>OFFY01003075.1_pt1 | contig 10626 bp, 7 predicted proteins | sample 1521481 | NCBI WGS metagenome assembly OFFY01 (sample SAMEA3504117, study PRJEB24116) | mouse gut metagenome | biome: mouse gut; feature: mouse-associated habitat; material: faeces | place: Denmark | collected 2011
CTAATGATTTTTATCTTATGGAAAAGCAAGTTTCACATATCCCGGCAATGCCATCTGTAGATTTCTCCAAAATCAACACTACCGAGGGCTACCACTTCACAGATACTGAAAAAGCATGGGCTGTATCTGCTGTACGCCGTCTTTCAACGCTTACAAATAGCTGTGCAGCTCCTGATGACTTCAGCCGTATAATACGCACCGTGCGCAAGGCTGTAGCAGCCGGCTTCTGCGGACGCGACAGACACGGCATACATCCGCTTCTTCATGATCTGGCCACTGCTTGCAGCCTATGCGAACGAGTAAGCCCTGACCGCTCAATGACTATCGCCATCATAATGAGCCGGCTATGCCGACATGGATGTATGTCCTCCGACATAGTAAACAAAGAATGGGGGGAAGACGTGGGACACCTTGTCGACGGGCTGACGAAAGTAGCCGGCCTGTATGACCGCGGTGCATCTGCAAGCGTAGATACGGAAAACTTCAGGAATCTATTGTTTACTTTCGCACAGGATATCCGTGTGATCATAATAATGATTGTGGAGCGGCTTGAACTTATGCGCACCATCAACCACCATCCTGATCAGGTATTCGTGCGCGAGGTAGCACGCGAAGCAGGGGATCTATACGCACCGCTTGCACATCGTCTTGGACTGTACGCTATCAAAAGCGAACTGGAGGACATGTCTCTGAAATACACAAACCGCGACATATACACCAAAATCGCCCGTAAGCTCAACGAAACCAAGGCTTCGCGCGATGCATACATCGCTGCATTCATCGCCCCCGTAAAGAAGAAATTAGAGCAGGAAGGATTGAAGTTCGACATCAAGGGACGCACAAAAAGTATATATTCCATCTGGAACAAGATGAAAAAACAACGTGTGGATCTTGATCACATATATGACTTATTCGCAATCAGAATAATCCTTGACACGCCACTGCCGAAAGAAAAAAGCGAATGTTGGCTCGCCTATTCGCTAATCACCGACATGTACAGGCCCAATCCATCACGAATGAAGGATTGGTTGAGCATACCCAAAAGCAATGGGTATGAATCTCTGCACATCACCGTATATGGTCCGGACGAAAGATGGGTGGAAGTGCAGATACGCACCAAACGTATGGACCTTGTAGCTGAAAAAGGTCTGGCTGCACATTGGAAATACAAAGGCATAAAAAGCGAAAACAATCTTGACGCATGGATGAACAACGTCCGCGACATTCTGGAGACTGCGGAAAGCGGTCCGATGGAGCTGATGAAAAACATGCGTATGGACATATACGACAAGGAAGTATTCGTGTTCACGCCAAAAGGAGATCTATATAAGCTACCATTCGGAGCTACCGTTCTTGATTTCGCTTTCCACATCCATTCAGGACTTGGATGCCGCACCACCGGAGCAAGAGTAAACGGCCGTAATGAGAAACTCAACTACCGTCTTTCAAGCGGAGACACTGTAGAGATAATGACTTCTTCAACCCAGACTCCCAAACGCGACTGGCTGGGCATGGTGGTCACATCAAAAGCACGTAATAAGATCAGAGCTTCAATAAAAGAGCGGGAAAACCGTCAGGCAGAACTTGGCAAAGAATTACTTGAGCGCAGGTTCAAAAACCGCAAGCTCGAAATTGATGACAGTCTGCTGATGAAGCTCATTAAGAAAATGGGCTACAAAACCGTTACGGATTTCTATAACGATATAGCATCCGAGAATACAGACATAAATGATGTAATCGGAGTACTTGAATCCTTGCAGGAAAACAAAGCGCCAGAACCAACCGAACGAGTATCAGCCGAGGAGTTTGCCCTGTATAAATCGCCCGATCCTGACGGACAAACCTCCGATATATTAATAATAGGAGACAACGTAAAAGGCCTGAATTATAAGATGGCAAGGTGCTGCAATCCCATCTATGGCGACGACGTATTCGGATTTGTTTCGGCAGAGGGAGTGATTAAGATCCACCGCGCCGACTGCCCCAATGCCAGGAATATCCGCGAAAAATCGCCTTACAGAATAATTGATACCCGCTGGAGCGGTAAAATAGGAACACAGTTTGCCGCCACTCTAAATATAGTAGGCACTGACGACATCGGTATTGTCACAAACATAACATCCATCATCAACAAGCACAATAATGTGAGCCTACGCAGTATAAACGTGAATTCACAAGACGGGCTTTTCCAAGGCAATGTCCTTGTAGGAATCAGCGACACGGCATCATTGGATAACCTAATTAAAAAGATCAAAACAGTGAAAGGCGTCAAAGACGTCGTAAGAAGCAAATAAGCGATATGAAACTTTATAGATCAGCCATTATTCTTTTACCAGCGCTCGCATGCTTCACTGCATGCGGAGTGAAATCGTCATCTGAAGCCGAAACGATGCTCTCCAGTATTCAATCTGACATCGCCGCCGGACATTTCCAGCAAGCAATAGCCACAATGGACAGCCTGGACCGACGTTTCCCAAATGAGACTGCAATACGCGCTGAAGCTATCAAGCTCAGACCATCAGCTATTGAAGGAGCCACAATAGCCGAAATTGCCTCTGCTGATTCTGCAATAGCAGCTACAAACAAAACAATAGACTCTCTTGCAGGTGAATTCACTCATATAGTCAATCCTGCCCTTGTCGAAAACTATCATGTGATAAAATCCTGCAAAAAGCCGGCACTGATGACATCTACAGCAATAGAGCCGCGTGTCGATGAAGATTATAACTTCTATATTGTAGCATCGCTTCAAGGAAAAAACATCGGACTAAATTCACTTACACTCACATCCGGAGGGCTTTCAGCAACGACAAATGTAATTCCTGAAGGCGATGAGCGATCTTTCGCTTCCGCACTGGGACAAAAAGCCGTATTTTCTGAAATAGATGCTGAGGAGCTTGGAATACTTGCTACAAAAAACAAAGGCAACTCCGCTACTCTGACATTCAACGGCCGGTTGGGATCCAAGCAGATCACACTCTCTCCATCAGAAGTAAACGGTATAGCCGACTCATATACTTTCGCCAAAGCCCACAAGACTCTGCTTTTGGCCAAGATCCGTCGAGAAAAACTTGAACGGCAACTTCAGATAGCACGCAATCAGATTGCCAACATGAGTCCTCAATCACAAGAATAAATAATGAAAGCCGGAGTCACACTCAGGACTATTATCTCAATAGCGATAGCCGTAATACACACATTCTCCTGCCGTGCGTATACACCATCCGCTATCGACTCCCTTGCTCTACGCGTTACCGAAGGGACTTCTAATGGCCGGATATTCTTCTACGGCATGGAAGCTGAATATGACTCTTTCCGTATTGTACCAGACTACGATAAGCAGACAATCACCATATATGGAAATTCTCCGGTAAGTCAGGCTGTCGGGCTGAATACATATCTTAAAGATGTAGCGAAGATCCATATTTGCTGGAACAATCCAAGCCAGGCTTTGCCTGAAGACATTCCGTTGCCTACAGATAACATCACAGGCATCACAACCATGCCACTCCGGTACTATCTGAATTATTGTACATTCTCCTACAGCACAGCTTTTTGGGATAAGCAGCGATGGATGCAGGAAATAGATTGGATGGCACTTCATGGAATCAACATGCCACTCGCTGTGACCGGAACAGAAAAAGTATGGCTTAATGTCCTGGAACGCCTGGGATATGATTCATGCGAAGCAAAAGCCTTTATTGCCGGACCGCCATACAGCGCCTGGTGGCTAATGAATAATCTTGAAGGCTGGGGAGGCCCGGTATCCGACGAATGGGTGGAAAGACAATACGACCTGCAACGCGCGATTCTTTCCCGCATGAAATCATTTGGCATGCATCCGGTACTTCCCGGATATTCCGGAATGCTGCCACACGATGCCGCTACAAAACTCGGAGTCGACGTATCAGACCCCGGATTATGGTGTGGATTCACACGACCGGCATTCATTTCGCCAGACTCACATGCATTCTCCAGAATCGCAGACATATATTACGACGAGCTTACAAAGCTTTACGGACAATACGACTTTTATTCAGCTGATCCCTTCCATGAAGGCGGCAATACCTCCGGGGTTGATATGGTAATGGCAGGACAAGCCATATTGAATGCAATGCGCAGGGCTAATAGCAATGCAAAATGGGTAATACAGGCATGGCAGGAAAACCCGAATCCGCAAATGATAGATTCGCTGCCGGACCACAGTGCAATCATACTTGACTTGTATGCAGAGACACACCCGCAATGGGGCGACTCGGATTCAGCCTGGTATCGTAAAGACGGCTTCGGAAAACATGATTGGATATACTGTATGCTGCTGAATTTCGGCGGAAATGTAGGCCTGCACGGGAGAATCGACAAACTGACCAAAGGATTTAGACGAGCAGAGAAGACTTCTCCACACTTATACGGAATCGGAGCTACGGCAGAAGGTATTGACAACAATCCGGTAATGTATGAACTGCTTTTCGATCTCCCCTGGGACATCTCGTCACGCCGCGGAATACCTCCATTGCAGAGATATATCACTACAAGATATGCCCTGCAAGACAGCATACCTACCGACATATTAAAAGCATGGAGGTTGCTCGAATCTACTGTATACAACGCTCCTGCAGAATACCCGGGACAAGGAACAGTAGAATCAATTATCTGCGCACGTCCTTCATGGGATATAAAAGGTGCGTCCACATGGGGAAATGCCAATCTATTTTACCCATCTGACTCTACATCTCTTGCATCAAACCTGTTATCACAAGAGTCCGGCACACATCTCAAAACAAGCACTAATTACATATACGATCTGGCTGACATAAAGCGACAAGCCCTGTCCGATAAAGTTTACGACTTATACAAAAGCATTCGCGAATCATTTTTCAAAGGAGACATCCGGCACGCAAAATCCCAATCAGATTCAATGCTACAGATAATATCCGAAGTTGATAGTTTGCTTTATGGAATTCCAGGTTTTTCCACAGAGGAATGGCTCAGGCAGGCCGCCCTTGCATCAAACGATAAAGAACAAAAACGCCGTAACGTCAGAAACGCTGCACGACTGATTACGGTATGGGGAGATTCGGCAGCGGCAAATACGCATGGTCTTAAAGATTACTCCCACAGGCTATGGCATGGAATTACTTCAGAGCTATATTATCGGAGATGGAAATCATTCTTCGACCATATATTCAATGACTCCCCCACCCCGGACTTTTACGACATGGAGATACAGTGGATTGAGAAACAGGTAGAGAGATACGCTCCCGAAAAGTAAATTACCGCCTTTAATCATACCAGGACACCAAGCGCACTCAAAAAAAATGGATTCCCTCGATCTGTCCATTATGTCCATAATAAACTATATAAATAGCAGATTCATCAAATTCAAAAGCTTTGAATCTCGCCTTTTTTCCGTAAATTTGCACTCCGAAACAAAAAACAAACCAATCATTTAAATGATAGCAGTCAACAATCTTGGCATTCAATTCGGCAAGAAGCCTCTATTTCAAGACGTAAACCTGAAGTTCACACCCGGCAACTGTTACGGAATAATCGGAGCTAACGGCGCAGGAAAATCTACATTGATGCGTATACTGAGCAATCAGTTATCCCCAACCCACGGCACAGTGACACAAGGCCCGGGCGAACGCATGAGCGTACTCGAACAGGATCACTTCAAGTTTGACGAGTGTACAGTAATGAACACCGTTTTGCAGGGACACACCGTCCTTTGGGAAATAATGCAGGAGAAAGATGCCCTGTATGCAAAGCCCGACTTCAGCGATGCAGACGGAATCAGAGCGTCGGAACTTGAAGAAAAGTTTGCAGAACTCGAAGGATGGAATGCTGAAAGCGATGCAGCCGCACTGCTCAGCGGACTTGGAATCAAAGAAGATAAACACTACATGCTGATGAAGGATCTCAGCGGTAAAGAGAAAGTGCGTGTGCTGTTGGCAAAGGCCCTTTTTGGCAATCCGGACAATCTCCTGCTCGACGAGCCTACCAACGATCTTGACCTCGAGACTGTAGCCTGGCTTGAAGACTACCTGTCGAAGTTTGAGAATACCGTACTCGTAGTGTCCCACGACCGTCACTTCCTCGATGCAGTAAGCACTCATACACTTGATATCGACTACAATAAAGTCACATTATTCGCTGGAAACTACAGTTTCTGGTATCATTCAAGCCAACTCGCTCTCAAGCAACAGCAACAGCAGAACAAGAAAGCTGAAGAAAAGCGTAAGGAACTACTGGAGTTCATACAGCGTTTCAGCGCCAACGTAGCTAAATCAAAACAGACTACGTCCCGAAAAAAGATGCTCGAAAAGCTGAATATCGAAGAAATCCAACCATCTTCCAGACGCTATCCCGGAATTATATTCACACCGGACCGAGAGGTCGGCAACAAAATTCTTGAAGTCAAAGGACTCACGGCTTCTGTCGACGGGGATATATTGTTCCGTGATATAAATTTCCAGATAGAGAAAGACGACAAGGTCGCATTCCTAAGCCATGACCCACGAGCCATGACAGCCTTATTCGAAATAATCACCGGCAACAGGAAAGCTGACAGCGGCACTTATGAATGGGGACAGACCATCAGTACCGCCTATCTTCCGCTCGATAACTCCTACTTTTTCAACACTGACCATAATCTCGTAGACTGGCTGTGCCAGTTCAGCGATGACTCCAGCGAAATATACCTCAAGGGATTCCTCGGTAAGATGCTGTTCTCCGGGGAAGACGTATTGAAGAAAGCATCAGTGCTCTCCGGTGGTGAAAAAATGCGTTGTATGATAGCCCGCATGATGATGCGTAATGCCAATACAATGATCCTGGACTCCCCCACCAACCACCTCGACCTCGAGTCAATACAGGCGTTCAACAACACATTGCAAGCATTCAAGGGCGTAGTCCTGCTATCAAGCCACGACCACGAATTCATTCAGACCGTGTGCAACAGAATAATAGAACTTACCCCCAACGGCATCATTGACAAAATGATGGACTACGACGACTACACGACAGACGAGCGCGTTATCGCAGCTCGCGAGCGTCTGTATGCCAACTCCTGAGACGTATAATCACATTTCAAACAGAAACCAATAAATCATGGTCAAACATATAGTTACATTCCAATTACAAGGCACACCAGAAGAACGCCTGTCCGTTGCCAACGCATTCAAAGAGGCACTCGAAGCGCTCCCCGGCAAGATTGAAGTGCTTAGGTCAATCGAAGTCGGTATCAATGCAAATCCGGCTGAAGAATGGGATGTAGTGCTGACTGCAACAGTAGATAATATGGAGGACGTGGCAGTCTATGCCACACATCCGGCTCATGTAGCGGCTGCAGGACTGCTCGGCAAGCACAAGAAAGCGCGTGCTTGCGTTGATTATATCATATGATATAGACATACTCCGATCCGGAATCGTGCATAAGTGATTCCATCCATACCAAATTACACACCCCATAGTGTCTTAGGGATAATCCGGACAGCTATGGGGTGCTCTCCTCAATACAAGTCATAAATTCAACTCCGGTTTATAGTCATATAACACAATTGAAATGTCGTATTGACCTATGGCTACGTTATTGTTAAAACTCAAAACGGTATCTAAAGAAGCTACATTCCCCGTATTGATGGCTCTATGTGCCGTGCATTTCTTCAACGACCTGCTACAATCTGTCGTATCTTCTGTATATCCAATGCTGAAAGATGATCTGAACCTGACATTTGGACAGATTGGTATCATAACGCTTGTATACCAGATAGCCGCATCTGTATTCCAGCCTGTTGTCGGGCTTGTTTTCGACAAGCGCCCATATGTGGGAAGCCTTCCTTTAGGAATGATCTTCACTTCGCTCGGAATAGTATTATTTGCATATTCAATGTCCATGTCGGCAGTTCTTGCTGGTGTTTTTCTTGTTGGCATCGGTTCTTCCACACTGCATCCTGAAGCATCCCGCATAACATCACTCGCCAGTCATGGCCGGAGGGGATTCGCACAGTCGATATTTCAGGTGGGTGGAAATCTCGGCAGTTCTATAGGACCTCTGCTTGTGGCATTTATTGTAGCGCCCAACGGACGCCGCTATATAGCATGGTTTCTTATAGTGGCTGCACTTGCGTTCATATCTATGCGCACGATATGCAGGTGGTATTCCGGCCATCTCGCCTCAGCGCGGAACAATTCATCAAAGAATGAAATCCGAATAAAAAGGCCTTTGTCCAACAGTAAAACAATCCTCGCGATCTGTGTCATAATGGTGTTGATCTTCTCTAAATACATCTATATGGCATCGCTAACAAACTACTACACGTTCTATCTGATAGACCGATTCGGTGTTTCCATAAAGACATCGCAGATTCTGCTTTTCGTATTTCTGGCAGCAACAGCAATCGGGACACTTGCCGGAGGTCCCGTAGGAGACCGCTACGGAAGAAAACCAGTTATCTGGATCTCGATCCTCGGAGCAGCGCCTTTCAGCCTCATCATGCCTCACTGTGGTCTTAGCATGACTGTGATAATGCCGGATTTATGCTTGCCTCTGCCTTCCCCGCCATATTATTATACAGTCAGGAACTACTGCCCAATAAGCTCGGTCTCGTCTCCGGATTGTTCTTCGGTTTCGCCTTCGGTGTAGCCGGGATCGCAGCGGCTGTACTTGGCTACTTTGCCGATGTATATGATATATATGCAGTATACGACGTCTGCGCATATATGCCACTGATCGGACTTGTAACTATATTTCTTCCTGATCTGAAAAAAACGAGGAGGCCGTTGTGATAAACGACCTCCCCATACACATTCGTATGTAGCATTATCAGAGTCCATTAACACTATTGTAGTGCTCATCATCTACGGGTTCAAGCCATTCGTTGGATTTATTCTCACCTGGAATATCCATAGCTAAATGCGCAAACCATTTGTCTTTTGAAGCACCGTGCCAATGCTTTACATTGGCTGGAATATTCACAACATCTCCCGGACGCATACGCACTGCCGGTTTGCCTTCTTCCTGATACCATCCTTCACCGGCAATACATACAAGAAGTTGCCCGCCCCCACTGGTCGCATGATGGATGTGCCAATTATTGCGACATCCGGGTTCAAATGTTACATTCGAAAGATTCACACCGACGTTTGTAACAGGATATATGTAGCTGTTGCCAATAAAATATCTTGCGTATGCGGTATTAGGCTCGCCTATCGGAAAAATAAGTTCCTGCTCGAATTTCGCCCTGCTGCTATCATCAACATACTCGTCCTTCCAGATCTCGACAGCCTGGCGGAATGCTCCCCATGCCTTAGGCCAGCCTGCATAAAATGCAACCTGCGTCAGTATCTCGCCTATTTCTGTGCGTGTGACTCCGTTTTTCTTTGCTTCCTGCAAGTGAAACGAGAGCGAACTGTCGATTATTCCACTACTGACAAGTGCGGTCACAGTCACAATACTACGATCCCGCAAAGAGAGTTTGTCTGTACGACTCCAGACTTCACCGAAAAGGACATCATCATTGAGTTGAGCGAATTTAGGAGCGAAGTCGCCAAGCTGGTTGCGGCCAGCAGTCTGCTTGATTTCAGTCGGAGTGTCAGTCAGACGAACAGGATTCTGAGAATTTGCCATATTCATTGATATTAAAGTTATAGCCAAAGCGCTGAATATATTTTTCATATCGTAACAGCAATCTTGTGATCATTTACAGTTACCTTTAACTGAATGCAAATATACAGACAATAAACATCAGGTCAATTACCCAAATATCAAGAATACTAACCAATTTTACCGGTTCTGCCTGAACAACATCTCCTATTCTTCATTTCTCATTCACTATTGCCACTTTTATAACATTATCCCGACGGTTCTCGAACATGTCGTAAGCATCCTTGATTTGCGAGAATGGATATGTATGAGTTATCAACGGTGTTGTATTGATGCTACCCTCGGAAATTAGTCGCAATATATCGCCACAATCGCATCCATCGACGCCTCCGGTCTTAAACGTCAGATTCTTGCCATACATATCTGGAAGCGGCAGGATTTGAGGCTTATCGTAGAGAGCAACAACAGTGACGATAGCATTAGGTCGGGCGCACTCATAGGCCAATCTGAACGTATCATCAGCGCCGGCAACTTCTATCACTCTGTCTGCACCACCATGCTCTGAAAGATGTGTCGTTTTATCCGGACATTCATCAGGAGAGACCACAATCACTTCAGGATAATGAGTCTTGACAAACTCCTGACGCTTTGTATCTTTCTCACAGACAATAATCCGCTTAGGTTTATATAGCATTACACACTGCAACGTGCATAGTCCGGTCGGTCCAGCACCGATAATCAGCACCGTATCATCTTCGCCTATCTCCGAAATCTTGGCTGCCCAATAACCTGTGGCAAGAATATCACCCACAAACAGAGCCTGTTCATCACTGACATTATCCGGAATCTTGGTCAGGCCATTGTCAGCAAACGGCACACGCACAAACTCAGTTTGTCCGCCATCAATACGACACCCCAGTGCCCATCCGCCATTCGGATCAGTGCAATTGTTGACCCACCCATGACTACAGAAGAAACACTCACCGCAGAACGTCTCCACATTCACAGCCACACGATCGCCC
>OFFY01003077.1_pt1 | contig 10614 bp, 11 predicted proteins | sample 1521481 | NCBI WGS metagenome assembly OFFY01 (sample SAMEA3504117, study PRJEB24116) | mouse gut metagenome | biome: mouse gut; feature: mouse-associated habitat; material: faeces | place: Denmark | collected 2011
GATGCCGGCCCACCGGCTGGTCCGGCTGGCTGAAGACCCCCGCCACCTGATGGCCGGCCCTCACCAACGCTTCCAGGGAGGCCACGGCAAAGGAGGGGGTGCCCATAAAGACGATCCTCATTCCCGCTCCCTCCTGCGGTCTCCCTCCTCCTCGGCCATCATGGCGTCCAGCTCCTCAGAGGTATACAGCCGGTCGGTGTGCTCGTCGTACATATGGCCCTCCAGATGCTCCAGCTCGTGGCAGAAGCAGCGGGCGGCCAGCTCTGTCCCCTCTGTCTCAAACCAGTTGCCCCGGCGGTCCTGTGCCCGCACCTTCACCCAGTTGGGCCGCTTCACATAGCCCCACATGCCGGGGATGGACAGACAGCCCTCCAGACCGTCCTGCTCCCCTTCCTCAGCCACAATCTCCGGGTTAATCAGCTCGATCATCTCGTCCTTCTCCGGGTCGGGCACCACAATCACCGCCCGGCGCAGGATACCTACCTGAGGGGCCGCCAGCCCCATGCCGTTGGCCTGGGCCAGCGTCTCCTTCAAATCGTCCAGCAAATCGCCCAGCTTCCCGTCAAATTTGGTGACCGGGTGGCATTTCTTGTTCAGCGCCGGATCTCCCTGAGTCAAAATCGTCCTGATTGCCATACATCCTTCTCCTTTGGGCTCTTGTCTCTCTTTTCGTTTGAATTAGAAAAGAGGCAAAAGAAAACTTTTGGGAAAGCTCCGTTTTTCTCTTAACCGCTATAGGGTTCCGCATCGGCGTAGACCGAGACCCCTTTGTTTTCCTTATCCCTGTGGGCCGCCCGCAGCAGGCTGGCCAGCAGAGACCGGAAGGCCTTGTCCGGCTGTCCGGTGAGGGTAATGCGGTAGCGGTAGCGGTTGTTCACCCTGACCGGGTTGGCGGGGGCTGGTCCCAGCAGCTGCCAGGGACCTGGGAGCCTGGGCAGGTCCCGCTCCAGACACCGGCGCAGGCGGGTGCAGCACCGCAGGACCGCTCCCTCCTCCAGCCCGGAGGAGGTAATCACCACATGCTGGCCGAAGGGCGGGTCGCCCCGCAGGCGGCGCAGCTCAATCTCCCGCTCATAGAAGCCGTCGTAGTCCTGGAGGGCGGCGCAGCGGATCACATCGTTGTTGGGGGTAAACGTCTGGATGACCGCCCTCCCCTGCTTCTCTCCCCGGCCCGCCCGGCCCACCACCTGGGTGAGGAGGGAGAACGTCCGCTCCCCCGCCCGGAAGTCGTCCACATAGAGGGACAGGTCGGGGGCCACCACCCCCACCAGGGTGACGTTTTCAAAATCCAGCCCCTTGGCCACCATCTGGGTGCCCACCAGCACGGGAACGCGCTCTTTTCGGAACCGCTCCAGCAGCTCCTCGTGAGGGTGGGCGGCGGAGACGGTGTCCGTGTCCATCCGCAGCACCTCCGCCCAGGGAAACAGCTCCCGCAGCTCCTCCTCCACCCGCTGGGTTCCGATGCCGATGAAGTTGAGAAGCCCCCCGCAGGAGGGGCACACCGGGGGCAAGGGCTGGGAAAAACCGCAGTGGTGGCACATGAGCCGGTTGTTGGCCGAGTGGTAGGTCAGCTTGACGGAGCACCGGGGGCACTCAGGCACTTCGCCGCACTCCCCGCAGGACACCATCCGGCTGGCCCCCCGGCGGTTGAGGAACAAAATGGCCTGCTCCTCCCGTTTGAAGTTCTCCTCCAGCTCCCGCTTCAGCACGGAGCTGACCGCACCGGCGTTCCCCTGGCGCAGCTCCTCCTTCAAATCCACGATGAGCACCTGGGGCAGGTCCTTCTGATTGTAACGTGTCTTTAGGGCAAACAGCCCAATCTGGCCCTCCTGGGCCTGGTACATGGTCTCCACCGACGGGGTGGCCGACCCCATCACCAACAGGGCGTTGCTCTGCACACAGCGGTACTTGGCCACATCCCGGGCGTGGTAGCGGGGGACATTCTCCGACTTGTAGCTGGCCTCCTGCTCCTCGTCCAGAATGATAAGGCCCAGATTGTCCAGGGGGGCGAACACCGCCGACCGGGTGCCGATGACCACCGGGGCCTCTCCCCGGCGGGCCCGCTTCCACTCGTCGTACCGCTCACCGGCCCGAAGGGAGCTGTGGAGCACCGCCACCTGCTTTCCAAAATGGGAGACGAAAATTCTTAACAGCTGCGGCGTGAGAACGATTTCCGGAACCAGCACCAGGGCGGTCCGGCCCCGGGATAGGGTCTCCTGGATAAGCCGGATATAGACCTGGGTCTTGCCGCTGCCCGTCACCCCGTAGAGGAGGGCGGCGGCGGGCTTGTCCTGGCGGGCCAGCTTGTCCAGCCCCTCAAAGGCCGCCTGCTGCTCTAAGTTGAGCACCGGGGGCCGGGCCGGGACCGCGTCATCCATAGGGGCGCGGCGCAGCACCTCCTGCTTCTCCAGGGTGAGGATGCCGCTTTTCTCCAGAGATTTCAAGGTGGGCATGGAGGCCCCGGTAAAGTAGCACAGGTCCTTGGCGGAGGCGGCGCCCAGGGCGCACAGCAGCTCGGTCACGGCGTAGCGCAAGGGGGCTGACTTCTTTCTGGCGGACACCGCCGCCATAGCGTCCTCCGCCGGGACAGCCAGTACGGCCAGCTTTTCCGTCTTGTCGGCCACGGCCCGCCGGGCCCCGCTCTCCAGCTCCGCCACTCCGCCGTCGAGGAGGCGGCGGATGGCGGGGTTTGGGTCTCTGGTCCCGAAGGCCAGGCGAATCTGCTCCATGTCCCCTTTTCCGCCCCAGCTCCACAGCAGGTCCAGCAGCTGGACGGCGGCAGGGGTGTCTCCGGCGGCGTTATAGGCCCGCTCCCGGTCCACCCCTTGCTTGATGGCAACGCAGTCCCGCAGAGAGAAGTACAGTCCCGCCGGCAGCATGGCCTTCACACAGTCGTAGACGGTGCAGAAATACCGCTCCCGCATCCACAGAGCCAATTGGATGGCCTTGGCGTCCAGCACCGGGCTATCGTCCAGCGCCGCCCGGATAGATTTCAGCGTCTGTCCGGCGGAGGGGGCCTCATACAGGGACAGCACTATACCATCCGACCCCCGGTTGCCCGCGGCAAAAGGGACCAGCACCCGCATTCCGGGCTCCAACCGGTCCTCCAGCTCCCGGGGGACTAGATAGTCGTAGGGCTTGTCGATGGCATACACCGCCCTGGCGACGGCCACCTTCGCAATTTTTCTGCTCAACGACCGTCGCCTCCTCCGTAAAAAAAGGGGGCGGCGCCCCCTACGCTTCTTCCGTCTCCCCGGTTTTTTGGTCCAGCTCGCCCTTTGCCACGGCTTGGATGGCGATGCTCACCGGCTTCTCCTCCAGGGGCTCGCCGGCCATCTCGGCCTCCCGGGCGATCCGGCGGGCCTTGCAGGCCACCACGTTCACCAGCTCGTAGCGGCTGGGCACTTTCTCCAACAGATCCTTCATCGCAGGTTCCAGCATCATAATTAAAACTCCTTTTCCGGTTTTCTCCAAAGGCTTTCTCTCAAAAGGGTCTCACTCTTATTTTTACGCAAATCCGGCCAGAATAGACTTCCGGTTGTCCACCCGGCACTCCGCCGCGGTGAGGATGGCCTCAATCTCCGCCACCGCGTCCGAAACCTTGTCGTTGATAACCAGGTAGTCGTAGTTGGGAATCTCTTTAAACTCCACCCTGGCCTTCTCCAGCCGGCCGGCGATCACGTCCTCGCTGTCGGTGTTCCGGCGGTGAAGGCGGCGGGACAACTCCTCGAAGGAGGGCGGGATAATGAAGATAAACAGGGCCTCGGGGCATCGTGAACGTACCTTGGCCGCCCCCTGGACCTCGATGTCCAGCAGCACATCAATCCCGGCGTCCAGCTTGTCCTGAATGGCCTTCAGCGAGGTGCCGTAGTAATTGTTCACATACTCGGCGTACTCCAGCAGCTCCCCCGCCGCAATCATCCGCTCAAACTCCGCCCGGTCCACAAAGTTGTAGTTCACCCCGTCCTGCTCCCCCACCCGGGGCTGCCGGGTGGTGTAGGATACGGAAAAGTAGATGTTCTTCCGCTGGCCGAACAGCTCGGCGATAACGGTGCTCTTGCCCACACCGGACGGTCCGGACAGCACAATCAGCTGCCCCTTATCTTTCTTTTGCTGCACGGTCACTCCTCCTCTCCCGGCAAACGGTCCGTCCCCTCCAGCCGGCCGGCGATGGCCTCGGGAGACAGGGCGGACAGCACCACATGGTCGTTGTCCATAATCAGAACGGCCTTGGTCTTGCGGCCGTAAGTGGCGTCGATCAGCACGCCCCGCTCCCTGGCCTCCTGAGCCAGGCGCTTGATGGGGGCGGAGTCGGGGCTGACCGCCGCCACCAGCCTGTGGGCCGACACCAGACTGCCGAACCCGATGTTGATAAGACGCAAAGGGGTCCCCCCTTACTCAATATTCTGCACCTGCTCCCGGATCTTCTCGATTTCCGCCTTGATATCCACCACCTGGCCGGATATCTTGATGTCGCTGCACTTGGAGCCGATGGTGTTGGCCTCCCGATTGAACTCCTGAATGAGGAAATCCAGCTTCCGGCCGGTGGCTCCGCCCTTGGAGAGCATCTCCCGGAGCTGCCCGATGTGGCTGCGCAGGCGGACGGTCTCCTCGTCCACCGCCACCTTGTCGGCGAAGATGGCCGCCTCGGTGAGGATGCGGGCGGGGTCCAGCTGGGTGTTGGACAGCACCTCGTTCATCCGGGCCTCCAGCTTGGCGCGGTACTCCGCCACCGTCTGGGGGGAGCGCTGCTCCACCAGGGCCACCTTCTCCTCAATGACCTCGGCCCGGGACAGGATATCCTCGCGCAGCCGTTCCCCCTCCCGGGTGCGCATCTGGTCGAAGTCGGCCAGGGCCCGGTCCAGCACGGAGCAGATGTCCTTGGCCATCTGCTCCACGTCCTCCTCTGCCTTCTCGGCCAGCAGGACCTCCGGGAACCGGGACAGCAAGGAAACGGAAACCTCTCCGGAAAGGCTGTAGTCCTCCGAGAGCTGCTTCAGGGCGGCGTAGTAGCCGTCGGCCACCGGCTTGTTGACGGACACCTGCACCTTCTCGGCGCCAGCGCTGTCCAGGGTGACGAACACGTCCACCTTTCCCCGGGAAATGGTGTTCTGCACCCGGCCCTTGATGGCCTCCTCGGCGAAGAGGTACAGCCGGGGAATGCGGACATTGCAGTCCAGATAGCGGTTGTTCACAGAGCGCAGCTCCACAGTGATGGTACAGCCGTTAAAGGTCTCCTCCGCCCGGCCGTACCCGGTCATGCTCTTGACCATAATGTTCACTCTCCTGTTGACAAAGTACACGCTCAGCAGCAAGGCCCGCCCCAGGGGGTCAGACAGCTGCAGCACAGATAGGCGGTACAGGGGTCGCAGCCTGCGGAGCTGTAGCCCGCTGGCCGGTAGCCTCCCGCACTCCCCCGCTGCATCAGATTCAGGGCCTGGCGGTACTCCATATTGTTGGGCTCCAGCTGAACCGCCCGTGCGTAGTTCTGCATGGCCTCATCCAGCCAGCCCTTCCGGTAGGCGATGCTGCCCGACAGGAAGTACCACTCCCCGTCCTTCTGGCTCACCTCATAGAGCACCTGCTCCGCCTGATTCAGATCGCCGGCGTTGATGAGGTTGCGTACCCGGACGTAGGCCGGACTGGCGGAAGCATAGCTCTGCTGATAGCCGCCATAGCTTCCGCTGGAGCCCCCCGAGTAGCCCCCCGACCGCTGCTTGGTGATGGTGTCGTAGGCCTCGTTGATCTCCTTCATCTTCTCCTCGGCCAGATCGGCCAGGGGGTTGTTCTGATAGTTGTCCGGATGGTACTTCCGGGCCAGCTCCCGGTAGGCCTTTTTGACCTCGTCGTCGCTGGCGTTCTGGCTCACGCCCAGGACGCTGTATGGGTCTCTCATGTGTCGTTTCTCCAAATCTTTTGTTTTTTAATCTCGTTCCAGCTTCCATCAAAGACGGCCTTCTCCACCGCAGGCAGGCCGAGATACACAATATTCTCCAAAATGGGCTTCCGGCAGCCGAACTCCCCCAACTGGAGGGCAGACCCCATCAGTTCCAGGGAGTTGTCCATGGTCAGACGCAGGACCGGGTCGTCCCCCGACTGCCCGAATCGGGCGGCAACGGGATTATAGCGCCCGGACAGCTTGTCCTCCTTCAGGTCGTCCCTGGCGTCTGCCAGATAAATCCACCGGCCCAGATGGTACAGCAGCTGGGCCAGCACCCGTCCCCGCTCTCCCTCCTGAGGAGCGGATCCCTGAAGCAGCCGGGCGAAGGCGTCCGCCGTCCGGTCCAGAGAGGGGCAGTTTTCCCGCTCCAGAGCGGCCAGCTCTTCCAGACAGGTCCGGGCCGTCCGGTCAAACTCGGGGCGGCGGCGGGCCGCCTTCCGGTAGGCCGGGCCCAGCAGCGCGGACAGAACACGGGCGGGCAGTCCGCCGAAGAAGCCGTCGTCCCGGACCGAATCCCGCAGCTTCCACCAGGAGAGCACCACGCTCTCGTCCGCCGCCAGCTCCAGGGCCGGGCTGTCGGGACACATGGGAATCTTCCGCAGCGGGTTGCCGTGGCATCGGCCCCGACAAGGGTTGAAGGCCTCCTCCGGCTCCCACAGCAGCAAGGCCAGGAAGGTGAAGTCGAAATTCAGGAACATGGGGGCGATCAGTCCATACCGCCTTCTCAGACAACGGCAAAGCCCGCAGTAGGTAGCCTTGTATAGGTCAAAGTCCTTACACTTCAGCTCCGGACGGAAGGGGCGTACATAGCCGAACATGGCCCCTCCCTCAGCGCAGCAGCTTCAGGATGGCGAACTCCGGGGCAGCGCTTCTGGCCATGGCCCGGTTCATCAGGAAAGCGGGGGCAAAGCCCACAGCCAGTCCCAAAAGCGCGGTCAGCAAGGCCGACACCTCGCTCAGATGAAGCAGGCTCATCCCCAGGGCGTAGCCCAGGCCCAGACCCACGCAAGGCAGGAGGAACACCGCCACCGAGGCGCTGATATTCCGGCCGCCGGAGGGCTCCACCTCCACGAAATCCCCCGGCTGGGCGTTGATGCCGTTGGAGGCCAGGGCCAAAATCTCCTGGGGGGGCTTGGCGGAGCAGCCGGCGCAGGCGCCGTCGCAGTGCAGACCGCACTCCATCTGCCGCAGCAAGGAGACCTCCGCCACCCCCTCCCGGACAATTTTCTTTACGATTGCGTTTTGTACCATGATATTCCCCGCTTATCTGCTGATATTGACTGAAATACTGTATTCCCCGATCACGCCCACCGTGCTGGTGCCGTCCAGATAGACCCGGGCCAGCACCTGCTGGTTGCCCTCGGTGGTCACGCCGGACAGGTTGGCTACAACGCGAATCTGGCTCGCATCAATATTGGCCAGCTCCTCCGCTGGACCCCGGATGGTTACCAGGACGCTCTTGGTAATCGTCTCGACGCTGTAGCCCTCCGGCAGGTTGGTGGTCCGAATATTGTTCACCGCAAAGACCTCGGTGTCCAGCCCCTCCAGTGTCACAGTAACGGTGGCCGTGGTCAGGCCGCTCTCGTTTGTCAGACTGGGGTCCAGAGTGATGGGCCGGGTAAAGGTGTTGGTGCCCACCACGTCGGACAGACCGATAGAGCCCAGGGATATCTCGTCCAGGCCCTCCAGGTCTGCCTCGGCGCCGGAGACCACGATGGTCGGGGGATCAATGTCCCACACGGCGTCATCCTCGGTGGCGCCGCCGCCGGGCAAGAGGTTGACGGTCAGCTTGACCTCCTTGGTCTTTACCACCGGCACCACCACATAAGCTGTCTCGGCGCTGAGGGTAAGCTCCAGATCAGTAAGGGCCTTACCCTGCTTGTCCAGGGGAGTGAGCTGCAAGTCGCCGGCGAAGCGCTCGCTCAGCTCCTCAGTCCTCAGGACAGCCTCCACCCTGTCCACCTGGTTCACCTGCTCCACCGGACCGCTCACCACTACCTCCTCCGGCTCGATGGCGGGGGTACCCATCTGGTAGCCGCCGGCTATCTTGCCCTCCAGCCGGAACTGGATGCCAAAGGTTTTGCTGTACAGCTTTTCCACTTTTACGGTGACGGTGGAACGCTGAGCGGTCAGGTCATCATAATTGATGCCCTCCGGCCACACCTCCCGGAAGCGTAAGGTATTCTCCCCCTCCACACAACTGGACACGTCCACCCGCACATACAGGCCGTTCCGGTTGCGGAGCAGGTTGGCCCGGGCGCTGTTGGGCCCCTCCACCTGGAGCTCCACCACCTGGGGGGTTATTTCAGAGACAGCCAGGCCCTGGCTGGCCAGCACATTAGCCCCGGTGGTCTCCACCCGTACATTGTGGATATTGATGGTCCCGCTGGGGTCCACCGCCGCCCGCACATAGGCCCAGAAGGCGATGGCCAGCAGCACGGACAGCAGGATGCACACCCACCGTTTTTCCAAAAGCTTTCCCATCAAGGCCGCTCACCCTCCTCTTTCCGGCTTCCGCCCAGCAGAAGCCCTACCAGAGGCAGCTGGCCGCCCTTCTTCTCCTCCTGCTTATCGTTGAGCAGCTCGTTGCGCAGCAGCCGCTCCAGCGTCTCCGGGGCCAGGTGCCGTTTGAGCATGCCGCCCACGGCGGCCGAGATGGAGCCAGTCTCCTCCGAGACAATTACTACCACCGCGTCGGAATGCTCGCTCATGCCGATGCCCGCCCGATGGCGCATCCCCAGGTCCCGGCTCAGGTTCACGTTGCCCGACAGGGGGAGCATGCAGCCCGCCCCCACGATCCGGCCCTCCCGGACAATCACAGCCCCGTCGTGGAGGGGGGCCTTGTTCCAAAATATGTTCTTCAGCAGCTCGCTGGACACGCTGCAGTCCAGGGCCGTTCCCGTTTTAATCTCGTCGTCCAGCAGGTTCTGCCGCTCAAAGACCATCAGCGCCCCCACCTTGTCCCGGGACAGGTCGGCGTAGGCCTCGGTGGTCTGGAGGATGGCGGTCTCCACCTCCTGGCCCGCCTCCTTGCTGGAAGAAAAGACAAAGCCCAGCCGGCCGCTGCCCATCCGCTCCAGAAAACGGCGGATCTCCGGCTGAAACAGCACCACCAGCACCAGGATTCCCCACTGCACCACCTTGTCCAGCAGCCAGCTGGTGGCGGTGAGTGAGAGTACGTACCGGGAGGAGACAAACATGACCATCATCAGGATCAGCACGCCCCACATCAGCCGGCCGGAGCTGGTCTTGCGCAGCATCCACAGCAGCTTGTAGATTACAAAGGATAAAATAGCGATATCCAGAATATCTGTCAGCTGAAGCTGGAGCAAGGGAAAAGTGGACTGAAGGAACATCTGGAGGGTGTAGACGATCTCCGCCATGGGGGACTCACCTCATTTCTGTAGATGGCGCGTAAAATTCTTCATCATGGTATTATACGATATTTCCTAAGGTTTGGCAACCTTTAAGACAAATTCCAACATGAATTTTTTATGAAATTTTCCCCATACCAAAAACGCCCCGGAAGGAGGCGCGGGGGACGTGCCGCCCCTGCCCCCGGGCAGAACCGGGGGACGGGAGCAGACCGCTCCCCGGTTCTGCCGCGTTTTCCTTCTCCCGGGACGTTTCTCAATATTTCGCCGCGTCCAGCTCCCAGACGGCATGGATGAATTTTTCCATCTCCCTGTCGGTGTTGAAGGCCGAGACGCTGGCCCGCAGGGCGCCTGTCTCCAGGGTGCCCGCAGTCTCGTGGGCCAAAGGTGCGCAGTGGAGACCGGCCCGCAGAGCAAAGCCCTGTCTGCCCAGCTCCTCGCCCACCTCCTCGCAGTCCCGGCTCCGCAGGCGGAAGGAGAGCACCCCGGCCTGATCTGTCTGGTCCCCGGACAGAAACACCTCCGCGCCGGGGGCGGCGCACAGCCCCTCCCCCAGACGGCGGATGAGGGCCGCCTCCCGGGCGGCGATTTTCTCCACCCCACGGCGCTCCAGGAAGCGCAGCCCCTCCAGCAGCCCGGCAATGCCGGCAATGTTGTGGGTACCCGCCTCCAGCCGGTCGGGCAGGAAATCGGGCATGGACTGCCGTTTGGACTCGCTGCCTGTGCCTCCCTCCAGCAGCGGGAGGGGGTCCGCTCCGCACAGCAGCAGGCCGGTGCCCTGGGGGCCGTACAGCCCCTTGTGGCCCGGCATGGCAATAAAGGCCGCCCCCAGAGCGGCAAAATCCAGGGGAATCGCGCCGGCGGACTGGGAGGCGTCCACGATCAGGGGCACTCCCCGCTCCCGGCACAGCCCGGCGATCCCCTCAATAGGCAGGATGAAGCCGAATACGTTGGACACATGGGTGCAGACGGCCAGGTCCGCCCCCCGGTCCAGCTCCCGACCAAAGGCGGCCAGGGCCGCCTCCTGATCGAAAAGGGGGCTGCGGGCCACCCGGATGTCCGCCCCCAGCGCGTGGAGGGGCCGGGTGACGGCGTTGTGCTCATAGCCGGAGATCACCACCCGGCTGCCCGGCCAGGCCAGGGTCTTGATGGCGATGTTCAGACCGTGGGTGGCGTTAAAGGTGAACACCACCCGTTCCGGGTCGTCTACATGAAACAGCCGGGCCGCCGCCTCCCGACATGCAAAGGCGGTCTCCGCCGCCGCCATGGCCGGCTGGTGTCCCCCCCGGCCGGGGCTGG
>OFFY01003081.1_pt1 | contig 10602 bp, 6 predicted proteins | sample 1521481 | NCBI WGS metagenome assembly OFFY01 (sample SAMEA3504117, study PRJEB24116) | mouse gut metagenome | biome: mouse gut; feature: mouse-associated habitat; material: faeces | place: Denmark | collected 2011
CCCCGGCAACACAAAAGCTATGCTCGCTACCCCACAAGACAGGGTGGCGGGCTGTCGTTCGGTGGCTTCTTTCTATGGAGCGTTGGATAAGTTGCCGTTCTATCCGAAAGTGTTCCGCCCCCTTTCGGCGGCGTTGTCTCGCTTACTCCCTGGGTTGGGAAGTCTTGGCGCAATTATCACTCTCGGACGGTCATCCAGTTGTCAGGAACAAAAAAGAAGCCGGTACATAGACGTACCAACCCCAGCGGGAGCTTTCCTCTCGCTGGGGTTCTTGTGTGGTTGTCTATGTACCGGCCGAAAAGCCGTATTCAGTTCACCCACTAAATGGGAGTTTTAGTTTAACATATAGAACTGATGTTTGTCAATACACATCTGAATATTTTTGTTTCTCACTACTGAGAAACTGATTATTCAGTCCCTCCAACAAGAGATTGTGCATACTCAATTCCTTTATTCAAAAGTTTTCGTTTTACCTCTCGGTTACTACCATCTACATTTTCAGCCTTAAACCATAATTTTTCTCGTTTGAAAACGCCGTTAACTTGATCTTTTGTTGCCGCTTCTCCGAAAATATCAGTCATCAGACAGAGAGCATCTGTCGTGGTAAACCATTCACCAGCCTTCTCATTTGTGATGATATATAGAATTGTCATCATCTTTTCTTTGAATTCCTTCAACGATTTCACATCAGGGTATTTACTTAGATTCAAAGAGTCAACGTCAATTCCTCCATATGCAGATTCCTTTTTCTTTTGCGGCTTGCGGACTTTGGTATGTTTTTTCTCAGTTTCCTCTTTTGGCGTGTAATTTTCTACATAATTTATTCCTTGTGATGTCAATATATATGCCTTTGGAGTTTTTCTTTCTGCATTTGGATCATCCATAATTAAGCCCTTTTGGGCCAGTTTTCCCAAAAGCACACTAACATTGGAATATTTATTCCGCCGGGCATCGTTATAATATTGCTTTACATTATCAGATGTAAAAGATAGCAAATATAAATTAGGTGCGCCATAGCAAACATCAGGCATTGCTTTTGCTTCTGGAGAGTCCTTAGTCATTTTCATATATGGCGGGTTGCTAACCACCATATCATATTTTAAGGGGCTCAGATTTGCCCCAATCATTCCAACATTATTCATTTTTCTTACCCATTCAAGCTGATTACTTTCCTTCAAATGTTCCGTAATCTTCTCGTGACCTGCTATTTGTTTTACAAGCTGAGAAAACATAACTTGGGCCTGCTGGTCGATTTCGGCCAGATAGCTGTTCAACTTATCTGATAAGAGCATGGCGGTATAAATAGCTTGACGATGTTTCTTCAAGTAGCACAGATGCCGTACTCCCCAAATACCAACAGGTGCGCTTTCCGGAACAGAGAAATTCGGTAAGAAATAATCACCCTGCTGGTAATAGGTTCCACCCATTTGCTCAAATGTAGACTTTTCCATTATAATTACCTCCAAAGTGTTGAATATCCCTGCAATTCAATCACATTCGGCTGTCTACAAATAGTAAGGGAGAGGTAACCTCCTTACGTTACCTCTCCCTTCCGGCGGGGTCTTTTGTCAAGGGGAGTTACGAAAGCCCGTCAAGAGCGGCATTGGGCTTTCAGGGGGGTAAGCGGGGGTTTACTTCTCCAGAGCGTCGTAGCGGGCCAGCATGGCGCACAGAGCGGCGCGGTTCACGGAGCCGTCGGGAGTGACGGTGCCGTCGCCGTTGCCCTTCACGATGCCGTTCTCAACGGCCCACTGCATGGCGGTCAGGTGGTCGCCCTCCAGGCCGTCCACGTCGGTGAACTCGAGCTCCTTCTCAGCGGCGGGCTTGCCGGCCATGCGCCAGATCACCAGCACCAGGTCCTTGCGGGCCATGGAGTCGCCGGTCAGGTCAATGCCCTCGAACGCATCCTGGTCCGCGGCCCACTTCAGGGCGTCCATGGCCCAGGTTCCGCCGGTGATGGTCTCGCCGTCCATGCGGGCCAGAACCGCCGCGATGGTGGCGCCGGAGGTCACGCCGCGGCCGTTGAAGGTGCCGTCGCCGTAGCCTTCCAGCCAGCCCTTGTCCAGAGCGACCTGGACATCGGCGGCCATCCAGTCCTCCATGTCGGTGAAGTCCTCAGCCTTGCTGGGAACCTCGGGATCGGTGGGCTCGGTGGGCTCGGTCACAACGTTGCCGTTCTCGTCGGTCACAACGCCCAGGCCGGGATTGGGGCTGGCCTTGCAGACAGGGCACTCACAGTCGCCCAACTCCGCGCAGGCGGGGCAGCCGGCCTCGCCAGTGCAGTCCACGTGATCATCGCAGGTGCAGTACTTGGAACAGCCGGCGATGTGGTTGCCGTCACCAGCACCGCACTTGCCGTCATCATTGTAGCCCAGGCACGTATCGTTGTTGTGATCGCCGTCATGGCCCTTTGCTTTCGGGGAGAACTTATCCCCATTTGCTGCCCCAGTGCAAATCGGGCAAGCCACAAACTTGTCGCAGCCCGCAGTGTCAAGGGTCTCCAGCCCTATTTCGTCATACTTGGGAGCGGTGTGGTCCTTAGAAGCAGCGGGGCAGCGGGAATCGCCAGTGCAGGTGGTGCCGCTGTGCTTGTCGCTGTGCCCCAGAGTCTTGGTGCAGCCATCCACGCCGGTGCCCGCGCTAACATTCTCAGTATTGCCGCAGCACTTCTCGCACCCGGCAGTATGCGTGCTGGCGCTGCACAGAGCGTCCTCGCTGCAGGTCTCAGTCGTGTTATGCTTCTGGGTATGCTCCGCGGTCAGGGTGCAGCCCTCAACGTCGCACTTGGACACGCACTCCGCGTTATGCACGCTGGCGGGGCACTTGTCGTCGCCGGTGCACTTGGTGCCCTGGTGCTTCTCCGCGTGCTCCTTGGTCAGCAGGCAGCCTTCCACGGTGCAGACCTTCTTGCAGTCGGCCTTGTGGAGCTTGGCGGTGCAGCCATCCGTACCGTTACAAGGATTGCAGGTGGCGTTAGCCTTGCAGGCGTCGCACATAGCAACATAGGCATAGGTAATCGTGATGGTCTTCTTGGCGGGCTGAGCTTCAGTATTCGTATCCGGGTCAGCCTCCACGGCCGGAGTTTCAGTAATCGCGGTTGTCTTGGTAGCGCACTTACAGCCGGAGGCGGCACAGCGCACCTCGCCATGGGGATTCGCTGCCTGAGGAAGCACAACCGTGGTAGTCACCTCGACCCCATCGACTGTCTCCTTCACATCAGCTGGCTTCGTGGCAGGAACAGCGGAACAAGAAATCTGTTCCACCGTAGGATCCGCCGCAAAGGCCATCACAGGCAGAAGCGACATCACCATACACAGCGCCAGCAGGACAGGTAAAATGCGTTTCTTCATTGTTGTATGTCCTCCTTGATTCTCAAAATTTTGCTTACCATCCGCTCTGATAAACGTAAACCCCTTGCGAATGTCAAATAGTGTACTTTATGATAGCGTCCCTTTCCCGGTAATTTTTCGGCGGATCAGCAAAATTTGGTATGGAAGTTCTACAAAAATTTTGCATCTGCCTATTGCATTTCGCCAAATCTTGTGGTACACTCCGTAAGTGTAAGGCGACTGTCAAAAGGTACACTTTTTGACAGTTGCCCGCTTATTTTTTGCCCCACACAATATAGAGGGAGAGCCGCGTTCCGGCTCCCCCTCTATTGATTGCTTGGACGTGTTTCCCCCAGCGCCGCGCCGGGGCCTTTCCTTACAGCTTCTGCTTGAGCTGGTACAGCACATTCAGCGCCTCGATGGGCGTGAGCGTCTCGGGGCTGACCCGGCGCAGCTCGTCCAGCACCGCCATCCCCGCCATGTCCCCCAGGGACACCTGACCGTCCTCCCGCTCCTGAGCAGGTTGGCGCGGGGAACCGCCCCCGCCCTGCTCCTCCAATTCGGCCAGAATCTCTCTGGCCCGGTCCACCACCCGCACCGGCACCCCGGCCAGCTTGGCCACCTCTACCCCGTAGCTCTGATCCGCCCCGCCGGGGACAATCTTGCGCAGGAACACGATGCCATCCCCCCGCTTTTTCGCGGCGATGTGGTAGTTGCGCACCCCTTCGATGGTGTGCTCCACCTCCGTCAGCTCGTGGTAGTGGGTGGCGAACAAGGTCTTTGCCCCCAGGCGGCGCTTGTCCGCGCAGTGCTCCAGCACCGCCCGGGCGATGGACATCCCATCGTAGGTGGACGTGCCCCGACCGATCTCATCTAAGATCAGCAGGGAGCGGGCGGTGGCATTTTTCAGCATCTGGGCCACCTCCGTCATCTCCACCATAAAGGTGGACTGGCCCGCCGCCAAATCGTCCGACGCTCCGATGCGGGTGAATACCCGATCCACCGCCCCGATCCGCGCGGACTTGGCCGGGACGAAGGAGCCCATCTGAGCCATGAGCACAATGAGGGCCACCTGGCGCATATAGGTGGACTTACCCGCCATATTGGGGCCCGTGATGATGGCCAGCCGGTCGCCCCCCCCATCCATGTAGGTATCGTTGGGCACAAATAGCGCGTCCTTCAGCATCCGCTCCACCACCGGGTGGCGGCCCTCCCGTATTTCAATGACACCGCTGTCATCCACCTCCGGACGGCAGTAGCCATTCTGCACCGCCGCCGCGGCAAAGGAGCACAGCACATCCAGATAGCCCACGCTGCCCGCCACGTCCTGCACCTGGCGAACCCGTTGGGCGGCGGTGTCACGCAGCTGACAGAACAGCTGATATTCCAAAGCCGTCACCCGGCTCTGGGCGGACAGGATCTCGTGCTCCAGGTCCTTCAGCTCCTGGGTAATGAACCGCTCGCAGTTGGCCAGGGTCTGCTTGCGGATGTAGTCCTCGGGCACCAGGGCATAGTAGCTCTTGGACACCTCGATGTAATAGCCGAACACTTTGTTATAGCGCACCTTCAGGCTCTTGATTCCGGTGCGCTCCTTCTCCCGGCCCTCCAGCGCGGCCACCATATCCGCCCCATGGTCCAGAATGTCCCGAAGGTGATCCACCTCCGTGTCATAGCCCTTGCGGATGAAGCCTCCCTCCCGAATGGTGAAGGGCAGGCGGTTGTCGTCCTCGTCGTCCCGAATGGCCCGCTTCAGCAGAGCCTGCAAGTCACCCAAGCCGGTGAACTGGTCCAGAAACTCAAATCGCCGGGGGGCCGCCCGGACCAGACCCGCCGCCCGCTCCGCCAACACAGGCAGCACCGCCAGCCCATCGGCCAGCGTCAGCATATCCCTGGCGTTGGCGCTGCCGTACACCACTTTTCCAATGATGCGTTCCAGGTCGGGCACCTGCCGCAGCGTGAGCGACAGCTCCTCCCGGACCACGGTGTCAGCCGCCAGGGCGGCCACCTGGTCCTGCCGGACAGAAATGGCTGCGGGATTGCACAAAGGCTGCTCAATCCAAGCCCGGATGAGCCGGTGGCCCATGGGGGTTTTCGTCTTATCCAGCACCCACAGCAGGGAACCGCGCTTCTCCTTGCCCCGGATGGTCTCCGTCAGCTCCAAGGTGCGCCGGGCGGTGAGGTCCAGCTCCAGATACCGCTGGCGCTCAGCCGCGTCCACCGTCAGGCGGCTCAGATGGCTCAGGTCGGTTTTTTGAGTCTCCTTGAGATAGGACGCCAGCGCCCCCGCCGCCTGATAGCCCAGCAGAAGGCCGCCGTCAGGGCCCTCGGGCAGCTTCTCCCCCTCATTCCACACTCCGCAAGCCGTCAAGGCAGCCTCAGCCTGTCCGGGACGGAAACGGGCCTCTCCTCCGTTCTCACACAGGCAGCCAAGCCGCTCCCTCAGAAAGCTTGTCAACTCCTCCTGGGAAAAAGCTCCATCGGACAAAATGGCCTCGCTGGGGGGCTCGGCGGACAGGCGGTTGAGCAAATGAGACAGCCAGCCCTCTCCCTGAAAAAAGGAAGCGGAAAACTGCCCTGTGGATAGGTCGCACTGGGCCAGCCCAGCCCCGCTGCTGTCCAGATAGACGGCGCAGATAAAGTTATTCCGGCTCTCGTCCAGCATCACATCGTCCATGGCGGTGCCGGGGGTGACGATGCGGATCACATCCCGGTCCACCAGTCCCTTGGCCAAGGCCGGATCCTCCATCTGCTCGCAGATGGCCACCTTGTACCCCCGCTTGATGAGCCGGGCGATGTAGTTCTGAGCGGAGTGGTAGGGCACGCCGCACATGGGCGTGCGCTCCTCCTCCGGTTTCCCCCGGTCGCGGGTGGTGAGAGTCAGCCCCAGCTCCTCCGCCCCCAGCTTGGCGTCATCGTGAAACATCTCGTAAAAGTCGCCCAGCCGGAAGAACAGCAGGCAGTCCGGGTACCGTTCCTTCACCCTCCAGTACTGCTTCATCATGGGAGTCAGCTCCGCCATGGTTTTCACCTTCTCTTTCTAAAACGAAACACACATCAGAACGATGTACGCCTGCCTATGCCAATTCTATGAAATCAACGATTTCGTACCGATCCTCATACTCGCGGGAAAATTCCACCCGGTCCACCTGGGCGGCAAAGGATTCAAACTCCTCCCGCAGCGCCTCAACAATGGCCTCCAGATCAGCTTGAGGATGATACAAAATCGTCGTATGGGGCTGCCACACATCCCGCCGCGTCCATTCGTTCATATCCGCCGCCCAAGCTCCGGCGATCTCTCGCTGGATGGCGTCCAGCGGCCCCTCCTTTCGCGGGGCCGCCACAACGGCGGACGTAGAGGCAAACAATTCAACCCCATCATAGCGGACGGAGAACTTTTCATAGCCGGACAAAATCGCCTTACAGGACGAAATAAACCGGCCTTCCTCCCCGCCGGCATAGGCGGCCAGGGTGATATGCCCGTGCACATCTCGGGGCAGAATGCCGAAGGGAGCCGCCAGCTCCCGCAGCCGGGTGAGGCGCGCCCGCGCCGCCGGATCAACCATCGCAATCACAAACAGCATCATTGTCCGCCTCCCCTGCCGTCCGCTTCTCCGCGCTTCTATGTTGTCACGCTGCGAAGCGGCCAGTTCGTTCGGTCGCTTTCCCTCCGTCTCGGGCAAAACCCGGCCCCGCGCTGCAGGCCTTGGGCTTTTCCCCTCGCTCCGGTCCAAGCTCCCTCACTGTCCGCTTCTCCGCGCTTCTCAATCATCCACAATCACGTACACATACTGCACGCCGCCGATATCAGCCGCCGGCTCCACCTGGGCGTAGCGGGTGATGCCGTCCTCCTCCACGCACAGCGTGCGGATGGCCCCCACCACCAGCCCCGAAGGGTACACGCCCCCCAGCCCCGAGGTGATCACCTGGTCGCCAGTGACCAGCTTGGCCTCCTCCGGAAGAAAGGACAGCCTGGTCAGTCCGTCCAGCATCAGCGTGAAGTCCCCTTCTAAAATGGCGTCCTCGTCCGTGCGCGCCACCCGCGCGCCCACCTCTAAAGCGGGGTCCAGAACGGTAGTGACCACGCAGGAGTTCAAATCCGCCTGGGTGACCACGCCGATGAGATAGCCGTACTGGTCGATCACACAGTCGTTGACCTCCACCCCTCCGGCGGTCCCCCGGTCCAGGGTCAGGTTGGAAGACCAGTTGGAGTCGGAGCGCCGGACCACCTCCGCATCCCGGTACTGAAGCTCCGGCCGCGCCTCGTGCAGCCCCAGCAGGTCCTTCATGCGCTCATTTTCCCGCACGGCGTCCTGCCCTGCGATGGCGTCCCGCTCCAGCTCCGCCACCCGCTGGCGCAGACGCTCGATCTCCGCCGCCTGCTCGTCATAGCGAAAGGTGCGGTCATATTGCTCCTGAGTCCAGTTTGTCACCGCCGCCGACGCCGTTCGAAAGGGGGTCGCCAGCAGTTCCATGGCCCCGCCAAGGGGATCGTACCCCAAAATATACGCCCCCAGGGTCAGCACCGCCGCCAGCAGTACCGCCGCCAGCAGCAACAGCCCTCCGTTGTTTTGGAAAAATCGCTTCATGCCCTTGCCTACTCCTTATTTTGCAGAAGGTCCACGCCAAATTCCGTCAGAATGCGCCCCAGCCGGAACACCGGCAGGCCCATCACATTGCAATAGTCCCCTTGGATGCCCCGCACCAGCAGCGCGCCCACGCCCTGGATGCCGTAAGCCCCCGCCTTGTCCATGGGTTCCCCGGTGGCGATGTAGCCCCGGATTTCCTCCGGGCCGAGCGTCCGGAAGACCACGGCGGTCTCCTCGTGCTGGGTGACGCGCCGCTCCCCCTGCCAAACGGTGAGGCCGGTGTAGACGTGGTGCTCCCGGCCGGACAGAGCAGACAGCATGGCAAAGGCCTCCTCCTCGTCCCCAGGCTTGCCCAGCACCGCGCCGTCCAGCGCCACTACCGTGTCCGCGGCGATGATAAGCGCCTCCGGCTCCGCCTTCTCCGCCGCCGCCTCAGCTTTGCGCAGGGACAGCCGCTCCACCATCTCGGCGGGGGCCAGGCCAGGCTCCACGCTCTCGTCCACGTTGGGGGCGGCCACGGCAAAGTCTTTGATTCCCACCCGCTCCAGCAGTTCTCTGCGCCGGGGGGACTGGGAGGCTAATATGATACGCATTTTGTCAAGCTCCTTCAACTTGTTTCACGTGAAACATCGGTTTGATTTATCCGTGTTTCTGGTCTGTCACGCTGCGAAACGGCCAGGGCGCTCGGTCGCTTTCCCTCCGACTCGGCCTGGTCTGCGGGGCGCTTATGCGTTCTCGCCTTCGGCTCGGTCGGCGCTGAACGTGCGCCACTGGCGCACAGCGCCCCTGCGCTCGGCCTCGCTCCGGTCCAAGCTCCCTCGCTGCCCGCTTCTCCGCGCTTCTCTTTTATTCCACATCCCGGTAATACAGCCCGCGGGTGAAATTGTTGGGCTTGTAGCTTCCCTTTCCCCGGTAGGCCTCCAGCACCTGGGAGCACTCCACTCCGTTTTCCGTGGTGAACAGCAGGCGCACCGCCCGCAGCCCCGCGCCCTTCCAGTCCGCCGCCTTGTCCGCCAAAAACACCTTGTTGGCGTTTAAAATCTCGTTGCGGCAGCCGTAGGCCCGCTCCACAGGGAAGCGCACCCCCTTCCGGTCGGTGAGCAGATTCACGTTGGCGCAGGTGCACTTGCCCGACTGGTTCTTCACCGCGCAGTTTTCCGTAATCATCAACGGCAGCCGGCCATAGGCAATCATCTCCATGTCCACCGCTTTGGACAGGTCCCGAATCTGGGCCAGCTTCAGCTCGAAAGAGGCCGTCAGCGACTGGAAGCCCATGCGCTTATACTCCTTGGCCCCCTGGCTGTTGAACACCTGCAGCCCGAAGTCCCCCCGCAAATTCAGCTTCAGCTCCCGGCACAGGGCTGCCAGACCCAGGTTGCCCACGTAGGCGTCCGTCACCCCCGCCCGCTTGCAGGCCTCCAGCTGCTCGCGCAGCCCGTCCAGCTCCCGGTCGAAGCAGATCCGGGGCAGCACCGCCGCCACAGGCACGCCCCGGCCCATGGTGGCCTTCACCTCATCGGGGTGGGCGGCGATCTCCTCCGCCGGAAGGGTAATGAGGGCGGGGCGCTGCTTCACCAGCTCGAAGGTCATCTGCTCCGCCCGGCGCAGGGAGACATACAAATCCGGCTCGCCCAGATAATTTTCATACCGGGCGCCCATTTTGTATTCGCCGTGGCGGCGCTGGGGCAGGGCGGTGCGCTGGGCGGAAAGTCCGTCCAGCACCTGCCGGCGCAAGCTGTTCACCGCCGACAGGGGCACGGCCAGCCCCTCCTCCACCAGCGTGCGCATACCCGCCGCCTCAAAAGGGGTGCCGCCGGTCTTGCCCAGCTGGCCCTCTACCTCCGCCTGGGTGGTGGCCCGGCGGCGGGCGGCTTCCGGCACGGGGCCGGCGGCGGTGACCACCCGGCCCTCCTGGTCCTCCACCCCAACCTGAATGGGCTCCCCGGCGCGGACCATGGCGTAAAATTTTACCGGAGTCTTGCGCCCATCCCCCCGCTCGTAGGCCGCCTTGGCCTTGGCGAACAGCTCCCGCGGGGGCTTGGACTCCTCCCGCACGCCGAACATATCCGGGCCCTTGTGCTCCATGTAGTACCCGTCGGTGAAGCCCTGGCGGGAGAAGGCCTGCTCCAGACTGTCCAGCTCCTCCCGGGTTGGCTCTCGCCCCTCCCGCAGAGCGTCGGCATAAACCTTGGTGACAATGTAGACATACTCCGGCCGCTTCATGCGCCCCTCGATTTTAGCGCTGGCCACCCCCATGTCCTGGAGTTCTCTCAGATGGCCCGCCAGCGACATATCCTTCAGAGACAGAGGGTAGCCGTTCACCAGCTCGTCCCCCCAGCCATAGGGCAGGCGGCAGGGCTGGGCGCACATCCCCCGGTTGCCGCTGCGCCCCCCGATGACCGAGGAGAAAAAGCACTGTCCCGACCAGCACATGCACAGGGCCCCGTGGCCAAAGACCTCAATCTCAATGGGGGCGTTCTGGCAGATGTAGGCGATCTGGTCCCGGCTCAGCTCCCGGCCCAGCACCACCCGGGTCATGCCCAGGTCGGCGCACAGCTTCACCCCGTCCAGAGAGTGGACGGTCATCTGGGTGGAGCCGTGGATGGGCAGGTCGGGGACGGACTGGCGCAGCATCCGCGCCACCCCCAGGTCCTGGACGATGACCGCGTCCACCCCGATGCTGCTGG
>OFFY01003087.1_pt1 | contig 10589 bp, 10 predicted proteins | sample 1521481 | NCBI WGS metagenome assembly OFFY01 (sample SAMEA3504117, study PRJEB24116) | mouse gut metagenome | biome: mouse gut; feature: mouse-associated habitat; material: faeces | place: Denmark | collected 2011
TTCAGGATATCTTCATTGATTATCGATACATTCTCGTACTCTGAAAGCGTTTCCTTCAAAATCGGAATCAGGTTTTTGTCAATCTCCACGGCCGCTACTTTGCCTGCACTCTCAGCCAGATACTGGGTCATGGTACCGATGCCCGGACCGATTTCCACTATGTAATCTTCCTTTGTGATGTCCGCAGCGGCAATAATATTATTTAAGATATTCGCATCAATCAGAAAATTTTGCCCGTATTTTTTCTGGAATCTGAAATCATGCCTTTTAATAACCGCCGCCGTTGCTGCGGGCGTTCCCAGATATGCCATCTTCTTCTCCTCACCAAAGCCTTTATTAATCCGCTCTTCCTGCTGTCCTGAAAATTAATCGGATATGGCCTGCGCCCCTGAAATCCCGTAAAATTCCTTTGCATTCCGCATGGTCTGCGCCAACACTTCTTCCTCACCTAAGCCTTTGATTTCAGCCAACCTCTGCGCCACATACTTTATATAGGAAGACTGGTTCCTCTTTCCCCGATAAGGCTCCGGCGCCAGATAAGGGCAGTCCGTCTCCAGTAAAATCCGGTTCATGGGAATGTATGATACTGCTTCCACAAGCTTTTTTGCATTTTTGAAGGTAAGCACTCCTCCAATACCAAAATAGTAGTCCATATTTAAGTATTCCCTTGCTATTTCCTTCGTGTAGGAAAAACAGTGAATTACCCCTCCTGTTTTGTGCATCTGCCACGCCTTTAATACCTCAAGAGTATCCTTTGCGGCGTCCCGGGAATGCACAATAATCGGAAGCCCCGTTTCTCCTGCAAGGGCAAGCTGTCTCTCAAACCATTTCTTCTGAACGGTTTTGTCCGGCTCCGGCCAGTAATAATCCAGACCGATTTCCCCGATTGCCACCACCTTTTTGTTCTCCGCTTCATTTTTAAGCCACTGTATGTCAGCTTCCGCAAGCTCTCCTGTCTCCGACGGGTGCACGCCGAGCGCCGCGTAAATAAAAGGAAATTCTTCCGCCAGAGCCAGCGTTTTCCGGTTGGCCTCAAGGTCGGAGCCTACGTTTACAACAAACTCTACTCCTTCCTTCTTCATATTATGAAAAGCTCTTTTCTGTCGCTGTCAAAAGCCTTGTCGTCATAATGCGCATGGGTATCAAATATCATTTTATGGTATCTCCTCAGAAAAAATTAATATTTTATGAAAAATTTTAAAAAAATACTTGCAAACCAAAAAACATTATACTATAATACCCTATGTGCTGTAAATGAGACAAAAGAGAAAGTTATTTGCGTCTTTAGCTCAGTTGGTAGAGCACCTGACTCTTAATCAGGGTGTCCAGGGTTCGAGTCCCTGAAGGTGTACCACTCCCTGTTGGGTGTGAGACATCCAACAGGGAGCCCCAAAGAAGATGGAGCAAGCGACAAACAAGGCCCGTTGGTCAAGTGGTCAAGACGGCGGCCTCTCACGCCGCAAACGGGAGTTCGACTCTCCCACGGGTCACCATTTTCTTAATGGAATAGATTTTAACCGTGAAAGCGGTTGAAATAGATAGCGTGGCATAAGTTGCGCAGACGAAGTCGGTGCTGATTGCGGTGAAGGTCCACCCGTTCCCATCCCGAACACGGCAGTTAAGCTCACTCGCGCCGAAAATACTTGGCTGGTAACGGCCTGGGAAAATAGGTAGTGCCGACACAATAGGGGTCTGGTCTTAACCGGGCCAGGCCCCTTTGATATTCCTCCTTAGCTCAGTTGGTAGAGCATGCGGCTGTTAACCGCAGGGTCGTTGGTTCGAGTCCAACAGGGGGAGCCATTCTGATACGTATGCCGCCACTTTTTCGGTGGCGGCATACGCGAATCAGGAAGTGACCGGCGTGGGCCTTTAGCTCAGTTGGTTAGAGCAGCCGGCTCATAACCGGTCGGTCCCGGGTTCGAGTCCCTGAAGGCCCACCATACAGGGGTATAGCTCAGCTGGTAGAGCATCGGTCTCCAAAACCGAGTGCCGAGGGTTCGAATCCTTCTGCCCCTGCCACTAAAATTACAGCTTATGCTGTTTGCATACAAATGAAATGGCGCGGTAGTTCAGTTGGTTAGAACGCCGGCCTGTCACGCCGGAGGTCGAGGGTTCAAGTCCCTTCCGCGTCGCCATTTATGCTGCTATAGCTCAGTCGGTAGAGCGCATCCTTGGTAAGGATGAGGTCTCCAGTTCAAATCTGGATAGCAGCTCCACAAAAACCGCTTAAATCGTTGGATTTAGGCGGTTTTTGCTTAATTTATTCAACTTTTCGAGGGCGTTTGAAATTCTCAAAAGACCTCGTTGCCGGGGGAATGGGCTTTTTGCAAAAGATTTTGCAATTTTTGAGGGGGTCAAGGACCTCCAAACCGTTGTGCCGCAACGGTTTTTGGGTTTTTTGTCCTGCAAATACTTTGCAACTGTCGGGACTACTACCCGGAGTAGGCGCGGTCAACAACGGCGGCGGCTTTGGAGATAGTTTCCCGGCCCTTGACGTAGTAACGCAGGGTCATGGCTGACGTGGTGTGCCCTGCCGCTGCCTGGGCCAGCTTGATGTCCTTGGTTTGGTCGTATAGGTCGGTCAGTACGGTGGTACGGAAGCGGATGGGCGTGATATTCTCGGTGAACCCTATATCCCGCCTGATACGGTCGCACATCTTCCGAACCTGTGTATAGGATAGGGGCTTGGTGCCACCAAACACGAATTCATTTTCCGCAACCTGGGGGAGATGGGGGACGGCCAGAGCAGAAAGGCCGATAGTCCGGGTGCTGCTCTGCGTCTTGGTGTCCTTGATTTCCGGCTGGTTCCGGGTGGGGTGGGTCACGGCCCTGCAAATGTGTATCGCCATACCCTCCCGGTCAATGTCCGCGCCTTGCAGCCCTAAGACTTCTTCCAGGCGCAAGGGGTGAAGGGCCTGGATTGCCAGATATGCCCGGTCTAAGGGGTCTTTAATGTCCCCGATATGCTGAACCAGGAAGCGCATTTGCTCGACGCTATAGGGGACTGTGGCTTGACTGGTTTTGCCCGTGATTTTGATTCTCTTGGACTTCAACGGATTCTTGGCAATCAAGCCATCCTCCACGGCGGCGTCAAGTATCTGATTCAATACCATCTTGGCCTTGTCCTTGGTGGCCTTGGCCCCGGTCATACCGTTGAACAGCCGTTGAACGTCATCGGTGGTAATGTCCTCCACGGTCAGGCCGCTAAAGGCGGGGAGCAGGTGCCGGGTGAGCTGCCGCTTGTAGGTGGTGGCGGTCACGGTCTCAATATTGGGCTTGGAGTAGGTTTCAAACCAGGTTGTGGCGTAGTCGGCAAAAGGGTGCTTGCTATGCTCCTGGGTGGTGTCCTGGGTGCCCACCAGCTTGAGGAGCTTGTCAGCGTATTCCTGTTCGGTGTTGGCCCTTATCCAGTGTTTCGCGCCGTTTATGGTGACAGTACGGGTAATTTTCGGTGCCATCTCATTCTCTCCTTGAAATGGCGTACAATCCAACTCTATGCGGTTGTCAAGGTGCTGCCCCTGGCCGACAGGGGCGGGGGTGTCTGCTTTTACACCCTTATTATAGCACATCTTGCAACTTTTTTCAATGAAATATTCCAGGAATGCGCGAGGAATCAACGATTTCCCCGCTATTTCTATACAAGTAATTTCTCCGGCCTGGATAAAACTGCCCACTGTGGCGGGGTCTGTCCTTAGAATCTCTGCGGCTTCCTGGAGCGTGAGCAGGTCGGGCCAGTGGCTCAATAGGTTCATATAACCTCCATTTTGGGCGCGGAGGTCGTATTATTTTAGATTTTGTTGTTGGTTATATGATTGGTTTTTTTATTCGTTTTTCAAAGGTGGCCCGCCTTGTGGCGGGCGGATTTAGTTCGTTTCCCTGGAAGTTTCGGCGTTTGTTGTTTTGTTGGTGGTTGTTGGGTCGCTCTCCGCTGGTGGCTTGGTGTACGTTCGGTAATTGATGATGTTTCGGATCGTCCCCCCTTCGTCTGTAATAGATATGGTTTTTTCATAGGTCAAAGGCATACCTGTGATTTCCGCTTGGGCCTCCTGTTCTGTTGTCTGCCAAATTTCCGGGCGTTTAATGCCCCTGGAAAAACGGTATAGATTGAAGCCAGGCGGATATAGATTCAGTCTTGCGCCTTTTATGATGGCCTTGCTCTTGTCCTTGCTTCCGGCTAACCTTTTGGCCTGAAATGCTCCGGCGTTCACCGCCTCTGTCAACTCCATGTTCCCGAGGTAGGCGGTCAGATATAATCCTTGATTTCCGATACCCCGTAAATTTTGGGTCTTGGTGAACCCATGGCCCCATATCTGGGCAATGTCGGAATTGCGGATAAAGGGAGCTTTGTCAGGAAACAGAAACAGGCAATGGAGGTGCCACGCGCCACGGGCTTGCGGCTCTGCCGCTATAATGTACTCGGCGGGCGGGCGGCCCCGCTTGCTCAAATAATACTTGAACCGCTGCCAGAATCGGCGGTAGTCCTCATATAGCTGGGCCGGGTCGGTCATGTTCTCCTGGTAGGTCAGTGTCACCCACAGGGCAGTTTCCGGGTTTTCCAGGTTAGCGTTTATCAAGTCCCGCAGCTTGCGGAGGCTTTGGGCCACGCTGGCCTTGTCCGCTGCTCTGCTGTCATGGTGCTGAAACTCTTTGACTTCGCCTGTCCGCTTGTCTGCGTATAGGTCGGCGGTCAACTTCTCTATTGCAATGGCTGGCGTATTGCTTGCTATGTACCGAACCTCGACAACGTTCCCGCAGCGTTTGACAGTTACGGGCGTGTCCGGGAACTCGGGTCTTATATCTTGAATTCTGTTAATGTTCATAATATATCAAGTTAAAGGGGCGGGGGTGGCTTACGCTTGCGCTTCGCCGCCCCCGCCCAGCTTTAACGGCTCATGGCCTCCCGTATAGACGTGTCCAATGCGTCTATGTCAGCAATATTCTCGATTCTAATTTTTTCCAGGCCAACTCCATCAATGTACAAATGCCCCTCGCGTTGCTTGCACATTGTAACTTGCTCCTTCACGCTGTCAGGGAACACCATATGTTGCCCCTCTGGGCTTAGGTTCCCCAGGGCAAGACAGGAGTTAAAATTGTCGCGGCTTCCGTTAAAATATGAGGCGTCTGGACGCTGAATTCCTATAATGGGGATAAACTGGTAAGCGCGTCCAAGCATGAGCAGTTCGGCTAAGAGGCGTTTGGCTTGCTCTGCGTCCTTCTTATCCAGCGATGTGATAAAGCTGCCCCACTCGTCTATGATAAGATAATTTGGAACGCCCGCGACACCTGCCGCTTGTTGGGCCTTAAAAGCGGCATAATAATCCTTTAGCCCTTGGAGGCAATCAGTATAGCCGTAGTAGTGTGAACAACTTGAAAATTTCTGGAAATCCATTTGCTTAAAGTCCAGTAGCCAAAGGGTAGAATCTGGACGGTATTTGAGGATTTTTGACATGAAAATTTATGGTGAATTTAGATTATCTCTTTAGAAGTTCTTATATGTCGGTATAGCCCGTATTTTCGGGCTTTCCCGGCATTTTAGATATGGGGAGAAGTTCTTATATACCCTCATAACCTCTTAGGTTTTCCCTCTCAATGGTAGTAAAAGAAGTAGTAAATCCGTCTGCGGCTATGCAATCAGCCGTTCCATTTCAGCCCTTGCGGAAGCGAATGTTGCGTGTGCGTAGTAGTTCAGCGTCATGGTGATATTGGAGTGTCCCATGATATACTGTAACGCTTTCGGGTTCATTCCGGCATTGGCTAAGTTGGTGCAGAACGTATGGCGTAAGGTGTGCGGTGTCATTGTACTATACCTTGGGTGCAGAAGTTGACTATGACTCTGTCTGGGATAAGCAGTCAAAGTTGTACATTGCTACTTTAGGTGTAGGTGAGAAAGAATATCGAGTTGCACGTTTTTTGAAGCGGTTTGCTGTATTTGAAGGCGAAAAGCTTTTGAAAATTACGGATAGTGTTACAAAAGAATTGGCACCGCTGTTAGGAGAAATATTTGATTTTTCTGTTTACCTACCCCGTAAAGATACTGGCAAGGTTGAAATGGCACCGCCTGTGTTTACTTTTATGCCATATTATATCGACCAAGATAAAGGGTGGAGCGGGTTATACAATAGCTTTGCAGCAATTGAACAGTATAAAAGTGCAGATCGGATTAAATCGCTCTATTACCATCTCAATATTTATACCAAGGGAACGGTTGAACTTATGGCGGAAAGAGATTGCCTTAAGGAACACCTGGAAACCTTGGCGATTGAGAGCGATAGGCTGAATACAATTTTGACTGCGTTGCGGGAGGAAACAGATAATCTTCCACCAGCGGATACTGTTAGCGAATTGGAAGCTCACCTTGAGACAGCTAAGAAAAGAATTGAGCAGTTGGTGAGACAAATTGGAGCAACCCGCAATGAGATTCAAGGCTTGGAAACGGCACTCCGCCAACATCAGTATAACTTGCGTGTCATTACGGAGTATGTATCTACAAAAGATATGGTTTCTGAAGATGATACGCATAAACGCCATATTTGTCCAAATTGCGGATATGTTTTTGATGAAGAAATCTTTAATCTTGTCCGGGCAAACTATGGCATAATGAACGAAAATTATATGTGTCAGCAGATCCAGTTGTTAATTGATTCTGTTTCTGATAAGCTCGGCTTAGCAAAAGAGCGGTATGTGTCTCTTAGCCGACGGATGAGGGAAGAAGAATCAGCTTTTCAAGTGGAACAGAATGAGTTTGATATCTACATCCGTCAACGTGGCCTGACTGCTTCTGTCCGCCGCTTCCAAAAGCAATTGGATGAGGTGGTTGTGGAAACACGGGAAATCAATCAACATATTAAGGAGATTAGCAAAGAACTCCGAAATCTTCCCAATAGAGAAGAAGTCGAGGAGAAATATATTGAGTGCGTCCGGCTAAATATTATGACGCTGGATGCATGGGATCCTGCTTATGATGGAACAATCCGTTTACTAAAGCCAATCAAAGCACAAGGAACGTTGGAGAACAAGATTATTTTGGCTCAGTTCGTAGCTCTTTTTCAAACGATGGAGTATTTTAAAACTGGGGCAACGAGATTTTCTTTTGTTGTTGACTCCCCGCGAGCAAAAGAAGCCAGCATTGCCAGCAGTAAGGATATCCTAAAGATGATTGCACAGATGAAAATGTTGCCGCAGATCATATTGGCAACGATTGATTATTCTGAGTATGAATCGGAAATTGAAGCCCCCGCGAATGTTATTGTCTTGACAGAAAAGCGAAAGCTGCTCAATAGTAATGATTTCGCTAAAAATCAGGAATACATCATTTCGATGACCGAATTGCTGAAAAATTATCAGTAAAACGGTAAATGTCCAGAGCTTATTTTGACGAGAAATTATGTTTATTTGGGCAGAGTTGCTGCTAATTGTTTCCGTACACCATGTTTGCAAATTCCGGTGCCAGAGGGTATATGATTCTGCGAATTTGAATGGGAGCCAGGACGAAGGCACTCCTAATTGTTTGCAGCGGTACAGCATTTGCATGGGATACCGCTTGTATTCTGTAGCGTGGTGTGGTAAACTATAAATGGAAGAAGGGGTCGGATGCTTAATTTATTTGTGCTGGACTCCAGTTCGGGTGAGAGAATTTCGGCTGTTGTCGGGACTGCCACAGCGCAAGATTTGTCCGCAACTCGGGATTGGCAGACAAATTGGAAGACTCCCTTCGCACGTCAATTGCCCAACAAGGTGGCGCTACACCGGGTAGATGATGGGGAACTATTGGGTTTGATGTCTTATGAGCAGAATGAGACAGCGCTGGCCGTGGAGATCATTTACATGGAAAATGCCCGCCACAGCAATGCGAACCTCCTTCACGCCGAAGGCGAACACAAACGGTATTATGGGATTGCCAAGGCCCTGTTTGCTTATGCGGTGCAGGTGTCTCTGGATGCGGGATTTGATGGTGTTTTGATATTTAAGGCGAAGACCAGTGATTTGCTGGACTACTATGCCCGGGAGTTTGGCGCACGGCGGGCCGCTGCTTATGACCCATTTCGGATGATTATTTGGGAAGATGCGGCGGAGCGAATCATTGCGGAGTTCAGGAGGGATTCCAATGGCTGAAATGAGCAGAGAAGAATTATTGCGGGCTGAGACCATCGGCAGCGAACAGGGCTGGGTTACGCCTCTGACTCAGGAGGATAAAGAATATTTTGCCTATCTGCGGACGGTATTCAAACGGTACAACATCGTTCCGTCCAAGGCGACCCGGTTGGAGTACGATTTTGTGCTCCAGGTAGCGGAGAGCGAGTTCTATCTCCAGCAGGCGAATGCGTAGCCACTGACCCACAACTTGACCCACAATAGGAAACGAGCGGGCGGAGGCAATGGAGCGGAAAGCACCATTGCCTCCGCTTTTTTGAGACAAAAATGCCCCCAAAGCGCCATATGGAGGCGTTTCGAGGGTGGGGTATCAGTTGGTAAGGATGAGGTCTCCAGTTCAAATCTGGATAGCAGCTCCAAGAAACTCCTGAAATCGGTGGATTTCGGGAGTTTTTGTTCTGTTTTCCCTCAAAATAATGTGGGTCAAAAAGTGGGTCAGGTGGGGTGACCCACAACTTGACCCACACGGGGAAATGTGCGGAAAGGGTTAGAGAACACCGGGCAGGAAGTTTGGCCTTCCTGCCCGGTGCTTTTGATGGGTCAAGGGGTGTGTTCATATCATCTGGCTCATGAAATTACCCATGGTCTCCGCCGCTTGGTCCTGCATCTGGCGTGTGGCGTGGGTGTAGGTGCGCAGGGTAAACCCCGCGTCGTAGTGGCCCAGCATACTGGAGACTGTCTTGATATCCACGCCGTTCTGGAGTGCCAAGGTGGCGAAGGTATGTCTCGTATCGTGGAAACGCATCTGGAGCAGTTCTGCTCCTCGCTTCAGCACCCGGTGTAGCATATGGAGCACGCTGTCTGGGGAGATGGGCCGCCTGTGGACGAGGGAAGCACATACTGACTGTTGATTTTGTTCCACTGTTTTCGGAGAATTTGCAAAAGCTCTACAAAAAAGTAGTTAAATGGCGGAGCGGATCGAGTCCAAGAATCAGCCTAAGGGGTTGGGTGCCAAAACGGTGCGGAGTATCAACCAAGCGATCCCCTTGGCGATGGTTTTCGCCATCGATGAGCTGGCCACAGGGCTGCGCCGGGGCGAGTTGCTGGGCCTCAAATGGGAGAATATCGACCTGGAGCGGGGTACGATCCAGGTACACTGCCAGATCGCCCGGATCGATGGCGAGGTGGTGGAGGCTCCGCTCAAGTCGAAGAACTCCTATCGCAGTGTGTCCATTGGGCAGGATGCCGTGGAAATCCAAAGAGGATAATTTCCTCAACAGAATTTTGCCGATGTTGGGCTTGATGTGGTTGTCGATATAGCCCCAATTCTTCGTAGCGACACACCATACCATAGGTTGGCAGGAATAGCTACTGGGAACGGGAATAATTATCAAGACAGACACATATCTCTGCCTGCGTTTGCGGGTTTTTTCTTTGTATACAGTGGTGCAATTCGCAACGTCTCAAAGCAGTACTTTTTTGGCGCAGATGGCTTTGGGCCGGCGTGTTCTCTTTTTGCTTCCTCACCCCTGTGCAATCGCCACAAACGCTCCAACAACGTGCTTCAGCCCCTCGAAGGTATACGGATACCGCCCGACCAGAAACAAATACCCCGGGCGGATACAGCCCTCATAATTTGGGGCTGCGTCTTTGATTTATTTCCTCTGACAAAACCGCACCTACCCTCTCCCCCTCCCCCCTTACCATGGACAAACCCATCCAAGTATGGTATATTATCTCAGGCAGATTTCACGCAAGGAGGAAACCGCCATGCCCATACAGGTGATGGTTTTAACCGCATGCTTCGATTCCGCGCTGGCCCACGCCGCGCTGGCGGCCTATCTGTTCGCCGTCTTGGATGAGCGCAGCTGGCGGCAGCTGAAAAAGCTGCCCGCCCTGCTCCTATCCCCGCTGGCCGTCGGCACGCTCAACGCACTGCTGTACTACGCCATCCCCGGCGGGGGCCTTCTCATCCGCTTCCTGGCCGGCACCCTCATTGCCGCGCTGGGCTGTACGCTGTGGACCCGGTGGGCCTGGGGGCTGGGATTCTGGCGGGCCATCTCCGCCGTGTCCATGGCGGGCATATTCCAGATTGCCCTTACCACCCTAACTCAGTTTTTGTTCAGCAGCATATTCGTGGATAACTCGGGTCTCCAGTTTGCCGTGGTGCTATCCATTGCCTGTGCCGTCGTGGTGCTCTGCACCGCCCTGCTGTACCGCCTGGGCTTCGGCCGCAGGTTCCGCCTTCTGCTGGTGGAGGGCCCCCAGCCCCGCAGAATGGCCCTGTTTCTGTACGCCCTGGTCTGCATCGTAGAGGCGTCCTACTTTCTCCACCGAGGGGTTTCTTCGAAGTTTTTTGCCCTGTATTACATAGTCGTTCTGGCGGCGGTGGGCCTGGCGACGGGGTTGGTGCTCTATCTGGCCCAGTGGTTCGACGCCGCCCGGAAAATGGAGGCCCAGCGGGACGTCATTGCCCAGCAGCAGCTCTACGAGCGGGA
>OFFY01003088.1_pt1 | contig 10583 bp, 6 predicted proteins | sample 1521481 | NCBI WGS metagenome assembly OFFY01 (sample SAMEA3504117, study PRJEB24116) | mouse gut metagenome | biome: mouse gut; feature: mouse-associated habitat; material: faeces | place: Denmark | collected 2011
AAGCCGGCGCCTCCATCGTAGGCGGCTGCTGCGGAACCACACCGGATCATATCAAGGCACTGTGCGGGGCGGTAGGCGCCATGACGCTGCCACCCAGACGGAAAACCGAAAAGCGGTATCTGACAAGTGAGCGGCAGACCATTGCTTTCGGACTGGAGGATAATTTTGTCATTGTCGGGGAGCGGATCAACCCCACGGGGAAGAAGAAACTGCAGGAACAGCTGCGGGCCGGTTCCATGGAGCTGGTGGCTGATTTTGCCGAGGAACAGGAAGCCTGCGGCGCAGGTATTCTGGATATTAATATGGGGATGGGTGGTATTGACGAGAAGGAGATGATGCTGAAAGCCATCGATACGGTGAGCGGCATTACGAGTCTGCCTCTTTCGCTTGACTCCAGTCATGTAGATGTGCTGGAAGCAGCGCTGCGCAGATATCCGGGGAGGGCGTTGATTAATTCCATCTCTTACGAGAAGGCGAAAGTTGATGCCTTGTTACCGCTTGCAAAGAAGTATGGCGCGATGTTCGTTCTGCTGCCGCTGTCGGACGCGGGTCTGCCGGACAGTCTGCAGGAGAAGACTGCCATTATAGAGAAGATACGGGAACGGGCCTGTGCCATCGGCCTGACCAGAGAAGATATTGTAGTGGATGGCCTGGTGACAACGGTGGGAGCCAACAGGAAAGCGGCGCTGGAGACGCTGGAGACGATCCGTTACTGTAAGGAACGAGGGCTGGCGACGATCTGCGGTCTTTCCAATATTTCTTTTGGACTGCCGGAGCGCAGTTTTGTCAATACGACATTTTTGACGATGGCGATTCAGGCCGGCCTGACCATGGCTATTGCCAATCCGTCTCAGGAGCTGCTTGTCAGCTGTGCTTTCGCATCGGATCTTCTTCTGGGGAAAAAGGAGGCGGATCTGCGCTATATACAGCTGATGGATGCGGTAAAGGCCAAACGGGAAGCGATGGGTGTTACGCAGACGCAGGGTACAGGTATCCATATGCGTCAGGCAGCTGCCGGGCAGGCGCAGGGCGGCAGCGCGAAGGACAGGCTGTATGCCGACGTACTCAAAGGCAGCGGCGGCGCTATCGTGGAGGATACGAAGAAGGCGCTTGCGGAAGGTCATGAAGCGAAGGAGCTTTTGGACGGCGTTCTGCTGCCTGCTATCAATGAGGTGGGGGAGCTTTTTGACAGGGGAAAATATTTCCTCCCTCAGCTGATCGCCAGTGCGGAGGCCATGAAGGCCTCTATAGAGTATCTGGAACCGTTATTGATGGACAAACAGTCTGCTCGGGAGATGCCCACGGTGGTGATCGCCACAGTAGAGGGGGATATCCATGATATAGGTAAGAATCTTGTGGCGTTGATGCTTAAAAACTATGGATTTAAGGTGATCGATCTTGGCAAGGATGTGCCGAAAGAAAAGATCATTGAGGCTGCAAAGGAACATCATGCTCAGGTGATCGCCCTGTCTGCCTTGATGACGACCACTATGCGGCAGATGCAGCAGGTGATCGATTACGCGAGAATGCAGCAGGTAGATGCCAGGATTATTGTGGGCGGTGCCGTGATCACACAGGAATATGCGGATGAGATTGGGGCGGACGGATATTCCAAAGACGCGGCGGATGCCGTGAAGCTGACGAAACGGCTTCTGCAGATGGGAAAGTAACTTACAGTGCATATTTGATGAAACGCCTGACCATTTCAGGGAAAGCCACCATGCGGCACAGGTGTTTGAAAAAGGGAGAGTGAACTATGTTAGGTGCAGACGCGATCGTAAAATGTCTGGAAGAAGAAGGAGTAAAATATGTATTCGGTTATCCGGGGGTGGCGATATGCCCTTTTTACAATAGCATACTAAATTCCCCGGTGGAGACGATATTGATTCGCACGGAGCAGAACGCGGCTCATGCGGCCAGCGGGTTTGCCCGGGTGACGGGACAGGTGGGCGTCTGTGCCGTCACATCCGGCCCTGGGGCTACGAATGTGATCACCGGTATTGCCACGGCCTTTGCGGACAGTATTCCGCTTGTGTGTATTACGGGACAGGTGAACAGTGAGCTGATCGGCTCCGATGTGTTCCAGGAGGCTGATATCACCGGTGCGGTGGAGTCTTTTGTCAAATACAGCTATCTGATAAAGGATGCGGCCGAGATACCGCGGGTCTTCAAAGAGGCATTTTACATTGCCAATTCCGGGCGGAAAGGGCCTGTTCTGATCGATGTGCCCATCGATATCCAGAATGCGGTTGTCAACAGATTTAAATATCCGGAAGAAGTCAGTCTGCGCACCTATAAACCGACCATCAGAGGGCATGCAGTGCAGATCCAGAAGGTGGTGAAGGAACTTTCCAAAGCGAAACGTCCTATTATCTGTGTGGGCGGCGGCGTGCTTTTAAGTGAAGCGGTGGAGGAATTCCGGTCCTTTGTGGAGAAACACCGTGTGCCGGTTGTCTCTACGATGATGGGAATCAGTGCCATGCCGACCAGACATCCGATGTATTACGGTATGGTAGGGAATAACGGGCACCCGTATGCCAACCGGGCCATGAACGAGTCCGACCTGCTGATCATGGTGGGGGCCAGGGTGGCCGACCGGGCCGTGAACCAGCCGGATATGATTACCCGGAACAAGGTGCTGGTGCATATCGATGTGGATCCCGCGGAAATCGGTAAGAACGCAGGCCCCACCATACCGCTGGTGGGGGACGCGAAGCATATCTTCGAGGATCTGGAGAAGGAGGAGTTCACCTGTAACTGCCAGGAGTGGCTGGACACCCTGAGGGAATACCGGAAGGCTATGGCCAGCAAGCGCAAGCCCGACCCGGCTTACGTAGACCCTGCCAAGTTCATCATGCGGCTCACCGAGAGGATGCAGGAGGACGCCATCTATGTGGCGGACGTGGGCCAGAACCAGATTTGGTCCTGCGGCTATGTGAAGGTGCGGAAAGGGAAGTTCTTCACCTCCGGCGGCATGGGCACCATGGGGTATTCCATCCCGGCGGCCATGGGGGCCAAGGTGGCCGCGCCGGAAAAGAGATCTTCCGTCTCCAGCAGCACCGCGTCCCGTACCTGGAGCTTCAGGGCCTGGTCTTCGGGGCTGTCCGAGTTGGCCAGGATATGCAGGCGCAGCACATCCTGCCGGACCTGGGCGCACTGCTGCCCAAACCCCGCCAGAGGGGAAAGGAGCATTGCCAGCAGCAGCCCGCCCCCCAGGGCGGCGTCCAAGCGGCGGCGTCTCCTGCGCTCCTCCGGGAGGGAGGCAGCGTCCTTCGGGGTGGAAAAGAGCTTCTTCAGGCGGTATATTTTCATCTTCCTCTGTCCTTTCTTTGGCGGCGGTTGTGTCGTTGCCAGCAGTATGGGCCGAGGAGAAGGAAATTATTCCCACCCATGGAAAAAACCGGACGCCTCGAAGGAAAGGCGCCCGGCTTTTCATTGGTTTGCTAGGAGGAGTGGCCGCCGCAGCTGTGCCCCTCCCCGTGCTGGTGATGGGTACAGGAGGTGTCCGGGTCGTACTGGAGATTTCCCTTCACCAGGGCCAGGGCCGCGTCGTCCGCCGCCCCCGTCACCCCAGGGTATAGCTGGATTTCTGCCTGGGCCAGGGCGGTGCGCGCGCCGGCGCCGATGCCGCCGCAAATCAGGTGTGTGACACCCTTTTCCCGGAGAAATCCCGCCAAAGCCCCGTGGCCGCTGCCGTTGGTCTCCACCACCTGGGCGGAGCGGATCTCCCCCGCCTCCACCTGGTAGAGCTTAAAAGCCTCACTGTGGCCAAAGTGCTGGAACACCTGGCCATCCTGGTATGTGACTGCAATTATCATGATTGGTTCCTCCTTTGTTTCCCTACAGCCCTGCTAAAAGCGGATAAGGCGCGTTACAGCTCCCGGAAGTGCCGCGCCAGGCCGGTGCGCTCCAGGAGGGCCACCAGCAGCAGGCCCAGCCCCAGGCAGGCGGCCAGCTCCCCCAGCCCCACCCCCACGGCGGAGGTGACAAACCCCACAAGGGAGGGGGTATCCAGGAAGAAAGCATTGATTTCCCAGCCGATGATGAGGGTATTGGAGACCACCGGGGCCAAAGCGGAAAGCACCGGCAGCCCCCGGAAGCGTATCCCCCGCAGCAGCCAGGTGAAGACGCACCCCACCAGGGTGGCAAGGGTGCCGAAGAGGATATCCTGGGGGAAGGTAACTCCCATCAAAAAGCCGATGGTATTGGTGATGAGGCAGCCCACCGTCACTCCCACCCCCGCGACGGGGGAGAAGACTGGCAGGAGGGTGAGAGCCTCCGAGACGCGAAACTGCACCGGCCCGAAGGAGAGAAGGGGCAGCGCCAGTGCCAGCACGGAATAAATGGCGGCCAGCAGGGCGCTGGTCACCAAGCGTTTTAGCTTGCGGTTTTCCATATTCATTTTTCCTTTCGTAGGGCCTGGCCCAAAACAGCCGGCCCCTAGTATTTGTTTAGCGTCAGGAATTTTCGACTGACGGCGGGTCCCGCCCGCGGGAGAAGGGTCTTTGCAAGGGCTGATAGGATGCTTCTTATCTTAGCACATTCTTCGGAAAAAGGGAAGAGGATTTCTGCCACGGGAGTGGCTAAATTGCGCAGTTTTTGCGAGCACAAAAAACTACGCAATTTGCACCCTCCCCCAGGCGGGTTTTCCCTTCCAAAAGGTTTCCAGATGTGCTATAATTGGCAAAGTGTGATTGCATCCAAAACCAAAGGGGGAGCGGTGGGCATTATGAAAAAGGGCTTTGACCATGAAATTTACATCGAACGGCAGTCCAAATACATCCTGGAGCGGGTGAAAGGCTGGGACAAGCTGTACCTGGAGTTCGGCGGCAAGCTGATGTACGATCTCCACGCCAAGCGGTGCCTCCCCGGCTACCGGGAAAACGCCAAGCTGGAGCTTTTGCAGTCCTTGGGGGACCAGGCGGAGATCCTCATCTGCGTCTACGCCGGGGATATCCAGCACAACAAGCGCCGGGGGGACCTGGGGAACACCTACGAGGCGGAGGTGCTTAAGCTCATCGACGACCTGCGGGCCCTGGGTCTCACCGTCAATTCGGTGGTCATCACCCGGTACGAGGGACAGCCCGCCGCCCGCATCTTCGCCAACAAGCTGGAAAGCCGGGGCATCACCACCTACACCCACGCCCCCATCCCCGGCTACCCCTCGGAGGTGGACACCATCGTCAGCGACCAGGGGTATGGCGCCAATCCCTATATCCGCACCGAAAAGCCCATTGTGGTGGTCACCGCCCCCGGCCCCGGCAGCGGCAAGCTGGCCACCTGCCTGGGGCAGCTCTACCACGAGCACCAGCTGGGCAACCGGGCGGGGTACGCCAAGTTCGAGACCTTCCCCGTCTGGAACGTCCCCCTAAAGCACCCCCTGAACGTGGCCTACGAGGCCGCCACCGCCGACCTGAAGGACTTCAACATCATTGATTCCTTCCACCTGGACGCCTACGGCGTCACCACCGTCAACTACAACCGGGATATGGAGATGTTCCCGGTGGTCCGGCGCATCATCCAGCGCATCACCGGGGATGATTCCATCTACCGTTCCCCCACCGATATGGGGGTGAACCAAATCGCCGCCGCCATCGTGGACGACGAGGCGGTGCGGGAGGCCTCCTGCCAGGAGATTATCCGCCGGTATTTAAAGGCCGCCGCCGATTACAAGCGGGGTGCGGCGGAAATTGATACCCTCCACCGCCTCCAGGTGCTGATGGAGACCATGAACCTGCGGGTGGAGGACCGGGCGGTGGTGCTGCCAGCGCGGGAGTACCTTGCCAAGGTGAAGGAGCGGCTGGGCACCCAGGAGGGGGTCTCGGCGGTGGCTATCCAGCTGGATGACGGTACCGTCATCACCGGCCGCAACAGCCAGCTGATGTCCGCGGCGGCCGCCGCCATCCTCAACGCCGCCAAGCACCTGGGGAATATCCCGGACGACATTCTGCTGCTGCCCCCCATTATCATCCAGCCCATCCTGAACCTGAAAAGCGGCCCCCTGAAGATGAAAAACTGCCACCTGGGGGCGGAGGAAATCCTCATGGCTCTATCCATCTCCGCCGTCACCAACCCCACCGCCCAGGCGGCCATGGAGCGGCTGGGGCAGCTGGACGGCTGCCAGGCCCACTCCACCAGCTACCTCACCCGCAGCGACGAAAAAATCTGCTCCAAGCTGGGGCTGGACGTCACCTGCGACCCGGAACACCTGAGCGAAAGCCTCTTTTATATCTAAAGACAGAAAAATCCCCCTGGAAAACCAGGGGGACTTTTGCGTTTTAAGGCCAGTTTTGGTTTTGCAAGGAGGCAGGGGCCGGGGGAAGGGGCCAACAGCCCCCCTGAAAACCCAGCCGGCTTTCCTTACATATCCCGCGAGGCTACCCAGGCGGCGCCGGTGCCGCAGATATCCGGCACCACCACCTCCCCCACCTTCACCGGGGAGGTAAGCTCCACGGTGTCCAGCAGGGCCATGGCCTGGGAAATCATCCCCTTGGGGATGTCCCGATCGGTCTTCACCGGCAGGCGCTTGTGGATGCCCCCCTGAATCTTCACCGTGGAGGTGATGACCCGGGTGGGATTTGTCAGCTCCTTCTTGCCGTAGTCCACGCCGCGGGCGCAGCCGAAGCCGGTGACCTCAAAGTCCTTCTCCTCGTCCACCGCCAGGTGGCAGCCCTTGGGACAGACGATGCAGATGAGATTTGTCATGGTAAACCCTCCCTTACTGCTTTTCCACCGTGATGGTGATATTCTCCCCCTGGACCTTGTCCAGATGGACGCGGGGAATGACAATCTTCTCCATCTCGCCGGGGGCCATATGCTCCCGCTTAAACTGGCAGAGGAGATTCTCCCCGTCCTTTACCTGAATTACCATATCCCGGTAGACGTTGCCCACCCGGAAGAAGACCTCCACCGTTTTTTCCACGTTCTCCCGGCGGATGTGCTGGGGGACGGTGTAGGTGACGCAGTTGCCGGTCTTCACCTCCAGGACAGGGCCTCCCGCCTCCTGGCCGGCGGCGTACTGGGCGGCGGCGGCGCCGGCCCGCATGCTTTCGGCGGTGACGAAGTCCACCAGGTCATGGACATGGACCACGTTGCCGCAGCCAAAGACGCCGGGGACGCTGGTCTCCATATTTTCAAAGACGATGGCGCCGTTGGTGCGGCGGTCCATGGCGATTCCGGCGGAGCGGGTCAGCTCGTTTTCCGGGATGAGGCCCACCGAAAGAAGCACCGTGTCGCAGTCGAAGACAATTTCGCTGCCGGGGATGGGGGCCCGGTTTTCGTCCACCTTGCTCACCACCACCTTTTCCACCCGCTCCTTGCCCTGGATGTCGGTGATGGTGTGGGAGAGGTAGAGGGGAATGTCGTAGTCGTTGAGGCACTGGACGATGTTCCGGTTCAGGCCGTTGGAATAGGGGCAAAGCTCCACGCAGGCCAGCACCTTGGCCCCCTCCAGGGTCATCCGACGGGCCATGATGAGGCCGATATCCCCGGAGCCCAGAATGACCACCCGCTTGCCGCACATCCAGCCCTCCATGTTCACGTACCGCTGAGCGGCCCCGGCGGTGAAGATACCGGCGGGCCGGTCGCCGGGGATGGCGATGGCCCCGCGGGTCCGCTCCCGGCAGCCCATAGAAAGGACAATGGACCTGCCCTCCAGGGCCTGGTATCCCTCCCTGGTGCTGATGCAGTGGACCACCTTATCCTGGCCCACCTCCAGCACCATGGTGTCCAGCTTTACCTCCACGTCGGTTTTGCGGAGCATCTCCACAAACCGCCCGGCGTATTCGGGGCCGGTGAGCTCCTCCTTGAAGTAGTGGAGGCCAAAGCCGTTGTGAATGCACTGGTTGAGGATGCCACCCAGCTCCTTGTCCCGCTCGATAATGACAATTTTCTTGGCGCCCTTTTCGGAGGCGGCGCAGGCGGCGGCAAGGCCGGCGGGGCCTCCGCCGATGATGATAACATCGTATTTCATATCACTTGCCCTCCTTTGTAGGTTGGGTGAGGATGTAGGAGCCTTCCTCGTCCATGAGGATTTGATCCAGGGGGAGATTCAGCTCCCGGGAGAGGATCTCGTGGACGCGGGGGCCGCAGAAGCCCCCCTGGCACCGGCCCATTCCGGCGTTGCAGCGGCGCTTGATGCCGTCGATGGAGCGGGGGACGATGGGGCGGTGGATGGCCTCCACAATCTCCCCTTCGGTGACTGTCTCGCACCGGCAGATGATCCGGCCGTAAAGGGGGTTCTCCGCCACGATCTTCGCCTTCTCCTCCGGGGAGAGGTGGCGGAAGACGGTGCGCTCCCTGGTGTCGATGAAGGTTTCCTTCTTGTGAAGGGCAAGGCCGCAGCTTTGGAGCAGCTCCACCGCCTCCACGCCGATGGCGGGAGCGGAGGAAAGGCCGGGGGATTTGATGCCCCCCAGGTTGATAAAGCCCTTTGCGGCGGGGGATTCCTCGATGATGAAATCCGCCTGGTCGCTGTTGGCCCGGACCCCGGCGAAGTTGCGGATGGAATCCCGGAAGTTGACGGCAGGCACCGATTTTACCGACATTTTGCGGACAAAGGCGAGGCCGGCGGCGGTGTTGTTCACATCCTCCGCTCGGTCCACCCCCTCGGCGTTGGGGCCGACGATAAGGTTGCCGTGAACGGTGGGAGCCACCAGCACCCCCTTGCCGTCCGGGTTGGGGCACTGGAACACCACCTTGTTTACCAGCTCCCCCTGGGCCTTATCCAGCAGGAAGTATTCCCCCCGGTTGGGCAGGGTTTTGAAGGTGTGGCCCCCTACCATGGCATGGACCTTATCGGCCTCCACACCGGCGGCGTTCACCACGTATTTGGCCTCTACCTCCCCGGCGGCGGTGTGCAGCAGGAAGGTTTCCCCCTTCTTTTCGATGGATTCCACCTTGGCGGAAAGCTTTACCTCGGCGCCGTTTCGGACGGCGGTTTCCGCCAGGGCGATGCAGAACTCCCAGGGGCTGACAATGGCGGCGGAGGGGGCGTAGAGGGCGCCCACCACCTCGGTGCTGATGGCGGGCTCCATAGCCCGCACCTCATCCCCGGTGAGAATCCTCATATCCGGCACGCCGTTTTGGTTCCCACGCTGGAAGAGGGTATGTACCGTTTTCATTTCCTCGTCGTTAAAGGCCAGGACGAAGGAGCCGATCTCCTTGCGCTCCACCGCCAGCTTTTCGCAAAGCTCCTTTGCCAGCTTCACTCCCTCCACGTTGAGGCGGGCCATCTTGGTCCCCGGTTCCGGGTCGTACCCGGCGTGGAGGATGGCACTGTTGGCCTTGGTGGTGCCGTTGGCTACGTCGTTTGCAGCCTCCAGGGCGACCACCTTCAGGTCGTACCGGGAAAGCTCGTAGGCGGTGGCGGCGCCGATGATCCCACAGCCGATGATTGCTACATCATACATCATCTTGGATTCCCTTTCTTTCCAAAATTGGCGGCCTCTCCGGCAAAGCTGCCGGGGAGGGGGAGCCGGATTTCTTTTTCCTGCGGCACAAAAAGAGCCAAGGAAAACATGACCCAGGAACGGGTCCGTTTACCCTGACTCAAGCTCTCACAAGATAAAAAGACAATGCTATTATACCATGCTGCCCTGCGGAATACAACGGGCGTTTTCAACAAATTTTGGGGGGCGTGTTTGGAAGGCGTTATCCCTGCTCCGCCAAAACATCGCCATAAAAGGCGTCCATCTCCTCCTGGGTGGGGAAGACAGCCACATACATCTGGTTGCCCATGGCCCCGGCCAGAACGTCGGGGATCCGCTCCACCATCCGCAGGTTATCCCGGTACTTTTCCACCAGCTCCTGGTGGCTAAGGAGAAAGGGCTTGCCGTCCCGCCGCCCGGCGTAGGCGCAGAAGCGGCGCTCCCCCACCGGCAGCCGGGATTCGCCGTAGGCAATCATATCCGCCCAAATCTTATAGACGTCGGTGCTGCCCGCGAAGTTCATCATGTCCGGGGTGAAGCCGCCGCAGGGGCGCATGTTCACCTCCAGGGCGACTATCTGCCCCTTCTTCCCCAGTCCCTCCTGATCCTGGGTGAGGCGGAAGAACTCGAAGTGGACAAAGCGGCTTTTGACCCCAAAGCTCTTCACCGCCGCCCGCCCCGCCCGCCGGGTATCCTCCGGCAGCTCCTTGACGATGTAATAGATGGAGTTATCCTCGTTGTTGACGATATCCATAATGGAATAGGGGGTGACGTTGCCGGTCTCAAAAATCGGCTCCCCCTCCGGGCCGATGACGGCGTCGTAGGAGTTGACCTCGGCGTGGACAAATTCTTCCATGATGTAGGGCACCGCCGGGTCCTTCTCCCGGAGGAACCGCTCCAGGTCGGCGTCGCAGCCGAGCTTGTGGGTATCGGAGGCCCCCACGCCGTTGTCCGGCTTCACCACCACGGGCCAGCCCACCTGCCCGATGAAGGCCAGACAGCCCTGCTCGTCGTCCACCAGATGCCAGCGGGCCGCGGGAATGCCCGCCTTTTCGTAATACGCCTTCATTCCGGACTTGAACTTGATCCGGGGGATGTCGTCCGCCTGGAAGCCGGAGGTGATGTGGAAGTCGGTGCGGAGCTGGGCGTCCCGCT
>OFFY01003098.1_pt1 | contig 10542 bp, 8 predicted proteins | sample 1521481 | NCBI WGS metagenome assembly OFFY01 (sample SAMEA3504117, study PRJEB24116) | mouse gut metagenome | biome: mouse gut; feature: mouse-associated habitat; material: faeces | place: Denmark | collected 2011
GGAAAGACACTTTCACGCTTTAGCGTGGCAAGGTCTTTCCTATAAGATAAAAAATAGATGATATTCCCCTAAAGGAATATCACCTATTTTTATTATGCTTACATCTTATCTTCGAATCTCTCTTTTTCTCTTGGCTGCATATGTACTGCTTCCAAGTACAAGCATACTTCCTGCCAACATCAGCCAAATTACAAGAGCATCATTATCACCAGTCTTCGGTGTACCGTTTGTCTTATTGCCTTGTGGCTTTGATGTATTCCCAGGTTTTGTAGTTGTACCAGGTTTCTCAGGCACTGCCGGTTCTTTTATCTTCGCAATAGCTTCTTTTTCAACCTCTCCACAAGTTTCACAAGCTCTCTGACGTTCACCTTCCTGTGTCTTCGTTGCCTCTTTGGTCACTTTCCAATCGCCATATGCATGTGCAGCTTTCGGAATCTTCTCCGTTCTTTCTTCATCACATCTTGCACATGTGATAATCTTCTCGCCTTCTTCGCTGCAAGTTGCTTCCTTCGTAATCTCTTCGGATTCATCATGTCCAAGCGGTAAAATCTGTACTGGCAGTTTCACATCGCAATTCGGATTCGAACAAGCAACTTCTTTTGTTCCTTCTTCGGTACAAGTCGCTTCTTCTATTATCGTTTCCTGTCCATTGAAATCATGTACATGTGTCTCGGATTCTTTCTGGATACTGCCTTTTTCTTCCTCATCACAACGATTACAGGTTCTTATCTTCTCGCCTTCTTCATCCCATGTAGCTTCTTTGACTACAGACCAATCAGACCACTCATGTCCAAGCATTGCTATAGTTTCTTCCCCAAGCTTCTCATTGCAACGTTCGCAAATAATCTCTTTCTTGCCTTCCGTAGTACATCTTGGTTCCGTGATCACTTCTTTTGTCTTATGTCCTAATGCTGCTATCGCTTCTTGGCGTTCTGCTTTACATACGCTACAAGTATAAAGTTTGATTCCTTCTTCCGTACATCCGGCTTCTTTTGTTACCTTACCTGCATCCCAGTTATGCGCAATTTTATCTAATGTCTTCGTCTCTAACGTTTCTTTACATGCGTTACATTTACGTACTGCCAATCCTGTTTTGGTACAGCTTGGCTCTTCTTTCGTTGTCCATGTACCCTTGTCATGACCCTTTGCTTCTATTACTCTTACCAGCTTCTCATCACAATTTGGTTCATCACATGAAATCTCTCTTGTGCCTGTTTCCGTACATGTTGCTTCTTTCGTTACTACGCCTTCACCTTTAAAGCTATGTTCATGACTGGTTGACAAGCTTGGTAATTCATTCTTCTCTTTTACAGAACATACACTACAAGTTCTCTCCTCTTCGCCTTTCGCATCCCATGTTGGCTGTATTGTAGTTCTCCAATCGCTCCATGTGTGCCCCTTCGCCGGAATCGTCTCTTTTTTCAGTTCTATACTGCAGCGACCGCAAGTAGTTACTTTTTCTCCTGCGTCTGTACATGTTGCATCTTTTTTCACCATCGTCTTAGGCTCATGTCCAAGCGCTGCTATCTCCTGCGTCTCTTTTTCTCCGTTACATGTTACACAGCTGCGTTCTTTCATACCTTTGGAAGTACAGGTTGCCGCTGTTATTACCTTCCACTCTCCCATGTTATGAGGCACCTTGTCAAGTGTCTTAACAGAAACTACCACTCCACAATCATTACATGTAACCGTCTCGCTGCCTTCTGTTGTACAAGTAGGATTTACTCTACTTGTCGTCTGACTTGCTGCCGGGTGCTTACATGCAAACCTTACTTCAATATCTTTATTCGCCGTCAGATTCCCAATGTGTGCTGTCAATCTATATGTACCACTTACGCCGTCTTTTTTCGGAACAATCTCATTCTCATCTGTCACTGTAAATGGTGCATCCTTTGGTATCGTTAGATTTGTCTCATCCAAAGATGCAGTAAAGACTACACCAAGCAGACGCTCCCCACGTCCTACTTGTTCAAAGATTCCTAAATCAAACATTGCAGATTGATATTCCGGATCATTCACATCCAGAATACTTTTTGATTCTACAAATCTCATGCTCAGCTTTTTCGGTTCCTCTGCTTCTTGTTGCAGGAAATCTGTATCCAGCCAATATGCTGCCGGATATTCGCCTGTAATTCCCGTAGGATCTGCCGGCGTATTATTTTGCTCGTCTAAATCTTCTGCAAAAAACTGAGCCCAGTATTTTACGCCTTCATATTCAAAACATCCAATCCCAACATATGCCCATTGAGAATTTAAGATATTTTCTCTATGTCCCATGGTAGAAGCCATCCAACCTGCCATAACTTCAGTAGCATTATTATAGCCAAAAGCAATATTTTCACTTATGCCTCCATATATGGTAAGACCTGCTTCTTCCCATACTGTATTCCAAGGTGTTCCATCCGGACGCACATGATCAAAATTAGCAAGCTGTTCTACTGCTCTTTGAACTGCAAGACCTTCCAGTTCGTCTATCATTTTAACCGGCTGTATTCCTTGTTTTGCTCTTTCCTGATTCACTTTTACTAACACTTCTCTGGCTTCATCTTGGTGAATCTCCCCAACCGTGATCACATAAGCCAGCGAAGATGCTGTTGCTGCCTGTGCCTGTCCCGGTAAGAGCCCTAACAGTAAAACAACAGAAAGCAGCAATGACACTAGTTTCTTTCCTTTCCCTCTCATAATCTTTCTCCTTCTTTGTACGTAGTTTATAGTATGCTAAGTATACTCCTATATGGAAAGGTATGTCAACAACAAGGGGCAAATTGTTTTATAATCCTATAATTTTGTATCAGTCAGCATGGCAATTTGAATCAAGAAAGCGTATGAAACAAAATTATATTGATTTATAAACAATGAAAATAATCAATGCCAAAACCAAGCTTGTTAAAGTCCCCAGCAAATACTTATTTCTAAACTCCGGTTCCTTTAAATCGTTTGTCCTTGCCCATGTTTTTACTGTAATAATAATCGCTATTGCCGGAAAGCTTTCAAAACATGCAAAAATGAATGTCAACATTCTCTCCATAACACCAATTATTGAGCCGATATCAAACATTCCCATCTCTTTTGATTTTGGATATATATCCTTAAACAATTTATTGATTATTATTGAACAAGGCATTATCAACATAAGGCATGTAAATATGGTCTTAAGTACTACATAATAACAGGCATCAATATTATAACTGAATGTTACAAATCCAGGTATCAAGCATATTATTCCTACATGCAGAGCTTGATCAATTATAAACACTACAGTTTGCTTATTTTTTTTATTAAAGCAGCATGATATAGCGTCAATCAATATATGTGTCACCAACAATACGCCTATTACGACAGTTACATATATGCCTCCCATAATAATGTACAAAACCAAAAAAGGTACTATATATAATAGCGAGTGAACTAATAAGTATTTCCAGTTAATCCACGAATCATCTTTACATTTTTTACACACTTCACATTCTGACCCCTTTCTTGCATTTTTACACTGTGCAACCTTGGTCGTTTGTAAATAAAAATCACCTAATAAATGCAAAATAATTAATATCAAATACCTTGCCATATATCCTCCCCCAGCAATTCAAATATTGCTTTATCCATTGTTCTGATTTCTTTTATCCTTCCCAATGAAATATATCTATCTATGTTTTGCCGTGTAGTACTCATTATTCGGGCAATATCCGTTGACATTCCATGAGCCCAGAATTCATCCATACAAAACAATGCCTCAGGATCTTTCTTTTTTGTATACTCCTCTATACTTTCAAAAAGAAGTTCATAATCTATATTTAATATTTCTGTATTCCTATACCTGCCGCTAACCTTATTCCACCGTTCTTGTTCTATCAATCTACCTCTCTTTTCCAATATAAATTGATAAAACCGTCTATCTTCTTCTCTATAAACAATAGGCAGCATAATATCTGCAATAAGTTCAATTAGATGTGCGACCTGTGATTGTCTTGACTTTGCCCGCATATCTGATGAACATAATACATTTAAATATTTATCATACTTAGAATTTGTATTAAAACATATCGTATTACTTTTTTTCCCACTAATTGAAATAATTGCTTCTCTTGCCAAATAATACGCTTCTCCATCGAATGCAGATGATGACCATTCTTCTATATCATACTTTATCTCCCCATACCCTATCCCACATCTCAACTTTATAGGATAAATTAGAATCTGCAATTTCCGTATATACAGAAATGCTGATTGTAAATCAAAAAACAATCCTTGAAATTCATCTCCTGCACTAGATACCATATCCTTCTTTATTGCATAGCGATATATATTATTCAAATAATCCACACAGTTCATCAATACATTTTGTACATCATATCGTTCGTAATATTTTCGTGATTCTATTACATCAAACATTATAGCTGCATATTTCATATTAATTTACCTCTCATCTTTCTCTATAAATAATATCTCATTTTTTCCATAAAGGCAACTCTATTTCATTGCATTTTCTAAACGCAACTTTTTTTAATTGCTTTTTCAAAACGCAACTCAATATGATTGCATATGGATAATACAACTATATTACAATACTCTTCCTTCAATCCTACTTTGTCCAATTTTACTTCCTACTCCACCAACACCGCTTCAAATTATTTTAGTACATAAAAAGACTCCCAAGGAAACCTTGGAAGTCTTAAATTTATTGAATAATATTTGATTATTCGATGATTGTAGCAACACGGCCTGAACCTACTGTACGTCCACCTTCACGGATAGCGAATGTAAGACCCTGCTCCATAGCTACTGGATGAATAAGTTCGATTGTCATTTCGATGTTATCACCTGGCATACACATTTCTGTACCTGCTGGTAATTCACAAACACCTGTTACGTCTGTTGTTCTGAAGTAGAACTGTGGACGATAGTTGTTGAAGAATGGTGTATGACGACCACCTTCATCTTTTTTCAATACGTAAACCTGAGCTGTGAATTTTTTGTGACATTTAACACTGCCTGGTTTACAAAGAACCTGACCACGAACGATTTCGTCACGAGCTACACCACGAAGTAATGCACCGATGTTATCACCAGCCTGTGCTTCATCAAGAAGTTTACGGAACATCTCAACACCTGTTACAACTACTTTACGTGTTTCTTCTTTAACACCAACGATTTCAACTTCGTCAGATACATGAAGAACACCACGTTCTACTCTACCTGTAGCAACTGTACCACGTCCTGTGATAGAGAAGACGTCCTCTACTGGCATAAGGAATGGTTTATCTGTTTCACGCTGTGGATCCGGAATATGCTCATCAACTGCTGCCATAAGTTCCATGATCTTGTCGCCCCACTCGCTCATTGGATCTTCAAGAGCTTTTAAAGCAGAACCTTTAACGATTGGACAATCTGTGAACTCATATTCTTCTAACTGTTCAACGATTTCCATCTCTACTAATTCAAGTAATTCTTCATCGTCTACCATATCACATTTGTTCATGAATACTACGATGTAAGGTACACCTACCTGACGAGAAAGAAGGATGTGCTCTTTTGTCTGAGCCATAACACCATCTGTTGCAGCAACAACGAGGATAGCACCATCCATCTGAGCAGCACCAGTGATCATGTTTTTAACGTAGTCAGCATGACCTGGGCAGTCTACGTGAGCGTAGTGACGATTTTCTGTCTCGTACTCAACGTGTGCTGTAGAGATTGTGATACCACGTTCTCTTTCTTCTGGAGCTTTGTCAATGTTTTCGAAATCTACAGCTGCGTTACCAGCAACTCTTTCAGAAAGAGTTTTTGTGATAGCTGCTGTTAAAGTTGTTTTACCATGGTCAACGTGACCGATAGTACCGATATTACAATGTGGTTTTGTTCTTTCAAATTTAGCTTTTGCCATTTTGAATAATCCTCCTTAAAATATAATACGTTCTGTTCAGAACATTATTTGTTTCTGATATTTACTCGGCTAACTCTGATTATATTTCAAATCTTTTTGTTTTTCAAGCCTTTTTCATAAATTTATTTGGTACAAACAGAAGCAGGATTGCCTCTGTCTGTGTACCTTTTTCATTAATCATTTTTGCCTGATAATACTTTTTCCTGTACAGACTTCGGTACCGGCTCGTATTTCTCAAAGAACATAGAGTAGTTACCACGTCCCTGTGTTCTGGAACGTAAGTCTGTAGAGTATCCGAACATTTCGGACAATGGTACGAATCCACGAACGATCTTACCGCCGCCGAGATCATCCATACCTTCGATACGTCCACGACGAGAGTTGATATCTCCGATAACATCACCCATGTATTCTTCTGGCATTGTTACTTCTACTTTCATGATTGGTTCAAGAAGTACAGGAGCTGCTTTCTTCATAGCATCCTTGAATGCAAGAGAACCTGCAATGTGGAATGCCATTTCAGATGAATCGACTTCATGGTAAGAACCATCATATACGTTAGCGTGTACACCAACAACCGGGAATCCTCCGAGGATACCGGATTTCATAGCTTCTTCGATACCTTCGCCTACTGCCGGGATGTATTCCTTTGGAATAGCGCCACCAACAACGGTAGATTCGAATTTATAAAGCTCTTCACCGTTTGCATCCATTGGTGAGAATTTAACCTTACAGTGTCCGTACTGTCCACGTCCACCGGACTGTTTTGCGTACTTGCTGTCAACTTCAACTTCTTTTGTGATTGCTTCTTTGTATGCTACCTGAGGAGCACCAACGTTAGCTTCTACTTTAAATTCACGAAGAAGACGGTCAACGATGATTTCAAGGTGAAGTTCACCCATACCTGCGATGATTGTCTGGCCTGTTTCCTGATCTGTATGCGCACGGAATGTTGGATCTTCTTCTGCAAGTTTTGCTAAAGATTCGCCAAGTTTACCCTGAGAGGCTTTTGTCTTAGGCTCGATTGCGAGCTCGATAACTGGCTCTGGGAATTCCATGGATTCAAGGATAACCGGATGCTGTTCGTCACAGATTGTATCACCTGTTGTTGTATATTTAAATCCGATAGCTGCTGCGATATCACCAGAGTATACTTTAGAAAGTTCCTCTCTCTTGTTCGCATGCATCTGAAGGATACGTCCTACACGTTCTTTTTTGCCTTTTGTTGCATTTAATACGTAGGAACCGGAATTGATTGTTCCTGAGTAAACTCTGAAATATGCAAGCTTTCCTACGAATGGGTCAGCCATAATTTTAAATGCAAGTGCAGCAAACGGTTCTTCATCAGAAGAATGTCTTACTGTGTCATTTCCTTCCATATCTACACCTTTGATGGCTTCGATATCTAATGGAGATGGCATGAATTCGATAACTGCATCAAGAAGTTTCTGAACACCTTTATTTCTGTAAGCAGTACCACAGCATACCGGAATTGCTTCACAGCTGCATGTAGCTTTTCTTAAAACTGCTTTTAATTCGTCCATAGATGGTTCTTCGCCTTCTAAATATGCCATCATCAAATCATCATCTAATTCACAGATTTTTTCTACTAATTCTGTGCGGTAAAGTTCTGCGTCATCTGCCATATCTGCCGGAATGTCTTCAATAGAGATGTCATCTCCTTTGTCATCATTGTAGATGTATGCTTTCATTTCAAATAAGTCGATGATTCCCTTGAATTCATCTTCTTTTCCGATTGGAAGCTGAATGCAGATTGCATTTTTACCTAATCTTGTTTTGATCTGTTCTACTGCTCCGTAGAAGTTTGCACCTAAAATGTCCATCTTGTTGATGAAAGCCATTCTTGGTACGTTGTATGTGTCTGCCTGACGCCATACGTTTTCTGACTGTGGCTCAACACCGCCCTTTGCACAGAAAACACCTACAGCACCGTCAAGTACACGAAGTGAACGTTCTACCTCTACTGTAAAGTCAACGTGTCCTGGAGTATCAATGATATTGATACGATGCTCTAAAGCGCCTGCTTTTGGCTTGCAGTTTTCCTGCAGCGTCCAGTGACATGTGGTAGCTGCAGATGTGATTGTAATACCACGTTCCTGCTCCTGAGCCATCCAGTCCATCGTAGCAGTACCTTCATGTGTATCACCGATTTTGTGATTTACACCTGTATAGTAAAGAATACGTTCTGTTGTTGTAGTCTTACCGGCATCGATGTGAGCCATGATACCGATATTTCTGGTTCTATCTAATGGATATTCTCTTCCTGCCAAGGTTTTTTCCTCCTAATTAGAATCTGTAATGAGCAAATGCTTTATTTGCCTCTGCCATCTTATGCATATCTTCTTTTTTCTTCACTGATGCGCCTGTGTTGTTGGCTGCATCTAAGATTTCATTTGCTAATCTTTCTTCCATTGTTTTCTCGCCTCTTTTACGAGAGTACAATGTAATCCAACGAAGAGCTAATGCCTGTCTTCTGTCTGCACGTACTTCGATCGGTACCTGATAAGTAGCACCACCGATACGTCTTGCTTTTACTTCGAGAACTGGCATGATGTTGTTCATAGCCTCTTCAAATACTTCAATAGCTGGTTTCTCAGCTTTTGCTTCCACTCTTTCGAATGCTCCGTATACAATTTTCTGGGCAACGCCTTTTTTACCATCTAACATGATGTTGTTGATGAGTTTTGTTACCACTTTATTGTTGTACAATGGATCCGCTAATACGTCTCTTTTCTGAGTATGTCCTTTACGTGGCACGGTCCTTCCCTCCTTAATCATTTTGATAATTAATTCATCGGTACTCACATGTGTCTTTCTAATCACCATATGTTCGCGCGGGGACATCGCACAGAAAATCATTTTCTATATCGATTAAACCCGCAACCTACAGGATTTAGTTCTGTTTGTGATACGATTTTGTTATTTTGTGTCGTTCTTTAAAATATTCTGCTAATCTTACTTCTTAGCGTCTTTCGGTCTCTTAGCGCCGTATTTAGAACGAGCCTGTCTTCTCTTAGCAACACCTGCTGTATCAAGTGTACCACGAACGATGTGATATCTTGTACCTGGTAAGTCTTTAACACGGCCTCCACGGATAAGCACAACGCTATGTTCCTGAAGGTTATGTCCTTCTCCTGGGATGTAGCTTGTTACTTCAATACCGTTAGAAAGACGAACTCTGGCGATCTTTCTAAGAGCTGAGTTAGGTTTCTTAGGAGTTGCAGTCTTAACTGCTGTACAAACACCTCTTTTCTGTGGTGCAGAAACATCAGTCGTTTTCTTTCTTAAGGAGTTATATCCTTTCTGAAGAGCCGGAGCTGTTGATTTCTTTACAGATGTCTGACGTCCTTTTCTTACTAACTGGTTAAATGTTGGCATTCCTTTCACCTCCTGAATATTTGGTTGCAAGTTGTATTTCTTACTTCGGCACACAAAAAGAAATGCATCTTTTTATGCACGCTTGATTATTGTAGTATGAAATATTTTTCATGTCAAGGGAAAACACTAAAATTAGTGTAAAATCAGCAGAAAATCAGCGGCACTTCTATCCTTCTGGTGAAGTGCTGCTAAAATTCCTCTGTTTTTCTGCTTGATATTTTATGAACCAAGCAGAAGACACCAGAGTGGAAGGGTGATAAGAGATAAGATAGTTGTCACGAAAATCATTGCCGTTGCATATTTTTCGTCAGCTCCATATTTTGCGGACATAAGCACCGCTGTCACAGGTGTTGGCATTCCTGCCAAAATAACTGTAATTCCCCGCAGCATTGGCTCAACCGCGAACGGCGCAGTGATTGCAAATAAAATCGCTGGAATAATAATAAGCCGAACACTTGTGTAGAACATAAGCTGCTTATCAATCAGCCCCCGCGGATTCATTTCCGCAAGCATCATCCCTATCAACATCATAGAGAGCGGTGTGTTGCAGTTGCTAAGTCCCGCAATCGTTTTCTCCAAGAATACATGACATCCTATACCTGAAATCATATAGATGAGCCCCAAATAAATCGCAACAAGACACGGATGCGTAGCAACTTTTTTGATTACATTTACCGGCTTTTCATTTTCTATAAAACAAGAAATACCTGCGGTCCACATGACGATACGAAATGGCAGCATAAACATGGATGCATAAAAAAGCCCATTACTTCCATATATCCCTTCAATGACCGGATTTCCTAAAAAACCACCGTTGGATACAATGGTCCCATAACGCAACGGCTGTCTCCTGCTTAGTGTTTCTTTTCTATATAAGAGAAAACTTAACAAAACCGCAACAAGACTATACAAAAGCGATAACCCGATAATTAATGCACATGCCCTCAGCATCCCCCATTCAAAACTCATCATAAATGCATGAAAAATATTAAACGGCAAAGTTATGTACATACACAAATCCACCAGATTTTTACGCCCTTCTGTTTTTACAATCCCCTTTTTTCTCACCAAAAAGCCAATGATAACCAGCATAAACATCATCAGCTGCATATTAATCATATTTTGAAAAACCATTTTGCATCTTCCTAATATTTTGATATTAATTAAAACTTACCCTTAGTATTTTAGTACAAGCTATTTTTATTGTAAAGTCCAACCAGTACACTTCGCATTTACTTACCGTCAGAGGGTTTTTAAAA
>OFFY01003104.1_pt1 | contig 10522 bp, 10 predicted proteins | sample 1521481 | NCBI WGS metagenome assembly OFFY01 (sample SAMEA3504117, study PRJEB24116) | mouse gut metagenome | biome: mouse gut; feature: mouse-associated habitat; material: faeces | place: Denmark | collected 2011
TGGCGGCAGTGGGCCTGGTTCCTCGGTTTGCAGGTAAAACACACACTTCAAAGTATGTGCTGCTCTATGAGGAAATGGTGATTTTCGGCACGATGACAGGGTGTGTGCTCAGCATTTTTTCCAGGTATTGCCAGTTCGGGGCCTGGTGGCAGCGTCAGTTTCCGGAGTATGCTTATCTGCTTCGGGGAATCGGCGTGTGCTGGCAGGCCGTATTCGGACTGTTTGCAGGAATGTTTATCGGGTGTCTGGCTTTGGCGATTGCGGAAATGTTGGACAGTATTCCGATATTGACCCGCAGGATTTCTTTCAGACATGGCCTGGGGCTGGCCATCATCAGCATGGCAGCAGGAAAAGTCTGCGGTTCCATTCTGTATTTCTGGAAGGAACTGCACAGGACGGTGGGATAAAGTATTTCGGCTCTGAAGCGGAGACGCGGGGATGCAGAAGGGAGTCTTTATGTCAAATGTGACCGTATATTTGAAATGCGACAGAAATGTAGAGGTACAGTCAGAGGATGTCTTTATGACAGACGTAGGTACGCTGAGCTGCGCGGATAAGGTGATTTCTGCAAAACTGAAGGCATTAAAGGTACACCATTTCGGCAAAGAAGATACAAAGCGCTGCGTTATCTCTACTTTAAAGCTGGTGGAATTGATGGAGGAGAGCTGTCCCGGTATCAGTGTGGAGATCGTGGGAGAGGCGGATGTATTGGTGGAGCAGGTCAGGGTGGACAGGCATAAGGGCTGGCAGCAGTGGCTGAAATGCGCACTGGTGTGCCTGGTAAGTTTTTTTGGAACTGCTTTTACGATTATGGCCTATCATAATGACGTGGGAATCAACGATGTGTTTACGGAAATTTACCGGATGGTTATGAATCGGGAGCCGCAGGGACTCAACACCCTGGAAGTTTCCTATTCTGTGGGGCTGGCGGCAGGTATTATTCTCTTTTTCAATCATGTAGGTGCGCGAAGGTTGACCAAGGATCCGACACCGATCGAAGTGGCCATGCGCAATTATGAAGAGGATGTGGACAAAGCGCTGATCGCTACGGCAGGTCGGGAGGGGAAGGAAGAGGAGTAGAAGGTTAGGAGGCACAAAGATGCAGGAGACGGGAGAAGAAAAGAAAGCACAGCAAAAAGAATATGAGAAATATGTAAAAGAGGTGACGCCCACCCATAATTTATGGCTGCAGATGCTGAAGGCATTTGTTACCGGAGGCATTATCTGCTGTATCGGACAGTTTATTTTAAACTATGCGGGGAACCTGGGGCTGGACAAGCAGACAGCGGGCAGCTGGTGTTCCCTGATTTTGGTGTTGCTTTCGGTGATTCTGACAGGATTCAATATCTATCCGAAAATCGTCAAATGGGGCGGAGCAGGAGCGTTGGTACCTATAACCGGCTTTGCCAATTCCGTGGCGGCGCCGGCGATTGAATATAAGGCAGAGGGGCAGGTTTTCGGGATCGGGTGCAAGATATTTACGATTGCGGGGCCGGTGATATTGTATGGGATATTTTCAAGCTGGGTGCTGGGAGTGATTTATTGGATCGGGAAGACGGCAGGGTTATTTTGAGGGAAGCCATAGAAAAATAGAAGCAGAGTTTGTAGTATGAGCAGGCTGGCAATTGAAATGATTGCCAGCCTGCTTTAAAAAATGCCTAAAAAAGCCTGCTGAAATGTATTTCGGCGTGACAAAATGCCGGGGAAAGGGTATAATGTTGACACAGAGGAGCACTGTGTCAACTTCTGATTCCATATGCGCTGGCGCGCATGAAAATGAAGTATAATGTTGACACAGAAGAGCACTGTGTCAACTTCTGATTCCATATGCGCTGGTGCACATGAAATTGAAGTATAATGTTGACACAGAAGAGTAACCGGAGTAGAAAGGAGCAGATATGAAGCATTTGGAATTGGGAGCAGTAGTGCAGGAGCTGATGCCGGATAACGAGGCAGGCAATCCGAGAAACAGTGAGGGGACTTTTCTGGAAACGGAGAAAGACGGAATTCTGTTTGTATATAGCCGTTTCCGAGGAAGCAATCCGGCGGACCATGCCTATGCGGATTTATGTCTTATGCGCTCTGCGGACGGGGGAAGGACCTTTGGAGAGGGAGAGATTATCCTGACCTGCGAGGGAGAGGGCGGAGTGAATATGATGTCTCCGTCACTGCTGCAGATGGAAAACGGGGAGATCGGTCTCTTTTATTTGGTCAGAATGACTTATACCATGACGAGGATATTCCTGAGACGATCCGCGGACGGAGGCAGGACCTGGGGGGAAAGGGTGCTTTGCTCACCGCAGGACGATTTTTTTGTAGTAAATAATGACCGGGTGGTACGGCTGCATACAGGGAGAATTATCATTCCCGTTGCGAGTCATCGTGCCGGGGAAGGGTATTTCGACAGCCGTTCCGAGGCGATGTATTTTTATTCCGATGACGACGGAAGAAGCTTCAGGGCTTCGGCGGGGAAATGTGCATTGCCGCATTCTGCCTACTGTACTTCCGGGCTGCAGGAGCCGGGTGTAATGGAACTGGAAAACGGAGTGATATGGAGCTGGGCCAGGACAGAATTGGGACGGCAGTATGAGATGTATTCTATGGACGGCGGAGATACTTGGACAGCGTGTCAGCCTTCACGGTTTACTTCCCCCAACAGCCCTCTTTGCATGAAGCGGGACCGGGACGGGAAGCTCTATGCGATCTGGAATCCGATTCCGGAATACAATGGCAGGGAAAAGGTGGACGGGATTTTTACCGGAGGAAGAACCCCCATGGTAATCGCTGTTAGTGAGAGTGACGGAAAGACCTTCACGGAGCCGGTGGCTTTCGAGTGGGACGAGGAGAGGGGTTACTGCTATTGCGCCATTTGTTTTACCGAGGATGCGCTTTTGCTGGCTTACTGCGCAGGTGGAAAGGAAGAGGGGAGTTGCCTGGTGAAAACCCGGATTCGGCGTATCGAGAGGGAAGCGTTGGCCCGGATCGCAGGCTGAGCACATTTTTTATCTTACAAGGGTCAATTCCCTGTAGCATGTTGTGCAGCAGATTAACGGCGGGCAATGCAGGTTTCGGGCTAGTCCCGACGGTTCTGCGGCGGGGAGCTTTATTCGATGGCAGCGGGACAGGGGTAGAATGGTAAAAGTTGTATGAGAAAATGGAACGCAGTATATTTATGGAGGCATGGGAACGGGAATATGGAGAAAGAAAAAAAACTGAAAGATTTATTGGATAGAATTCATGGTAAGATGATCGTGTCCTGTCAGGCTGTGCAGGGCGAGCCGCTTTATGTGGAGGAGCAGTCCGTGATGTATCTGATGGCCAGAGCGGCAGCCCAGGCAGGATCGCCGGCTATTCGCACCAGCAGCATCCGGGATGTGGTAGCGATCAAAGCGGAAACCGGACTCCCGGTCATCGGTCTGGTGAAGGTACAATATGAGGGATATGAAAGTTATATTACGCCTACGATGAAGGAGGTGGACGATCTGGTGGCGGCCGGATCCGATGTGGTGGCGCTGGACTGTACCATGCGCAGACGGGGAGACGGCAGGACCATCAATGAGTTCCTGGCGGAGATTCGCGGGAAATATCCGGACATTATTTTAATGGCGGATATCTCCACCTATGAAGAGGGGATCAACGCCTGGAAATGCGGCGTGGATTTGCTGGGAACCACTATGAGCGGTTATACAGAGTATTCTCCGAAGACCGACGGCCCTGATTACGAGCTGATGCGCCGCCTGGCTTTGGATGCGGGGATTCCCGTTATCGGGGAAGGCAAAATTCACAGTCCCGAGCAGGCGGTGGAGGCATTGAAAACCGGTGTGTGGTCTATTGTTGTGGGAGGCGCCATCACCAGGCCGCTGGAAATTGCCAGACGCTTTATGGATGCCATTCAGGCTTCGGTATGACGGAGACGGGCTGGGGATTTATAGGGCAACTATGATTGAGATGCGCGGAGGGCGTAAGCGGTTATAGTTTGGAAGTAAATTTCCGATGCCAGACCTGGTGGTCTGGCAACAGAGGGTAAATATTAATTGGTATGTGCGGAAGCGGGCAGAGAGGTATAAGTTTGGAAGTAAACTTCTAATGCCAGACCTGGCCGGTCTGGCATCAAGAGGCAAATATTGAAATTAGTGCCCGCCAGGGGCGGGCATGGGGGTGTAAATATGCGAATTGCGGCACTGGACATCGGCGGGACGGCAATAAAGTCCGGTATCTGGAACGGGAAGGAAATGGAAGCGCTCAAGGAATGGGATACCAATGCATCGGAGGGCGGAAGCGCATTGATGGAACGGGCAAAGTTTATTCTGCACACCTTTGGAGACTTCGATGCCATCGGAATCAGTACGGCGGGACAGGTGAATACGGAGAACGGCAGTATTCATTATGCAAACGAAAATATTCCCGGTTATACAGGAATGCCGGTGAAAGAGATTCTGGAGCGGGAATTCCGGGTTCCGGTGGCGGTGGAGAACGATGTAAATGCCGCCGCTTTGGGAGAAATGTACGGCGGAGCGGCGAAAAGATTGTCGGATTTCCTGTGCCTGACATATGGTACGGGCGTAGGAGGGGCGATTATCTCGGATGGCAGAGTAGTGCAGGGCAGCAGTTATGCCGGGGGGAGCTTTGGCGGGATTATGACGCATCCTCGGGACTGGAAGGTGGATGAGGTTTGGAGCGGGTGTTACGAAAAGTATGCCTCTACAGGCGCCCTTGTGCGTAAGGTAACACAGATTGATCCCGGACTGGATAACGGACGGAAGATTTTTGCGGCAATGGGACGGCCGGAAGTGCAAAAGGCAGTTGACGATTGGATAGACGAGATTGTGTATGGATTGGTTACATTAATTCATATTTTTAATCCGTCCCATATTTTGCTGGGAGGCGGGGTGATGGCTCAGCCTTATGTGACGGAGGAGATCGTCAGACGGGTACAGCTGCGTATTGCGCCGAATATGAAGCATGTGCAGATTGTGCGGGCCAGCCTGGGAAATCAGGCGGGCCTGGTGGGGATCGCCTCGCTGACTGCCGGGATGATAGGGAAAGAGAACGGGGAGGTTTGAGACGGTGACCGTGGAGGTGGCAGCCGGGATGGGAGGAGGTGAAATGCGGCCGGTTTAATGGAACAGTGGTATGATAAAAGCATATTTGAGACAGAACAGATGAGCCGGGCATTATGGTTATTGACATCGGTAGAGACGGAAAGGGTGAAAAACGGCCGACAAAAGGCGTCAAGAGGTATATAGATGGCAAATACGGCGACAACAGCAAAGGAAATCACATTTATTAAGAAGGACGGAAAGAAGATAGAGGGCAGGATCTATCTGCCGGAAAGGGCGGGGCAGCGATTCCCCATCGTAATATTCTGTCATGGCTTCGGCAGCAATTACAGAGAGCTGATGCACCATGGGGATGGATTCGCGGAGGCGGGCATCTGCTGCCTGTTTTTCGACTTCTGCGGAGGCGGGCCAAAGTCCCGCAGCGACGGCGCGTTCGAGGAGATGACGGTGGAGTCGGAATGCGGAGATCTGGAGACGGTCATTGACTGTGTGAAGGAACTGGACTATGTGGATCCGGAGAGGATTTTCCTTCAGGGGGAGAGCATGGGGGGATTGGTTTCGGCTCTGGCGGCGGCCCGGCGTCCGGGGGAGATCAGAGGAATGGTATTGTGGTATCCGGCATTTGGGGTTCCTGACGGTGCCAGAAAACGGTATGAGACTGGTGAGAGGGAGGTATTCGGGCTGCGTCTGGGAGAGGCTTTTGACCGGGAAGCTAAGGATATCGACGTATATGGCATAATTTCGGCTTACTGCGGACCTGTTCTGATGATTCACGGGGATCAGGATGCCATAGTGCCTCTTGGCTATTCCGAGAGAGCATTGTCTGTTTACGGGGATGCGCGGCTGATTGTAATACCCGGTGCGGGGCATGGCTACGACGGGGCCGACAGTGCGGCTGCAAGGGAAGCGTCTATCAGCTTTCTCAGAGAGCGGATGTGAGACGGGGGGAGCTGGGATTTGGGAGGCAGAGGAGATACAGGAGTAGAGCGGCGGAAAAATGAGGCAGCACTAAAGCAGGGAAAAAGAAAACAGCAGTAAAACAGCGGCGGGAGAAGTGCAGCCGGAGAGCAGGGGCAAAAAGAAGGCAGCAGTAAAGAAGCGGCAGGAGTGCAGCTGTAAAGCAGATGCAAAAGGGGTGCGGCAGTTTAATGCAGAAGTAATAGAGATGCACCACACAGAGGAGGAAAAGGCAGATGGCGGAAAGCAGGGATGAAAGGGATACGGGAAAGAGGGATGTGAGGGAGACATCCCAGGACTCCGGAAGGTCTGCAATTTCATCTCTGGCTAGGGAGGTCATAGGACTGGCCAGGGACGATATCCTGATGCATTTGAGATTTTTTGCCCCTGTGCTGGCGGCACTTCCGGTGCGGGAACGTATGGAAGAGGGGCATTCCATGGAAGAGGGGCATTCCATGGAATCCAAGGGCTTTGCTTCGGACGGGCGTTTTTGTTTGTATGATTCCGTATATGTGTTGAAATGTTACCGCGAAGAGCCTGCTCTGGTTACCCGGACTTATCTCCATACGCTGCTGCACAGCGTCTTTTCCCACAATTTTCAGTACGGCAAGCTGGATACGGACACCTGGGATCTGGCGGCGGATCTGGCCGTGGAGAATGTGATTCTGGAGTTGGGGCTGGTGGGAGCTGCCCTGAGTGAGGACGGAGCGGCTGCCCGGAGGCTTTGTATCCTGAAGGAGCAGGCAGGGGCACTGACTGCGGAAAAGCTGTACCGCTATTTCCAGAAAAACCCGCTTTCGCCCCGGGAAGAGAGGGAGCTGCGCATGCTTTCCTGCCGGGACAGACATTCGCTTTGGAAGCCGGCGCAGCGTCCGGAGGCAGTGATGGAGCAGTGGCGGAAGATCGGGAGACAGGTGAGGACAGATCTACAGTCGTTTGCCAGAGGGAAGGCAGGTACCAGGAGCCTTGAGCGGAATTTGGAAGAAGCTGTCAGGGAGAGGTATGATTACGTCGAAATATTGCGCAGGTTCGCGGTGACCGGAGAGGAACTGGCGGTCAGCGAAGAGGAGTTCGACTATATCTATTATACCTATGGTCTGGAGCATTACGGGAATCTGCCTCTGATAGAGCCCCTGGAGTACCGGGAGACCAAAAAGGTGCGGGAGTTCGTCATTGCCATCGACACTTCAGCTTCCTGTGACGGGGAGGCGGTGAAGGCATTTCTTCGGAAGACTTATGCTATACTGAAAGACTATGAAAATTTTTTTACAAAGATAAATGTGCATATCCTGCAATGTGATAACCGGGTGCAGGACGATACAAAGCTGACATGTCAGGAGGATTTGGAGATATTTTTGCGAGAGGGGAAGCTGACAGGTTTCGGGGCTACGGATTTTAGGCCTGTGTTTGCATATGTGGAAAAATTGCGGGAGGACGGAGAGTTTGAGAATTTGAAAGGGTTGATTTATTTTACGGACGGTTATGGTATCTATCCGATGCGGCCGCCGGACTATCAGACTGTCTTTGCTTTTCTGGAGGAGGATGAGAACCGAGCTCCGGTGCCGCCGTGGAGTATGAAGGTGGTAGTGTGAAGCGTCAGATTCCGCGGGATTGGTTTGCGCAGGAATGTTCGGAAGTGTGAATAATACTGAAAATTTCCTTGTTCTGAGGGAAATCTTTTTAGGGAGCGGATAAACTATGAGTACAGCAGGGAGGAAACGCGGCCGGAGGGCGTATGGCAGATGGTCGGAGCTTGTGCTGACAAAGCCTTGAACGGCTGCGATATAAAAAACAGGAGAGTCGGAGAGCGATATGAACATAAAACAGGCCAAAGAATATATCGAAAACACAGTAAAGCTTTACCTGAAAAAAGACGGATTCGGAGAATACAGGATACCGGTAGTACGCCAGCGTCCCATTTTCCTGCTGGGTGCCCCGGGTATCGGCAAGACGGCTATTATGGAACAGGTTGCCCAGGAGATGGGAATTGCTCTGGTATCGTACTCCATGACTCACCATACCAGGCAGTCCGCACTGGGGCTTCCTTTCATTGTTCAGAAGAATTATGGGGGAGTCTCTTACAGCGTCTCGGAATATACGATGAGCGAAATTCTTTCTTCCGTCTATGATACGATGGAAGCCGGCGGCATCCGGGAGGGCATTCTGTTTTTGGACGAAATCAACTGCGTATCCGAAACTCTGGCGCCGGCCATGCTTCAGTTCCTCCAGTACAAGACCTTCGGCCGCCATCGGATTCCGGAGGGATGGGTCATCGTAACTGCGGGCAATCCGCCGGAATACAACAGGTCTGTCCGGGAATTTGATGTGGCCACGCTTGACCGGCTGAAGGTGATAGAGGTGGAGCCGGATTACGGAGTCTGGAAGGAATATGCTTCGGAGAAGAGGATTCACAATGCCGTCATCAGTTATCTGGATCTGAAGAAAGAGCATTTCTACCGCATTGAAACGACAGCCAGAGGGAAGAGCTTCGTGACCGCCAGAGGTTGGGAGGATTTGGCGGAGATTTTGACACTTTATGAAGAAGAAGGGTTGCCTGTAGATGGGGCGTTACTGGGGCAGTACCTGCAAAATGACAGGGTGTCCGAGGAATTCTGCGCTTATTATGAATTGTATCGGAGATATAAAAATGACTACAATATTTCAGAGATTTTAAACGGTCAGTTCGGCGGCGCAGTATCGAAGGCCAGGGAGGCTGCATTTGATGAACGTCTTTCTTTGCTTGGAATGCTGTTGGATGCGGTACAGGCTGATATGAGGGACGTCGTGGAGCAGGCGGCATTTTTGACGGATCTGAGGAACGTATTAAAAAGCATGGGAAACCTGGCGGAGGAGGGATGCTCAGGAGTGCAGATTCTGTCCCGGCTGGAGGAGCTGGGCCGGGGACGAAAGATGCTGCTGGACAGATTACAAAGTGCCAATTCTCTGTCAGAGGCAGACAGGAGGAAGCATAGAAATGTCATCCGGTTTCTGCAGGACAGATATAGGGAACTGCGGTTACAAGGCATCACGGAGGGAAAAGCAGCCTACGATTACTTGAAGGAATGCTTTTTAGCGCAGGTGACGGGGGTGAAAGGTGAGACGCAGAAGACACAGGGGAAGCTCCATGCGCTCTTTTCCTTTGTGGAGGAGGCTTTCGGGCAGGAGAACGAGATGCTGATTCTTCTTACGGAACTCACCGGCAACAGTGCCAGCGCACGCTTCATTGCCGGTTTCGGGAGTCCGGATTACGCTCGCTTCAGCGAGGACATGATGCTTGCCCGGCGCAGGGATGACCTGCAGGAGCGGATTGCGGCGCTGGAGCTGTAATTAGCAATGAATGTGTTAAAAAGATTGCCGGATTTGTGTAGGGTGAGTCTGATAACTGAAAATGGTGAAATATGAAACAGTTAAATGTGGAAAACGGAATCGTTAATTACAGAATTGAAAGGGAAAAAGCCGTTGTCACAGGCTTTCAGGGATATGCGGCAAATCTTGTGCTGCCTTCACAGATAGAGGGGTATCCGGTGGCCGTCATTGACAGGAAGGCATTCTTAAGCCGGAAGAGCCTTTGCCGTATTCTGCTTCCCGATTGTGTGGAGGAGGTGGGCGACTGGGCTTTTGCACACTGCGACAGCCTGGCAGAAGTATCATTTCCCAGGCGGGAGGTACGCTTTGGGAGAGCGGCATTTAAAGACTGCAGGAGTTTGAAGCGGATTGTGGTAAGGGACAGTGCGCGGGAATGCCGGACGGAGCAGGGAGAGTCAGGGAGCGGAGCCTGCAGGAAACAGGATGAGATGAAGCCGGGAGAGCGGGAAAAGAGAGGGTGCGGCACGGACTCCCTGAGCAGGGAAAGCGCTTTCGGTGCAGAGCTTCTGGCCGCGGCTGTGACTATGCTGGATGCCAATTATCTCCTGAACCTTTCTGAGGCGGGCAGCAGAGAATGGCTGGAGCAGTGGGATATCAGGCTCCTTTCCGTTTTGCGGGCTTCAGATTCGGATGGGTATATCAGCCAGTCCGTCTACGGAGAGGAAGACTATATCGGCACGGATCTGGAGGAATTCACCAATGCCAGGCGGAAAGCCAAGGTGCGTCTGGCATTCTTGCGGCTTCTTCATCCTCAGGGGCTGAGCCAGTCTCTGAAGGAAGAACTGGAGCAGTATCTGAGAAGTCTGACCAAAGGACAGGCCACGGAGGAGACATGGCAGGTCATCCGGGAGGAACATGGCAGCCACAGGGAGTACTATGCGTTGTTTGCGGAGCTTGGCTGTATCAGGCAGGATAATTTTGACGGGATCCTTGGGGATATCGGGGAGAACAGCCCTGAAATGAAGGCATTTTTCCTGAAATATATGGGGGAGCGGCGGAAGGAAACAGGGGATTTCTTTGAAAGCCTGGAGCTTTGAGGCCGTTCTTGTAACAAGGCTTTTAACGAGTATAACAGCAGAAAGCCGAGCCAGTGCCCAGAGGATTTACGGACGCATCACTTGGTGGCCGGAAATCCTCTG
>OFFY01003107.1_pt1 | contig 10517 bp, 7 predicted proteins | sample 1521481 | NCBI WGS metagenome assembly OFFY01 (sample SAMEA3504117, study PRJEB24116) | mouse gut metagenome | biome: mouse gut; feature: mouse-associated habitat; material: faeces | place: Denmark | collected 2011
GGCGTCCTACGCTGTGACGCATAGCCGACGCAAGTATCATCATACCCATATGCAGTTCGTGGCCCGCTGCTGTGCCATAGCAGCTTTGCGGCGCTGGCCCCGTTCGCTCCGTCCTCCCGGTGTCCGGCCTCCTGTCACGGGGGATCATCCCTGCGTACCCGCCGCCCGGCTCCGCGCATACAGAATGTATCTGATTGCCTTATTCAGTTGTAGTCAAGCCCTTTCCCTGTTGAACGGAAAATACCTGCTTCTACTCTTTAATATCCGTGAAAATCGGACTTTGCTCATTATTCGCAGGAACGGACAAAACTTCCCAAAAGATTTTAGAAAATGACAATTTTCCCAAAATGCGTTTCACCTGAGACATATTTTTTAGCAATCGCCGTGTTGGTTGCTGCTCCTGTTTCTTAGGTATTGATTTTGCCCTTTATATGTATCACGACGCCGAATAGCCAAAACTGAAATAAAACCCAAAACAAGTCAAAATTTTCTATTTATCTGTCTGATACCGCAATTTTCGCATTAAAATAGTAACGCTGATACGAAGAAATGCGTCTCATGGTGAGCAATGCCATTAAGTTAACCAGAAATAACCAAAAAGCAGTAATGAGAGAGGGAGCTTATCGAGAGGGGACATACATAGGAGAAATACGGTTTTCGGCAATGATGGGACGTGGGAAGCTGCGGTCTGGTCGGCAGGGCAGGAGTTTTCGTTCCAAGAGGGGCAGCACGTCAAGAGACCAGCCCCGCAAAGTTTGGCAGCAGAGATAGACCGCATCAGAGAAATTGACGCGGCGTTTATATTTGGAGCAGCCCCATGCGGTGTCAGCCTCCCAGGCAGCAGCCTTTGTAAAGTTGAAGATGATAAAGGCGGAAAAGATCTCCTGAAGGAGCAGTTCTGGCCGCTTGGAATGGAGGTGGACCATGCCCACGGTATACTTTAGCTGCCGGAAAGAGGTCTCAATTCCCCATCGTCTGGCATAAAGGCGCTGAAGCACCGCCGGAGGAAACTGAGTCTGGTCCAAATTTGTGATGAAGGTTTCCATACTCCCGTCTTTCAGCCTCAAACGCACAATTCTGGCAGAAAACGGATAGAAACCGGCGTTGCCAGGTTCCAGGTAGTCAAAGGGCACGTTGTTCGGGAGACGGCAGTACGCTTCTGGCGTGGGGATGCCCCGCTGCTCCAGCTGCCGCCGGGTCAGCCGTCCCAGGGTGATATGCACCGGCAGATCGAATTCGGGCTGGCTGGGCAGCGTGATCCCGTAAGCGTATGTCCGGTTCCGATCCTTGAGGCGGATCAGATACTTCCAGCCGGCCTGCTCCAAATGGGCGAAATTGTTGTACGCCTCATAACCCCGGTCAGCCAGCAGGATCACAGGCTCCAATCCCGCAGAACGACCCGCCATTTCGCATAAGGCCGCGTCCTCGCTTTTGGTGTGCTCCTTCTGCACCAGCACGTCGGTATAAATCCCGTTTTCCAGATCGAACAGCGCGTTGATGTGGTACAGGTTCCAGCCGTGCTGCCGCTGTGTGCCGGACCGGTAGGCAGCGGAATCTTCGGGATACGACATGGACTTTAGGGAGGTGCCGTCAACGGCCAGCAAACGGTAGCCATGGAACTTTTTCCTGGCGCTCAGGGTGTCGGTAAAACGGTGGAACAGGTCCTCAAACGCCTGAGGCAGCAGTTTTTTCCGCTGTTGGACAAATGCGGACGCCGATGGGGTGTCGATCCCGTTCTGAAAATATCCCAGCAACCCCTTCCACATACTTTTTTCGTCCATGGTCAGGATGAGGCTCATCAGCGTGGGCAACGTCAGCGACCGCCGCCGGGTAAAATCCCTGCCCGGGTCCTTTGCGTACCGCTCCGGGTGCTCCCCCATTGCTCCAATCATGGATAACAGTCTTTCCTTCAACGCTCCGCCTGTGTTCTTCATTTGTGCGCCCCCCGAAAATCAATCTCGTTTTCAGGGCCTTGCCGCACATTTTTTTGCTTTTGTCAAGTGCTTTTTGTGCTTTTATTGGAAATACCTGGTTAACTTAATGGCATTGCTCACGGTGAGACGCATTTCCGATATAGCATAAAGGGTCAGCGGGATTTACCGCGCTTCTTGGGCTTCTGCTCCCGTGCTTTCCGCTCCTGGATGTGCTGCTCCAGTGTCTTGGGCGGCAGATTGTCAACGGCGATAATCACATTTTTGGGCGGTACGCCCTTGAACATATCGCGGATTTCTTCAGATTTGTCCTTTTTCATCTCGGCCTCCTTTCCCTTAGCATCCTCAGCGGCAAAACGATGTTCCAACTGCTCCACATTCCAGTTATCCTTGAAACGGCCTAATGCGCTGTGTCCGAATTGGTCTAAAGCCCGCTTGTCCAGTTCACGCAGTCTGGCCCACAACTCCGGGTGATAACAGCGCAGATTTTTTAGTTCGCCTATCCGCTGAAACGGACAGCACCAGCAGGAACAGCGATGATAAATCTCATAGAGGCCGTTCCAGTCAAAGCCCCGGTCATAGCATATTTTCAATGCCTGGGCCTCGGTGATGCCCCATTCAACAAGGGGGTAAATCTCATCTTTTATGCGGGCCGGTTCATCTGCCGCTATGCCAACATAGTGCAGGGCGTTCTTCGCCTTTTTCAGTCGATTGACTTCCTTGGCGATCAGATGGGTCTTGAGCTGGCCGGTACACCAGCGCACACGAATACCCGGCCAGCCGTTCCCGTAGGGAGGTACACCCAGCTTTGCCCGGTTTTCAAGGGTTTTTAGTTTTTCCTTTGGCTGGTCGAACATTAACCATTCAAAGCCCTTGGGGTGGCGCAGGATCGTCAAATGGATGCCCCGTTCCTGATACAATACCTGGTCGATCTTATCCCAATGGCGGTACATTTCAGGAAATTCCATGCCTGTGTCCGCCGTGAGAACGCAGTCAATGGGCATCCCGGCCTCCAGCATAAGCAGGAGCATGGCCGTCGAGTCCTTGCCCCCTGAGCAGGAGACGGCGTGGTAGTATTTGTCAGCTACGGGCCGTCACCTGCTTTCGGGCAGAAAAAAAGCGCCCCTTTGGGCGCACGTTGCGGGGACGATCCGGCTGCTGGTCGGTCTGATAATCACCGGGTCGGGCCGCTTTTCTTGAAAATCGCCGCTTTCTGCTGCTCTTTCATCTGCCGCTGGCGGCGCTCCTCCAGCGCCGAGTACACGCTTTCCTCAATCTCACGGGGGGTCATGGACACATCGGGGAAATACTTGCGGAGGCGGTCCCCGGTCAAAATCACCTTGGTCACTTCGGGCCGCTCCTGCGTCCCCTTGAACGGGTCGTCGTCCCTCTCCAGGGTGGGAGCATCATGGGCGGACGGTTCAGCGCCCTGCTCCGGGGCGGGAGCTTTTTCCGGCTCCTCCCACGGGGGAATGTCTGCGGCGGGGGGCGTGTCCGGGGTCTGGGGAACATCGGGAGAGGCGGGAATGGGCGGCTGGGGAGCCGGTTCGCCAGCGGGTTCCGGGGCCGCGCCGGTGGTGGGGGCGTCCGGCTGCTGTACCGGCTCCGGCTGCTTGGGCGCGATGTCCTTATCGTCCAAAATCTTCCGCAATTCCATTTCGTCCAGCTTCTTGCCCTCGCCCTCGGCTTTCTTCATGCGGATAATGCGGTCAGTGGTGGTCTTATAGCCCAGGTCAAGCAGATGCAGAACGGATTCCTGCGTTTTGGGCTTCAGCGCGGACATTTCGGCTGCGGTGGAAATGGAGAGCTTGCCCTCGTCAACCAGGTCGCACACGCCCTTGATTGCCTCCGACATACGGATCAGGCGGTTGAGCTTGGAGACGGTCATGCCCATTTCCTGCGCCAGCTTCGCGTCGCTTTGCAGCTCATTTGCGGAAAAGCCTTTCTTTCTGCGGCCCGCCTTCTGCTTCATGCCCTCCATCTTCATCCGCAGGGCGCGGGACAGGTCATAGCTGGAAATTTTGTCCCGGTGCAGGTTGCCGTCCGCCACGATGATCTTGGCGTCCGCGTCGCCAATTTTCTGGATAATAGTGGGAACGGCCTGGTTGAGCATGGTGGCAGCAATATGGCGGCGCTGGCCGGACAGGATTTCCAGCCCGCCCTTTTCGTTGAACCGGGCCAGCACCGGGTCTTTGATGCCCACCAATTCAATGGATTTCAAAAGCTCCTTGAAGTTCTCGCTTTCAACATCCACGGAAAAATTGTTGTAGCTGGATTTCTCCAGATAGGCCGGGTGGAGGGTGATAAAATAGGACTCGCCCTCTTTCGGGGTGGGCAGAGTTTTCCGCGCCGCCTCGTCAGGGGCCGTGAGGCGCTTCTCAAAAATCTGCGTGATAGCAGTCCCGGCAGGTCCCTCCTTGGCGGCGGTCAGGGCTTCGCCCTTATCCTGACCGGGAGGGTCTGTCTCTGCCGTACCGCCTTTTTGGGCCTCTCGCTCCGCTTTGTCAGCATTGGCGAGGTCAGTCAGGGAAATGGGCTGGCCGGACTTCGCTTGGGCTTCCAGCTCGGCAACGGTAGGTGTATCCTTTTCACCGGGGGCGGCAGGGGTCTTGTCGTCCTTGGTCATATCGCCGGGGGCGGCAGGGCTTTTGTCCTCCTTGGTCTTATCGCCAGGGGCGGCGGGGGCCTCTGCACTCTTGGTCATATCCTTATCGGGGACAGGCTCAAGGAGCTTGCCGGGGATGGGAGCGTTGGGGTTGTTCTTCACCGCCTTGCGGTAGGCGATGGCCTCCTGCATGGTCATCTCATAGACATGGGCGGGGATGTCCGGCTTCTTCGCCAGCTCACTGGCCCTGCGGCGGCGGTAGCCGGACAAGAGCTGATACTCGCCGTCGTCCCGCTGGCGCAGAATGACAGGCTCCTTGATGCCGCTGCTCTCAATGCTGAGTACCATACTGCCCAGCGATTTGTCCTGGGGCTTTGCGATGAACACGTTGGGCAGGTCATGGATTTTGGACAGCGGGATCACCTGGGGCTTCGCCTGGGTCGGGGTTTTGCTGATTTCATTTGCCATTTATAGTCCTCCTGATTAAAAATATTTGCTAAAAAATACGTCTCATGGTGAGACGCATTTCTCAACACAAGGTTGGGTTTTCCCCGCCTGCCCGGAAATGCCAGTTATCCGCAGGGGGGAGCGTGGCGCAGTAGGCGATCAGGGCATCCATGCTGGCCTCTTGTTTGCCAGTCGGATAGATTGACCAGCCGCGCTCATAGGCGGCGAGTTCCTGTTCGCCGTCCTCCGTGTACAGAAACAATTTGAGGACGCGCCCATTGTCGATGCCGTCCGGGGAATTGATGTCGCAGATTTTCGCGGCAAAGGGCAGGCTGTCCACAGTCCCGCCCAGCCAATTTCTCCAGACGCAATCTGTCGTTATCGTGTGTTCAGGCATCTTTTTTCCCTCCAAAAAATGCGTCTCACGGTGAGACGCATTAACCAAAATCGTGCCGGACGGCGGCGGAATAGTAAGGGCCTATCGTGATAGGCGCGTTGTAAAGCGCCGTCAGCAGATAGGCCCGGATGTTATTGATTTTTGTGGTTGTCTGGCTCATGGAGTCGATGATGTACTTGATATGTTCGCTGTCAAGCTGGCGAAAGCGCCGCCTGACAGCATCCACAGGTAAGACTTCACCGCCAATCCGTATGGTGGAGGCCGTGCTGCTCAACACGTCCACAATCAGCTCCAAAAGGCTCTCCACATCGTCGTAGGGAAGCTCCTGCCGTAAATGCTCATATTCGATATTTTCTTTGACTTCCTCTCTCACCTCGCATCGATCAATCCCCATTTGCCGCCCGCTGGGGGCTGGGGGATAGATGGATGGATCAGGCTGGATAAAATCAAGTTGATTTCTTTTAGTTTGATTAGGGTCGGTTTCCTCGACTTCTTGAGGTGGATTTTTGCGGCGTCTTGAGGTCGGAAAATCCGACTTCTGCACGTCGGCAAACTCGACGCCAGGAGGTGGCGCGGGAGGCTCCGGCTTCTTCTCAGGCTGGGGAGGCATCTCCTGTGTGGTGAAACGCTTGACATATATCCGGGTGGGCTTGCCTTGGCCCTGCTTCTTCCGCTCGATCAGACCGACGCCCTTGCCGGTGTCCAGCTCGGCCAGCAGCCTCATGGCCTTGTCCCGTCCGCAGTTCAGATTGCTGCATACCTCGTCTACAGTGTAGTAAATGTAGACGCGCCCGGTATCGTCGTACCATTCGTTTTTGATGGACAGGCTCATACGGTCAAGCAGCATCCCATAGAGCAGCTTGGAGTCCGTGGACAGGTGCTTAAAGCGGGGGTGGGTGATAAGCTGGCAGGGGATGCGGAAGTAGGTAAACTGCATCGCCTCGTCGCCGTAAAAATAGCTCGAAAATTTCATATCCGGCATGGCCGTTGCCTCCTTTTGGGCATGAAAAAAACACGATTGTCAAATCGTGTTTTTTTCTGGATGTTCAATTTTGTCACAAGGGGTTGATTTTTTGGTGACTGCTCGTAAATTATGTCGTTTTATAAATGGTTCTTTACGAGTGTAAATCCAAATATTTACAAAATATTCCTTGACGGAACGGCTGACAAGCGGTAGGATAGTCCCATTATGGCAAACGCCGCCTCCAAGGCGGCGGGGAGGATGTATATGGAGCTTTCCAAAATAACGATGAAGCGAATCATGCTGCTGATTACCTTTACGGTGCTGCTGCTGGTGGGCGTCCAGCGGATGGACGTGGTGCTGGGGGCACTTGGCTTTCTGTGGGGGATTCTCTCTCCGATGTTTGTCGGCGCGGCCCTGGCCTTTGTGCTGAATGTGCCCATGAGCGCGTTAGAACGCAGGCTTTTTCCCCGGACAGGCGGGAAAAAGACGAAGAAAGGGAAGAAGGGCGTATCGCCTGCCTTGGCTCGGGCGGTGTGCCTGCTGCTGACCTTTCTCCTGCTGGCATTAGTCGTACTGCTGCTGGTGCTGGTGGTCGTGCCCCAGCTGGCGGAGAGCATCGCCAGCCTGGGCGGCTATGTAGCCGCCGCCGCAGGACGGTTTGCCGTCTGGGCGGAGAAGCAGTTCGCAGCCTATCCCGAGATCACCAGCCGGCTGGAAAACCTGTCCATCAACTGGGCGGAGCTTGCGAAGAATCTGTGGGACTTTCTGACCACCGGCGTGGGCAGCGTAGTTTCTACCACCATTTCCGCCACTATGCGGGTGTTCAGCGCCATCAGCGCCGGATTTATCTCCTTTATTTTCGCCATCTATCTGCTGCTGCAGAAGGAGAAGCTGGGGCTCCAGTGCCGCAAGGCCCTCTACGCCCTTCTGCCGAAGCGGGGGGCGGATGAGACGGTCAGGGTCTGCTCCCTCAGCCATAAGGTGTTTTCCAGCTTTATTACCGGCCAGTGCGTGGAGGCGGTGATCCTGGGGGCCATGTTTTTTGTGTCCATGACCATCCTGCGGATCCCATACGCGCTGCTGGTAGGGTGCCTGATCGCAGTAACGGCGCTGATTCCCATTGTGGGCGCGTTTATCGGCTGTATTGTGGGCGCGTTCCTGCTGCTGATGGTTTCTCCCATGCAGGCGCTGTTCTTTGTGGTATTGTTTTTGATTCTCCAGCAGGTGGAGGGAAACCTGATCTATCCCCACGTGGTGGGGTCCTCCGTGGGACTGCCCTCCATCTGGGTGCTGGTGGCGGTCAGCGTGGGCGGCAGCTTGATGGGTATTGCGGGTATGCTGGTATTTATTCCGCTGACCTCGGTGCTGTACGCGCTGTTCCGGGAATTTGTCTACCAAAGGCTGCAGGCGAAGGGCCTGCAGGTCAAATAAAAATAGGGAAGGGCCCCGGATGCGCGGCATCCAGGGCCCTCGTTTACAAAAAGCGTCAGGCCGCGGCATCCTCCAGCAATTCGGAGGCGATGCTGTTCAGCACGCGGTAGACGATGACCCACATTTCGCCGCGGCTGATGGTCTGGTCGGGGCGGAAGGTGCCGTCGGCATAGCCGGTGAGGACCTTCATTTCCGCCAGGGCCGCCGCCGCGCCATCGTCGGTGTCGGAGAAGGGGGAGGTCTTGCCGTCCTCCAGCTCCAGCTCATCCGCCAGCAGGCGGACGAACTCGCCGCGGGTGATGGCGGCCTTGCCGTCCTTCGCCGCAGGCGCCTCATCCATCAGCTGCTCCACCAGAGCGACGGCGTCGTTCCAGATGGCCAGGTCATAGGGACGGATGCAGTTATTTTCGTCCTTCTCGATCATACCAGCCACATACAGGGCGTAGACTTCCTGAGCAAACCACTCCATGCCGGTCAGGTCATCCGGCGGCAGGGTATTGAGGCGCTCGTCGATCTTCAGCGCCTCCCACAGCGCCTCTCCCAGATCCTCCACATACGCGGCGTCAATGGGGGACTCCATGCCCAGCTCCTCGAAGCTCTCCTGGAAGCCGAAGGAGGCGTCCAGCGCGGTGAACTTCAAATAGTCGTCCACGGCGGAGAAGTAGTCCTCCTGTCCGTTCAGCCAGAAGGCGAGGGCGCCGGAGGCGGAAACCGCGTAGCTGATATAGTAGCAGGGGCTGGGGAAGGTATGGGGCACCTGATACCAGCTGTACAGCTCGGTGCGCTCATCGTCCGCAGGGATGAGGCCGTATTCCTTGCACAGACGGCAGTACTCCTGGTTGATCTTCTCCAGCGTCAGATCCTCTTCCGCATACACATACTGCTGCAGCTCGTCATAGAGACAGCCGGTAATCAGCGCGCTACTCAGGTTCAGCATCAGGTAGTCCTGTACTGTCAGAGCGGCCTCCTCGTCTTCGAAGATGTCCTTATAGAAGTGGGTGAACAGCAGCTCCAGGCCCTGGGAATGGACCTCGGCGATGTCCAGGGACTTGCTTCCGTCGTTCCAGCCAGTCTTCTGCCAATAGAAGTTGTTGTAGTGGCCGAACTCATGGATAGCGGTGGAAAAATCGTAAAGATCGCCATAGGGAGAGTTGAAGTAAAAGGGAGCGCCGTAAGCGTCCAGCATGGTGGTGAAGCCGGCTTCAGCCTTGGTATCGCTAAAATCGGCATCGTAGAGCCCATGGCTGCGCATATAGGCGAACGCTTCGGCCATTTCGCTGGAGAGCTGCCCGATATAGGGCTCGATCATATCCAGCGCGATGTCCCCGGAGTAATCCTGCGCATAGACAGGATTGCCGGAATTATAGTAGTAGAGCGGATAGAGCCCATCGTACAGAGGAACGATGTTCTCCTTTACCGCCTGATGGAAGGAGCGGATCTCCTCCTGGGTGTAGTCCCGCTGATAGATCTCCGTATAGGCGTAATCGGCGTAGTTGTCGTAATCATAGCTCGCGGCGATTTCCTGGCGCAGGGCTACCATACGCAGATAGATGTCGCCCAGGGCGGCGTTCTGGTTCTTGGCGATGGCGCGGGAGATCACAGTGTAGGTTTCCTGGTCCAGCTCACCGTCGGCCAGGGCCTGTTCCAGGGTGGCATCGTCCCACTCCTTGCCCTCATACTCGGCGGTATAGACCTGATAGGCGGCGGACATATACTCGTTTTGCAGGGCGGTTTCCTTGACGGAGCGGGCGATCTGCTCCTCGGTCAGGGCCTCGTACTCGGTGTAGTACGCAAGGTCCTCCTCCGTCAGCTGCTCGCGCAGGAATTCGCCGCAGGGGGACTCCAAGATATCCTGAATAAACAGGATCAGGGCGTCCGCCACCGTCATGTACAGGCTGCTGGTGTACTCCAGCTCGGCGGCGGCCTCGTCGTCGGTCACATCCTGGTAGGTCTTGATATTCAACAGCTGGTACATGGTGACGACTTCCAGGAACTGATCGGCGAACTTGTTGAAGTTCTCCTCCACAGCCTTTGCGTTGGCGCTGTCGGCCAGGAGCTCCCGGATGGTATCCATTTCTTCCAGAATCGGCTTGCTGTCGATGTGCTTGTATTCCATGTCGGCGTAGTTCACATCGGCGTGGGGCTGGTCAATGAAGAAATCGGTTTCCCGGCCCCCGCCCTCCGCTGCCAGCGCCGCAGGGCACAGGGACAGCGCAAGGGAGAGGACCAACAGCAGGGTCAGAAGTTTCTTTCTCATTCTTGCTTTCTCATCCTTTCTTGACACATGGTCAGTTTTTGGCAAAGCCAGTTATATTATACACGCCCAGCCGCCGTTTTTCAAGGGTTCCCTTGTCTGCTCCGCCGAATTTTTCCAGCGTGCGTTGCGCATTCCGCCGGTATCTGCTATACTGAAAAAAACGATGGGGAGGGACGGCCATGCTGCGGATCTGGATGGGACGGGCCAACACGGGAAAATCCAGACGGATACTGCTGGAGATCAAGGAAAACACGGAGAAAAAGAGAAAATCCATCCTGCTGGTGCCGGAGCACGCCTCCCATGGCTCCGAGCTGGACCTGTGCCGGGCCTGCGGTGCGGCCGCTTCCCGGTATGCGGAGGTGCTGAGCCTGCGGCAGCTGGCTGTCCGGGTGCTGGAACGGACCGGCGCGCTGGCGGACGGGGCCCTGGACGCAGGCGGGAAGCTGCTGCTCATGCAGCTGGCCCTGCGGGAGGCGTCCTCCCAG
>OFFY01003110.1_pt1 | contig 10508 bp, 10 predicted proteins | sample 1521481 | NCBI WGS metagenome assembly OFFY01 (sample SAMEA3504117, study PRJEB24116) | mouse gut metagenome | biome: mouse gut; feature: mouse-associated habitat; material: faeces | place: Denmark | collected 2011
CAGCATACAGGCGGCCATAGAAAAATTTGCAAGGGTTGCAAATTACCTACAGCTAATTGATTTCCTGGATAATTTGGAAAAAGAATGTACAAGGTACCGTGGCATTTATTCTGAGGCACTTAAGGTGGCCGAAGAGAATGTAGACGACCCGGTTGCATTAGAGGACAGGATCAGGGAGAAGAAAAACGAAATTGATGAAGTATATTCCAAAATAACAGAGGGGATTATGGAAATATACAAAAGATATACCGATAACATAAATGGCGAAGGCGTCATAATGAATGAAGCTACAGCCAAGCAGAAGGAGTATGAAGGTGAACTTGAAAATTTTCGCCGCCTTACCGAAAGCCAGATAACGGACTCGACTTTTAGCTCAATGAAAAAAATGACTTTGGATGCCATTGATGATACCAAGGATTTTCGCAGGCAGATGGCAGATAGGGTGATAGAAGAGTGTAACCAAAAGTTAATTCAATATACAGACGATCCATCCCAAATTCCAGCGGAGGCATATATACCCAATTTTACGGAATCAGATTTTGATTCCATTGATAAAGATGCAAAGAAGCAGACATCCGGGTATAATGAGGTGGAGGAGGGCTGGACGTTTAAGTCGGTGTCAAGAGTACCTTATCACCACTTGAGGGAGCATGTTAAACTGGTGGCTGAAAGTATCCACAAGAGGCTTAATGATGATATTATCCCTAAAATGACAGACAATGTTGTTAATTATGTAACAAATTGTACAGAAATCTACAGGGATAAGCTGAAGGAACATAAGGTTGAGCTGGAAGAAGAATACCAAAAATTGTTAGATGACAGGGACAGCAACGAAAAGCTCAGGGCAAATGTGGCAGACCTCAAAAAAAAGGTAACCATTGTAGAAGGGCAGTTGGGTTCAATTACTGGGATGAAGGAGGAATTAAAAAGCTATGTTGGAGAATAATGACAGGAAAAAAATTGAGGACTATATCAATAAGCTGTTAAACGCTATATACTCAGATATCAGGAAGGACATGGATAATGGGAAGGGCAGCCGCGAAGTGATTGACAGTGCCATAAATTTGACAGTAAACAAGCTTACGCCAGAAAGTAAGATGATATTATCCAGCGCATACAATATGATGATGGAGAAAACTCTTGCGAAAACAGCCTATCAAAATGCACAGAACAAAGCTGCTTTTTATTCGAAGGACATTTTAAAACAATTAAATTCAAAGTTTTCATTTGACGTCCCAAACCATATTGATTATGAGGAAACCAGGAAACTATTGAATAAATGGATAGCATCAGGGGCTATTGTGGTGGCTGGGGGAGTTATAAGCATACCCGCTAAGAGCTTTACGCCGATAGCTATTGCAACAGTTATTGCCGGGATAATGCTTTTCCTGCTAAAAGGCCAAGCCGTAAAGACGGAAAGTGATATTGAGCATGTGATAAAAGATTACCTTAAAAATGTTAAGGACTCCCTTATGGCATGGATGAAGGAGATAGAAAATTTCTATGATGAGGAAGTAGCTAAGCTTGAAAAGGAGTTGGATAAATAATGGATGATCATTTACCTGCAAGCCAGGAACAAAAAATGGACGGGCAATTCAAGAAGGATTCTGAGGATATAGGCCTTTATGCTGCAGATTTTATTACAACTTATTTCCCTTCGTATGGTTATACAAATGAAATGGCCATAGCAACACAGCAAGAGGCATCCCTGGAATTGCTTAATACATTTAGGTTTTACAGAATATGTGAGTGTACCGTTTATGATGTAGAAGATAAGTTTGCCTATTTTGCTGAAAAGATGAAAAAATTGTTTACCACAGCGTATGCAATAAAGCAGGAGGTTTGCTATGGTATTGTAAGTAATCATGGTAAAACAGCGCTTGTGCTTGGGGTCCAGCCCAAGTCAGATGATGTGGCTATTAAAGTTATTATACAGGGGCTGCTTCCGGGAATCAAAATAGAGGAATTTGATGAAAAGTTTTCAAATTCCTGTGATTTGGATGGTGTGGATAAGGACAGGTTTGTAGGGTGCATAAGCGGCGTCCCTGCACTGAAAATTGATGGCGAATATCAGAATAAGGATTTATCGTCCTTAATGAGGAGCCTCAATGGACAGAATTATACGATAATGGTATTATGCCGGCCTGTAAATGAGGATGAAATTCAGGAAAAAATTAATAAAGCCATTGAGATACAAGATAAATGTTTTGCCATATCCAAACGTACACTTTCATTGCAAAGTGGGGAATCTCACGGGGAAACACATACTAACAGCTTTAATGAAACAAAGGGTGAAAATAAGGGCAAAGCATATGGAATAAATGTATCTGGCGCCCTCCCGCTTGCAATAGCCGGTGCCGCAATAGGGTCTGTGCTCCCTGTTGTCGGGACGGCGATAGGGGCCATTGGCGGTGGGCTGATTGGGCTGTTTGTGGGGAAACAGCTAGGCTTTAATTCGAGCACGAGCAAAGGGACAACCCATAGTATATCAAAAGGATATAGTGACGCTGTAACAAAGACCATTACCAGCAATGAGTCGATTTCGCTGGAGGTGCAAAATGGTTTTGCCATAGAATTGATGAAAATGGCAGAATCCATGGTCCAGCGCCTAAAGAGCGGGCGGAGTATTGGCATGTGGAATTCTGTTGTGACATACTCTTCTGACAGTAAGATTGCAAGCGAAATTATTAAAGGGAGCTTGTACAGCGAAATTGCTTCCGGGCTTCCCGAGGTGCTCCCGCCGGTAGTTTTTTCATACATAGATAGCTGTAAAGGAAGTAATAAGCCGGCATCCAAAATCCATACGCAGCAATTGATGATCCCGAAAGGATTTTTCGACGGGGAATGCGAGAGCCCCTTAATGAGCCTGGTAACATCAGAGGAATTGTGCGGAATATGTACAATACCCGTAGGCAATACAATCGGATTTGAGATTAAGGAAGAAAAAGGATACTCATTAAATTCTGATTTTGGCAATACGGATAAGGCATTGGGAAAGGTCTGTGAGTATGACAGGCCATTGCCAAATGTTGATTTCGGGTTTGCTGACGATGATTTAAATAAACATACTTTTGTGTGCGGCATCACAGGAAGCGGTAAGACAAATACTGTAAAATCTCTTTTGGTGGGGACGGATAAGCCTTTTATGGTTATTGAACCGGCCAAGAGGGAATATAGAAACATAGAAAAAGAGGTCCACGTGTATACCCTTGGGAGGCCGGAGATTAACTGCATGAAGTTAAACCCTTTTTATATCCTGCCAGGAATAAGCCCCCAGCAGCATATAGATATGCTGAAAGATTTATTCAGTGCCTCATTTGCCTTTTACGGGCCCATGCCATACATAGTGGAAAAATGCTTATGCAGTATTTATACGAAAAAAGGATGGAATTTGGTACTTGGGTTTCACCCAGGCCTGATTAACAGCAGAAGCCAGGAGGATTTTTTCAGCCAGGAAAAAATAGAAAAACAATATAATATTTTGTCCCATAGATTTTTGTTCCCAACCATGCAGGATTTAAAGGATGAGGTGGATTATTATATTGAAAATGAAATGGCTTATGAAGGGGAGGTTAAGGGAAATATCCGCAGTGCGATTAAGGCAAGGATTGACAGCCTGTGCGTTGGTACAAAGGGCTATATGTTTAACACCCATGATATTGTTGATTTTGGCAGGTTATTAGAGTCTAATTCCGTGGTTGAACTTGAAGGGCTGGCTGATGATGCGGATAAGGCGTTTGCTTTGGGACTGCTGATTATTTACATTAATGAATTCCGGCAGGTAAAAAAAGCAATTGACACATTCCAGGGATTGAAGCATCTGCTTGTCATAGAAGAAGCCCACAGGCTGTTAAAGAATGTTTCTGCTGAGGGAAATGAGGATCTGGGTAATCCGAAGGGAAAAGCAGTTGAACATTTTTCGAATATGCTTGCTGAAATGCGTTCTTACGGCCAGGGGGTTATTGTGGCCGAGCAGATACCAGCCAAGCTGGCCCCGGATGTTATTAAAAATTCATCCAATAAAATTATACACAGGGTTGTTGCCAAAGATGACCAGGATATCATTGCAAACACTATCGGGGTATATCCGGAGGATGCGATCTACCTTGGCAACCTCAAGACGGGATTTGCTTTGTGCCATAAAGAAGGAATGGTACAGCCTGTTATTGTGCGGGTCAATAAGGCTGGGTCAGAAAATATTTCTGATAAACGCCTGTATGATAATGGTTTGGAAAAAAAGATGTTTGCAATTAATAAGAGTATTTTAGAAAGCAATCTCTCAAAGGAAATTTCTGTATGGGCTGTTAAAACATTAGTATCATTGATGCGGGGGATAGGGCCGGAGAAGATATATGATGGTTTGGGTTTAGCGGTTGGGCAAATCAGCCATATGATTTCATTGCGTACAATTACTTTGGTTCCCAGAGTGGATAAAAGAAAATGTATTATTGGCAGTATCTGTGATGGGATTATTTCCCTGATGATTTCAGGAGTTTTTTCTATTAACAGCCTCCCATCTGACGATTTTGTAAAATTGGTGAGAGATTGCCTGGAGGTACCTACAAAGGATAGGCTGGCTGCTATAAACAGACAACTGGAGGTTTATTACAGAAGGAAACCTGAAAATGCAGCAGTGGAAATTATAGCAGGGTTAATAGCAGGAGAATACAAAAAGGGCTTTAATGTTACTGATTTTATGAATGATTTTTCCTTAAATGATGATAAATTATCTGTGGATGTCCAGGATTATTTGGAAAGGAAGGTGGTCTGATGGCTGTTTTGGAGAAACTGGCAGCGGTTGCCGGGAAGCAGGTTACTGTTGAAGCAGAGAGCCTGAACAAGGGACTGGAAAACCTAAAGGGCAATCTTGAAGGGAAGCTGAAGGAGATAGAAAAAGGACAAGTTGAAAATGTAAAATCCTATGGGGATGCGGTTTTGCTGAAACTTGATGAAATAAAGAACCTAACGCCTGAACAGTTGAAAGAAAAAATGAATGAATCTTTAGGCAATTATAATTCAGAAGGGGCATCAGGGCCTGATGAAGGTGACGGGAAACAGGAAGGGCTGACGGATGAGGAAAAGAAAAAAATCAAAGAGGAAACAGGCTGGCCGGATGAGGTTATTGATGCAATAGGTTCGTTTGAAGAGTATAGGGTATATAAGGATGCAGGCCTTGTGGAATCGGAAATCAATGGGAAGAAATGCCTTATCCGGGATGACATTGATTGGGAACAAAAAGATGCAATGGGACGGACGAATAAAGAACGTGCGCAGCAGGGGCTGTCACCCATAAATAAGGAGGGGAAGGTAATTGAGCTGCATCATATCGGGCAGCATGCGGGCAGCCCCCTGGCCGAACTTAAAACAGAAGAACATCGTGGAAAGGGCAATGATGCGGTTCTCCACAACAAGTCAAAAGAGACTGAAATTGACAGGCAGGTGTTTCAGACGGAAAGGGCCGGGCATTGGCAGGCCAGGGCAAATGAAGGAGGTAATTAGAGATGGGCATCATAGATGAAATTAAAAATATCCCAAATCTTTATCATGTGAAGGGGTGTACAACAAGCCAAATTAAGGAAGCACAGAAGGAGCTGGGAATCATATTTCCGGAGGAATTCATCGATTATGTGAAGGAATATGGCGCAATCAGTTTTTATGGCACTGAATGGATGGGGCTAAATGTGGAGGGATACCTTAATGTAGTAGAGGCCACAAGGCAGGAAAGGGAAATGAATGATCATTTCCCCAAGGATTGTTTTGTGATAGAAAATCAGGGCATTGAAGGATTGGTGGCTGTAGTTGATGAGAAGGGGCTGGTATATAACCTGCAGTATGATAAAAAAGAATTCATATGTAATTCCCTTTCCGATTATTTGCGTATGTGTGGGAACAGGGCGGCAAATAAGTGAGAGGTAAAGCAATGGGAGTATAAAGTCCGTTTTACAGGACTGGAAATAGTTTATAATGGAATTAGGAAAAGCGGGGGCCTTTCTTAATTCCATTTTTTATTACAATAAGCCGGATCGCGGAGCGTGACGGCGTTTGTTCCAATAAGCCGGATCGCGGAGCGTGACGGCGTTTGTTCCAATAAGCCGATGTGGTATCCTTTGTTTTTCATGGGGGTGGGGGGCTGGCGGGTTTTGCCGTTAGTTCCACAGGGGATGCACTATTTGTCCAATGGACAAAACGGTGTTGCCATAGTAAACTATAGCGAACGGTATAAGGAAAAGTTGTTTGCGGCTAAGGCGATATTTCCTGGCGGGATAGCCGCCGGGGCCAGACAAGGAGGAACCCATGGAAAGTGTAATTAACCTGAAGATTATACCCCAGAGAATTTCCTCTGCCGAGTGGGAAAATGTGTACCAGGAATCCCTCCGGCTGGTGGAGGCATATGATTTTATGGACAGGGTGGGTACAGTGCGCAATGGAAGGAAGTATTTTTATGCTGAGAAAACAAAGGACCGGGAAAATCTGGATGGGCGCGGCTGCCATGGCTGGCGTTCGGTAGGGGATATGCGGACAGGGGATAACACGGAGGAATATCTGCTGTTTGAGGATATCTGTGCCTATATGCCGGAAGATGGCGCGCAGGACGGCCAGGAGGATATCCTGCTGGATGGGCTTTGGGAAGGGAAGGGGGGCAGCGGCAGGAATCCCTCCTGCGGGAATATATGGGGAGGGAAATCCCAGGGGGAGGACAGCCACATTTACCTGCTGGCAATCGCCTGCCTCATATCCTACCGGCTGCCGGAGGCCGCCCTGGTATCCGGCGACATTTCAGCAGGGCAGTGCCGGAAGGCAGTGCGGTGGGCAAACCAGTATCTTGGGGAACCCATCGGGCTTCCGGTTACCGGGCAGAGGAAGCTGCTGGCAGGGCGGCTGAAAAGGTCCCCGCTGCCCAGGGAACGGCTGCCGGAAACATTTCTGGCACTGACACTGGAAGCGAAGGATGGGAAAATGGGGGAATTTCTGAGGGAAGAGTTTGGCGAAGGCCTGCTTTTGGCTTATTACAGGAAGCAGTTTTTGCAGTATAAGGCCAGCCAGAGGGGATTTGCCTTCCTTCTGAAGGAATATCTGGAAATGGGGTTTGGTTTCCGGGAGCTGTGCCAGATGGCGGTAAGCGCCCCGGATGGCATGAGGGTACAGCCGGAAGATTTTTTAAGGCGAGTGGTGGAATCAAAGCTGCATATTAAAGAGAAGGAAACCTATGACTTTACCAAAACGTCCAGGGAGCGTGGGGCGGATGAGGGGGTGGACGATATCAAGAGGCTGTTTGCGAAAACCCTGGGACTGATTTGCGGGGCGGAAAACCGGAATGTAAACGCCTTTTATCCCCTTGAAAGTATCCGGGCGGACTGCAAGGCGGCTTTTGGGCAGGCATGTGATGTGGACAGGCTCCTTGGGCAGCTGCTGGAGGAAGAGAAAGAAGGGTTTGTGGGAACCGGCCTGCAGGCTTTGCTCTACGACGGGGCTGACAGTATCTTCCGGCAGGAGGTGTCCAGGGCCAGGAAGGAAATGGAGGCAGGGAAAAAGTATGACGTTACCACTTACCGGGAGATGGTTGATTTCGTCCCGGGATGCCGGGTACGCCCGGAGCTGGAAAGGGACCTGGTGAAAAACCTTCAGATGATACAGTACTTTGCGGAAGGGGATTTTGAGGAATTCCGGAGGCTGGACAGAATTGGGAGGGAAAATTATTTTATAGAAAATAACCGGTTTATTTTACTGCGCCGGGAGGTATGGGAGCGGATTTTCGAAAAAGTCATGGACGATGCCTATATCATACGGTTTTATGGGATGTTTGGCGTAAATTGCCTGGAAAGGGATGGTTATTGGTTCTGTAAGAACATGCTGGCCAGCCTTCAGGCATTTGATTACTATTGGGACAGGATAAGCTGAAGGAAGGGGACTTATTATGATTACATATAATTCATATCCCTATATTGATTTGGTCAAGACGGGCGGGCATTTAAAAAGGCTGGTAAGGAGGAGGCGGTATTCGGTGAGGGAGATCCAGGCGCTTTTGCATTTGTCCTGCCCACAGCCGGTCTACCGGTGGTTTAAAGGGCAGGCGCTGCCCTCGGTGGACCATTTGTATGTGCTTTCGAAGCTTTTGGGGGTGCATATGGAGGAACTTGTGGTGCCGGGGAAGGAAGAGCCGGAGGGAGAGGCATTAAGGAGGCGGCAATATTTATTATTCCAGGAAGAGAGGGAGAAGCAGATAATGCGTTATTGGAAGAGGGTGCAGCAGGCGGCTTGATGGCCCTATAGGGCATTTGATGCGTCAAAGGCGGCAGGATAGGCAGGGGCCTATTGCCGCCTTTTTTGTGGTATGCTATTTTAAAAGCAGATATGGATGGAGGAGTGTGGGAAGTGAAGATTGTAATCAATGTCAATGAAGAGGCCACAGATTTGGAAATTGCCATATCCTGCAGCCGCCTGACGCCGGAGATAGAGAGGATCCTGGCAACCCTGAGGATCCTGGAGAAGCAGCTAATGGTGAGCAGGGAGGGGGAAACCTATTTGCTGGACGTATCCAAAGTGGTTTATCTGGAGTCAGTGGACAGAAAAACTTTTGTATATACGCTCCGGGAGGTTTATGAGTCCAGCCTGAAACTCTATGAGCTGGAACAGCAGCTTGGGGAATGCGGTTTTTTCCGGGCCAGCAAGTCCTGCCTGGTCCAGCTCCGGTTTGTCAGGTCCCTGCGGGCAGACCTGGGAAGAAAAATCAAGGTAACGCTGGAGAACGGGGAGCAGATTATGGTTTCCCGGATGTATGCCGAGGAATTGAAGAAAAAGCTGGGGGTGAAATAATATGGAAGAGAGAAAAACAGTGTTCGACTATATGGGCAGGGTGTTAGAAACCTTTGGGTTTTCTGTGGCCATACTGAATATTTTCTGCCTGATATTTGGGGAGGAGGCGGAAGGGTTTTCCACCATTTTTTCCCTGGGGAAGGGGGGCCTTAGCGTGGCCACTATGGGGCAGTTTTTTTCAGCCTCAGTGTGGGTGGTGGCGGCCAGGTTTGTTTTTTTTACGGAGACAGTGATCAAAAGGATGTCCTTGGTGCTGCGGACCGTTTTGATGGTTGCCGCTGTGTTGGCGTCCACCGGGATCCACATTTTGGCGTTCCGGTGGTTTCCGGTGGATATGTGGATTCCCTGGCTGGCATTTTTGGTATGCTTTGGCATCTGTTTTGCCGTCAGTGTGGTGGTCACGGCTTTCAGGGAAAGGATGGAAAACAGGAAGATGGAGGAGGCCCTTGCCCGCCTGAAGGAGAAGTAGTGAGAAGGGAACTGGGACAGAAGGAGGTCATGGAGATGGCATATGCAGTTGAAATTAAGGGGATCAGACAGAAATTTGGGGAGAAGGAGGTTTTAAAGGGGATTAACCTGAAGGTTTTGAAAGGGGAGATTTTCGGCCTGTTGGGGCCTTCGGGGGCAGGGAAGACCACATTGGTCAAGATCCTGACAGGGCAGCTTGGGCCAAGCGCAGGGAGCCTTCAGTTTTTTCAGGGGGAGGGGAGGGACTGCCGGAGATATGGCATGATGATGGACAATTTCGGGCTTTATGAGCGTCTTTCCTGTTACGACAACCTGAAGCTTTTTGCCAGGATATACGGTGTCCCCAATAAGAAAATTGACGAAATTTTAAAGAAAGTGGGATTGGAGGAGGACAGAAAATGTCCTGTATCCAAACTGTCAAAGGGGATGCGCGGGCGGCTTTCCCTGGCAAGGGCGCTGATGCATGGGCCAAAGCTGCTTTTTCTGGACGAACCCACCAGCGGCCTTGACCCTGTTACCGGGGCCTGGATCCACAATCTGATATTAGGGGAGCGCCAGCGGGGGGCAACCATATTTCTCACCACCCATAATATGGAGGAGGCCCATAAGCTCTGCGGCCATGTGGCGCTGTTATGCCAGGGCAGTATTGTGGAGTATGGGAATCCGGAGGAAATCTGCCGGAAATACAATCACCAGAATAAACTGCACATCAGGCTGCGGGACGGGCAGTGTGTGGAGCTTCCCAACGGGAAAGAGGCTGCGGAGGCGGTAAGGGATTACCTGGCGGAGGGCCTGGTGGAAACCATCCACTCTACGGAGCCAAGCCTTGAAACTGTATTTATGGAGCTCACAGGAAGGAGATTGGAGGAAGGATGAAAAATGTCAATGCGGTTTTTCAAAAACAGATTAAGGACACGCTGAAAAATAAAGAAATATTTATCCAGTTTGTACTCTTCCCGGTAATGGCAGCGGTGATGAAGAATATGGTGAAGGTGGAGGGGATGCCGGAAAATTATTTTGTGAATCTGTTTGCGGCCATGTATACAGGCATGGCGCCGCTGGTTGCCATGGCGGCGGTGATTGCCGAGGGGAAGCTGGAGACTTGCGAGATTAAGAAGCCCACGCTGGTCCGGCAGTCCCCCTGGGAGTGGGTGGTGTCCGACTGCCGGGGCGTTCAGCATGTCATCCCCAAGGTCTGTCCCGGCTTCACCCCGGTCCCTGGGGAG
>OFFY01003116.1_pt1 | contig 10485 bp, 7 predicted proteins | sample 1521481 | NCBI WGS metagenome assembly OFFY01 (sample SAMEA3504117, study PRJEB24116) | mouse gut metagenome | biome: mouse gut; feature: mouse-associated habitat; material: faeces | place: Denmark | collected 2011
GGCGGAGCGCATCGATGGCCGGACCGCGGCGCTCCTCCGCACGGTCGTCGGCGGACTCCGCATCCTCGACCGCAGCTTCGAGGTAGCGGGGATCGATTTCGCGCAGGAAACAGCTGGGGCGCGAAAACTCCATGTTGCCCCACTTGAAGCGCATCTCGGCATAGGAAAGCGTGGCGGCGGTCTTGGCGCGGGTGAGCGCCACGTAGAAGAGGCGCCGCTCCTCCTCGAATCCGTCGGGCGATTCGGCGGCGCGGGCCGAGGGGAACAGGTTCTCCTCCATGCCCACGATGTAGACGAACTCGTACTCCAGTCCTTTGGCCGAATGCACGGTCATGAGCGTGACCTTGTCGCGGTCCTCGGGGTCCTCCTTGTCCATGTCGGTCATGAGCATGGCGTTCTGCAACCACTCCTCGATGGTGGCCTGTTCGTCCTCGGTTCGCTCGCCGCTGCGGATCTCGGCGTCGCGCTGCTCCTTGAAGAGCTGCATCGAGTTGAGCAGCTCCTCGATGTTGCCCAGCGCCGAGGCCGCCTCGGGGGTGTTCTCCCGGCGGTAGAGTCCGAGGATGCCGGAGCGGGCGGCGATTTCGAGTCCGAAGTCGTAGATTCCCTTCTCGTTGCGGGCGAGCGACAGCGACCGGATCATCGCCACGAACTCCGCGGCCTTGCGTGCGATGGCCTTCTGCACGGGGTCGGCGGCCGGCTCGGCCACCAGGCCGCCCACCGCCTCCCACATCGACACGCCGCCCTGCTGCGCCAGCTGCTCGATGCGCTGCACGGTCGTGTCGCCGATGCCGCGCGCCGGATAATTGACGATGCGCTTGAAGGCCTCGTCGTCGCGCGGGTTGATTACCAGCCGGATATAGGCCAGCAAGTCGCGAATTTCCTTGTGGTCGTAGAACGAATTGCCCTTGTAGATGCGGTAGGGAATGCCGCGGCGGCGCAGGTTGTCCTCGATGACGAGCGACTGGTTGTTCGTGCGGTAGAGGATCGCCACGTCGCTCCACCGGCAGCCGGCGGCACGCACGCGGTCGCGCAGGTCGGCCACCACCTGCTCGGCCTCGTCGCGGTCGGTGTAGGCCTTGAGCAGGCGGATCTTCTCGCCCGCGGCACCCTCCGAGAAGCAGCGCTTCTCCATGCGTTTCGAGTTGCGCTCGATCACCGAATTGGCCGCCTCCACGATGGTGCGCGTCGAGCGGTAGTTCTGTTCGAGCTTGAAGGTCATGGCGTCGGGATAGTCCTTGCGGAACGAGAGGATGTTCTCGATCTTGGCGCCGCGGAACGAATAGATCGACTGCGCGTCGTCGCCCACGACGCACACTTTCGAGCGGGTCTGCGACAGCCGCCGGATGATGACGTACTGGGCGTAGTTCGTATCCTGGTACTCGTCCACGAGAATATAATGGAACAGCTCCTGGTAGCGGGCCAGCACATCGGGACAGTCGCGCAGCAGGATGTTGGTCTGGAGCAGCAGGTCGTCGAAGTCCATCGCACCGTTGCGTTTGCAGCGCTGACAGTAGAGCTCGTAGAGCGTGCCGAACTCGGGCACCTGGGTCCGGCGGTCCTCGGCGGCGAAGGAGGCGTTGGCCTTGTAGGCGCCGGGCGTCACGAGGCAGTTTTTCGCATAGGATATGCGCGAAGCGATGGCGTTGGGCTTGTACCTGTCGTCGGGCAGGTGCAGCTCGCGCACCAGGGTCTTTATCAGGTTGCGGCAGTCCGAGGGTTCGTAGATCGTGAAGGAGTCGGGGTAGCCGATGCGCTCGGCGTTCTCGCGCAGGATGCGCGAGAAGACCGAGTGGAAGGTTCCCATGCGGATGTAGCGGCTGCTGCCCTCGGGGATCATCTGCGCGATGCGCTCGCGCATCTGCTCGGCGGCTTTGTTGGTGAAGGTGAGGGCCAGGATGTTCCAGGGCTTCACGCCCTGCTCGATCATGTAGGCGATGCGGGCGGTGAGCACGCGGGTCTTGCCCGATCCGGCGCCTGCGATGATGAGCGACGGCACGTCGTAGTTCTCCACGGCGGCACGCTGGGCGGGATTCAGCCCTTGCAGTATCTGAGATTCCATAGGTCGTTGCGAAACTTTCACCGCAAAGTTAGGGACATTTCGGCGTACGGCCATGTGCCGCCCGCATTATTTTTCGGATTTTCACCGCCCGGCGGCCTGTGTGCGGCCAGTACGGTATTGGCCGACGCCCGGCCCCGAACGCCGCACGAACGGCCGCATCGCGCCGCACGAAAAACCCCGCACGGAGCCGCCGCGCGGGACGATGCGATCATATTTCTCGCGAAACGGCGGAATTTCGCGTAATTTTTCCTATTTTTGTAGAAATCATCTTTTGCACACGCTTATGGAAATTACGCATCAGGATACGGAACATCTGCGGCGACTGCTCGAACGCCCCGAACAGCGGATCGTCATTCTCTCGCACACCAATCCCGACGGCGATGCCGTGGGTTCGTCGCTCGCATGGAGCACCGTGCTCCGCAACATGGGGCACCGGGTGACCTGCATCGTGCCGAACCGCTATCCCTACTTCCTCGACTGGATGCCCGGCATCGGGGAGATCGTGATTTTCAAAGCCGACGAAGAGGGCCGCGCGGCGCGCGCCATCGACGAGGCGGACATCCTGTTCTGTCTCGACTTCAACGCCATATCGCGTCTCGAAATCCTGAGCGACACCATCGAGCGCAACACCACGGCCAAGCGCGTGCTCATCGACCACCACCTCGCGCCCGCACCCGGTTTCGACCTGCTGTTCTCCTACCCCGACGCTTCGAGCACCTGCTTCGTGGTCTACGCGCTCATCGAGCGGCTTTTCGGCACGCAGGCCATCACGCGCGAAATGGCCGAGGGGCTCTACGTGGGCATGATGACCGACACGGGCAATTTCTCGTTCTCGTTCCTCACGCCCGCGCTCTACCGCGCCGTGGCCGTGCTGGCCGAAACGGGCATCGACATCCCGAGCCTGCACAACAACGTCTACAACGCCTACACCGAGGGCCGCGCACGGCTGTTCGGCTACGCCATAAACCGCAAAATGGAGGTGATCGAAAACGGCACGGTAGCCTACATGTCGCTGATGGAGCACGAGATGCGCCGTTTCCAGTTCCAGCAGGGCGACAGCGAGGGTTTCGTGAACTACCCGCTCACGATCAAGAAGATGAAGATGTCGGCCATGTTCCTCGCCCACCGCAAGTTCATCCGCATATCGCTCCGCTCGCGCGGCGACGTGGACGTGAACCTCTTCGCCCGCAAATATTTCAACGGCGGCGGCCACCGCAACGCCGCGGGCGGCAAATCCTACGTTTCGATGGAGGAGACCATCGCCCGCTTCGTCGAGTCGGTACGCGAATTCGCCGAGGAGGGCGGTCTGGGAGCCTGAGCCCCGCGCCCCGGCCGGGGCGCATGCCGAACGGCAGAAGAACCGGCAGAACAGCCGAACCGAAGAACAGTCCCGACCGGCACGACCGCAGAACCGAAGACGGACCGGTGACGCACCGGGCCGCCGGATCACTCGATCTCGCGGCGATTGAGCAGTGCGTGCGTGATGGTCAGCTCATCCACATACTCCAGTTCGTCGCCGAAGCCGATGCCGCGCGCAATGGCCGTGATCCGCACGCCCTCGAAGTGCCGGAGCCGGTTCATGAGGTAGAAAAGCGTCGTCTCGCCCTCCACCGAGGTCGATATGGCCAGGATCACCTCCTTCACCTCTCCGCGCTCCAGGCGTTCGCACAACAGATCGATCTTCAGGTCCGCGGGTCCGATGCCCTGCATGGGCGAAATCACGCCCCCCAGCACGTGGTAAAGACCGCGGTACTGGCGCGTGTTCTCGATCGACAGCACGTCGGCCACCTGCTCCACGACGCAGATCGTCGTGCGGTCGCGCTCCTCGTCGGCGCACACGGGGCACACCTCCGCATCCGAGAGGTTGTTGCAATGCACGCAGTGTTTCACCTCGTTGCGGAAACGGTCGATGCTGCGGGTCATGTCCGCCACCGACCAGGGCTCCATCTTCAGCAGATGCATCGCCAGACGGAGCGCCGTGCGGCATCCGACGCCCGGGAGCTTCGAGAATTCGCCCACGACATCCTGCAAAAGCTGCGACATATCAGATAACCTCCACTTTACGCGTTTCGATCCAGCCCTTCTTGCCGTCGGCGATCACGATCTCGGCCCAATCGCCGAGCTCGGCCGTCACGCGCACCACCGTACCCTCGTGCAGCACGAACAGGTCGGTAGCCGCCCGGTCCGGCGAGCTTTTCACGGCCGAGGATGCGACCATGACCACCGCCTCGTCGCGGCGCAGCATGCCGCGCCGTTCGAGCACGGCGAACCACGTGGCGGCCGCGCAGAGAACCGCCGCCGCCAGCGTGCCGTAGAATCCCGCCTTGCGCAGCGCGAGCGGCCGCGCCAGCAGGAAGAGCAGCAGGCAAGCCGCCGCCGCCGCGAGGAACCCGAGCGATAGGACGCTCCATGCGGTGCACCCCATCGTGCGCCGCACCTCGCGCAGACGCGAGGTCAGGAAGAATTCGGGTATCGACTCGATGTCGTCCTTCGTGCGGGCTTCGGCCACCTCCAGGTTGTGGCGCACGTCCTCGTTGCCCGGACGCAGGCGCAGCGCCCTGCGATAGAACAGGATCGCCTTGCCCGTGCGGTCCTCCTTGAAGTAGGCGTTGCCCAGGTTGTAGTAGAGGCGCGCCGAGGACAGTCCCCGGTCGAGGATCGACTCGTAGATCGCGATCGCCCCGGCGTAGTCGCCATTGACATAGGCCGTGTTGGCACGGTCCCACAGCCGGTCGGGAGCCGCCCCGGCGTCGGGCGCCGCAGCCGCATCCTGAGCCGGACGCGGATCCGGTTCAGCCGGCGAATCCTCCGCGGCCCGCACGCTCCCGGCGCACCAGAGGGCCGCCGACAGCAGGCCGCACCACAGGATCCGTTCGAATATTCGTCTGTACATATCGTATGTTCTTCTTTGGTTACGCATCACCGTTTCACGATCGCCTCGATGCGCGACACGAACTCCACGCCCTCGGCATACACGTCGCTCATGCGCGCCGAATCCACGGGCGAATACTGCGCCTCCTCGCAGCGGCCCACGATGGCCGCGAAACGCTCCGACTCCGCAGCGGCGACACCCCGCCGGTGCAGCTCCTCGCGCACGCTCTCCTTCGTGAGGCTCGCGGCCGGAATGTTGAAGCGGTCGCTCATGTAGCCCCACAGCGCCGAGAGCATCTCCTCGTAGAAGGCGCGGCGGTCGCCCGCAGCCATGTGGCGCTTGGCCGCACGGAAACGCTGCACGGCCACCTTGTTGGCACGGCGTCCGCGCAGCAGCGCCGTGTTCTGCGCGTCGCGCAGCTGCTTGCGCAGCAACGCCCACGCCGCGAAACCCAACAGCACGATGCCGCCCAGAGCGATGAAATAGGCTCCGCTGAAGAGGAAAGGCTCACGCCGCGAACGCAGCTGCGCGCCGCCCAGCTTGATGAAGCGGATATCCTGCCCCAACAGCCGGACCTCCTCCTTGGACATGCCGCGGCCCTGCATGACGACGGCATCGCCACCGCCGCGGTCGTATCGCTGCCGTCGGGCAGCACCTCCACCGCGGCGGCTTTCGATTCGAGCGTCACATACTGCCCGAGCGACGGATCAAAGTAGGTGAATTCCACGCCGGGAATCTCGTATTCGCCCGCGGCACGGGCGATGAAGGGATATTCGAAACGGCGGTATCCGGTCATGCCCGACGCCGTGACGTCGATCGACTCGCTGGCCCGGGCGTTGTACTGCTCGAACGATCCGGGCAGCGTCAGCTTCGGCGCCTGCACGAAAGCCAGGTTGCCCCGGCCGGCGATGCGCACGGCGTAGTTCGCCGACGAATTGGCCGTGAGCCGGTCGGGCGGCAGCGTCGCATCGAGCGTGAAGCGCCCCACGGCACCCCCGAAGCTCTCGGGCGCCCCGGCGGGCAGATCGCGCACCTCGACGCTCAGGGGCTGCGTGCGCAGCGGCACGCGCACATTGACCAGCTCGGGACCTCCGAAGAAAGGGTCGTGGCTGCGGCCCGGCACCACGATCTGCGCCACGGCGGTCAGCACCACGGGGTCCACGGTCAGCCTGCCCGCAAGCTGGGGATAGAGCAGGTACTCCTTGAGCACCGCCGTCTCGTAGACCTTGCCGCCCAGCGTCTCGCGCTGGCCGCGCGAGGCCTCCTCGGGCAGCTCCTGAACCCAGAAACCGTTGAACGACGGCAGCTTCACATCCTCGAATCCGGCGATGTTCACCCGCCGGTAGAGCTTGACGGTCACGTGCAGCGGCTCGCCCTTGAACACCGACGTGCGCGACACCGCGGCACGCAGCAGCACGTCGTCCTTCTCCAGACGCTCCGCGCCGCCGCCCGACTGCGCGGCACCCGGCGCGGGAGTGTCGGAGGCCGGTTCGGCCACCGCCTCCACGGGCACGGGACGCGTGCGGTAGGTCTTGCCATCGACGGCCACCGAGGCGGCGCCGATCGTACGGGTTCCGGGCTCGGCGCACACGACCATGTAGGTGTACGTAGCGGTGACCGAGGAGCTCATCGAGCCGTTCACCGCCTCGAAATAGCGCCCCGTGGAGAGCACGGGACCGGCCAGCAGCTCGAAGCCCTCGAAGTCGGGCCCGGCGAACGTCCCCTCGTCGGGCGACGCATTGACCGTGAACTCCACACGGAACGCCTCGCCCGTGGCGACGACCATCGGCGCCGAGGCCTCGAAAGTGACCTTCCCGGCCGCCCGGGCCGAGAAGACCGTACAGATGCAGAGCGCCGCAAGCGCCGCCTTCGCGATAAAATTCCTCATCGAAATCCTACAACGGGACAAAACTCCTCTTTAGTGTTTGAAATCCGCGAAAAAGTCGTTTCCCTTGTCGTCCACGATGATGAACGCCGGGAAGTTCTCCACGTAGATCTTGCGCACGGCCTCCATGCCCAGCTCGGGGAAATCGACCACCTCGACCGACTTGATCGAGTTGCGGGCCAGGATGGCCGCCGGACCGCCGATCGACCCGAGGTAGAAGCCGCCGTTGGCCTTGCAGGCATCGGTCACCGCCTGCGAGCGGTTGCCCTTGGCCACCATGACCAGCGAGCCGCCGTGCTTCTGGAACAGATCGACGTAGGGATCCATGCGGCCGGCCGTCGTGGGGCCGAACGATCCCGACGCCATGCCCCGGGGCGTCTTGGCCGGACCGGCGTAGTAGACCGGATGTTTGCGGAAGTATTCGGGCATGGGCTTGCCCTCGTCGAGCATCTGCCTGATGCGCGCGTGGGCGATGTCGCGCGCCACGATGAGCGTGCCTTTCAGGTTCAGACGCGTCTTGATGGGGTACTTGGTCAGGATCGCCCGCACCCTGTCCATGCCCTCGTCGAGGTCGATCTCCACGGCGGGCGACATGGCGGGCGCCTCCTTCGGCAGGAAACGCGCGGGATTCTTTTCGAGCTGCTCAAGGAAGATGCCCTCGGGCGTGATCTTCGCCCGGATGTTGCGGTCGGCCGAGCAGCTCACGCCGATTGCCACGGGGCACGAGGCCGCATGGCGCGGCGCGCGGATCACGCGCACGTCGTGTACGAGGTACTTGCCGCCGAACTGGGCTCCGATGCCGCTCTCGCGGCAGATGCGCAGCACCTTCTCCTCCCACTCAAGGTCGCGGAAGCAGCGGCCGCCCTCATTGCCCGACGTAGGCAGCTCGTCCAGATAGCCGGCCGAGGCTTTCTTCACGGTCGAGAGACACATCTCGGCCGACGTGCCGCCGATGCAGACCGCCAGGTGGTACGGAGGGCATGCCGACGTGCCCAGGTCCTTGATGTGGGTTCGGATGAACTCGGTCAGTGCCTCCTCGTTGAGCAGCGCCTTGGTCTGCTGGTAGAGGAAGGTCTTGTTGGCCGAGCCGCCGCCCTTGGTGATGAAGAGGAATTCGTACTCCATGCCGGGCTTGCCGCCGTAGATGTCGATCTGGGCCGGAAGGTTGGTGCCCGAGTTCTTCTCATCGGTCATCGTGAAAGGCACCACCTGCGAATAGCGGAGGTTGCGCCCGGCATAGGTCTCGTAGACGCCGCGGGCGATGTGGCATGCATCGTCGGCTCCGGTCCACACGTCCTCGCCCTTGTGGCCGATGCAGATCGCCGTGCCCGTATCCTGACACGTGGGCAGCTCGCCGTCAGCCGCCACGACCTGGTTGAGCAGCATGGTGTAGGCCACGAACTTGTCGTTGTCGGTAGCCTCCGGATCATCGAGGATGGCGCGCAGCTTCTCCAGGTGCGAGGCGCGCAAAAAGAACGACACGTCGGCATAGGCCTCCCGCGAGAGCAGCTCCAGGCCCTCGGGTGCGACCTTCAGTATCTTGCGGCCGTCGCATTCGACGACTTTCACGTAGTCGCGCGTCAGCAGACGATACTCCGTTTTGTCCTCCCCCACGGGGAACGGCTCCTGATAAATGAATTCCGACATAAAGGTTGTATTTTAATATTGTTCGATTCTCCGTACGCCGAAGCCGGAGGCTCGCTCCGCTTCGTCATGCAAATGTACAAAATTCCGCGGATAAAAACATCTTTCGCAAGACAAATACGACGCCACGAGCCGCGGCCGCAGCCCGCGGAACGCACGGACGAAGCGACAGCGGGCGGCAGGACCTGCCGCCCGCGCGGCTTCGGATGTCGCCGGCCGCCGGTCCCGGACACAGCCGAAAAAAAGACCGGTTCCCTTTCAGGAACCGGTCCGCAGATGCTTCGCGGCAGCGTCTACCGCAATGCGAAGCCCTCGTCGGCGCGCATGGGGATCTCCATGCTGGCGTACACGCCGCTTTCGAGCTTGTCCTTCACGGCCTTGAACGCTTCGAGCGTATAGTTCACGTCCTCCAGCGTATGCACGGCCGTGGGGATGACGCGCAGAATGATTTCGCCCTTCGGAATCACGGGGTAAACCACCACCGAGCAGAAGAGCGCATGGTTCTCGCGCAGATCGACGATCAGGTTCGTCGCCTCGGGAATACCGCCCTTCATGTATACGGGAGTCACGGGCGACTGCGTGACACCGATGTTGAAGCCGTTCTCCTTCAGACCGTTCTGAAGCGCGCGGGTGATCTCCCACAGCTTCTCCTGGTATTCGGGGTGCCTGCGGATCAGATCCAGACGCTTCAGCGCGCCCATGACCATCGGCATGGGGAGCGACTTGGCGTAGAGCTGCGAACGCATGTTATAGCGGAAGAGGTTGATGAGCCAGCGGGGACCGCACACGAAAGCGCCGATGCCGGCCATCGACTTGGCGAAGGTGTTGAACAGCACGTCCACGCCGTCCACCACGCCGAAGTGGGCCGCCGTACCGCGTCCCTGGGGCCCCATCGTACCGAAGCCGTGGGCGTCGTCCACCAGCAGGCGGAACCGGAACTCCTTCTTGAGGGCCACGATCTCGTTCAACTTGCCCAGGTCGCCTTTCATGCCGAACACGCCCTCGGTAATGACGAGCACGCCGCCGTTCTGCGACTCGGCCAGCTCGGTGGCATGGCCCAGCTGGAGGCGCAGCGACTCCATGTCGTTGTGGCCGAACACGAAACGCTTGCCCTTGTGCATGCGCAGGCCGTCGATGATGCAGGCGTGGGCCTCGGCGTCGTACACCACCACGTCGCGCGGCGTGAGCAGGCAGTCGATGATCGAAATCATGCCCTGGTAGCCGAAGTTGAGCAGGAAGGCATCCTCCTTGCCCACGAACTCGGCCAGCTCGCGCTCCAGCTGCTCGTGGTATTTGGTCTGGCCGCTCATCATGCGGGCACCCATGGGGGCCGCCATGCCGAATTCGGCCGCACCGTCGGCATCGGCCTTGCGCACCTCGGGGTGGTTGGCCAGGCCGAGGTAGTTGTTCAGACTCCAGTTCAGCACCTTCTTGCCGCGGAACGTCATGTGGGGACCGATCTCGCCTTCGAGTTTCGGGAAAGCGAAGTAGCCGTGGGCATACGCCATGTACTGACCGATGGGGCCGCCCGCGTTCTTCTCAAGACGTTCGAAAATATCAACCATAGTTATGTAATTTTAAATGAATGTTCCGTTCGGTTTCACAAAATTAGGAAATTTTGCCTTATAGCGGCCAAAATTATCCATTTTTTGCCTTGCGGCGCTACGCTTTAATACTTATTTTGCCCCGCGCCGCCGCACCGCCGGCGGCACGGACGAAAGCCCGCCGGCGATTTCGTGCGGCGATTTTTTGACATTTACGAATAAAATACGTAATTTTGGTTCCATGACAGCGCTCTATAACGACATAATCTTCGGACCGATACACTCGCGGCGTCTCGGTCTTTCACTGGGAGTCAATCTGTTGCCCCCCGAATCGAAACTCTGTTCGTTCGACTGCATCTACTGCGAATGCGGCTGGAACGCCGACCATCCGGGCCGCCGCCGGTTCAACGACCGGGCGGAGGTTGCGCGCCTGCTCGGCGACACGCTGCGGCGCATGGCCGCGGAGGGCACGCCGCCC
>OFFY01003127.1_pt1 | contig 10453 bp, 9 predicted proteins | sample 1521481 | NCBI WGS metagenome assembly OFFY01 (sample SAMEA3504117, study PRJEB24116) | mouse gut metagenome | biome: mouse gut; feature: mouse-associated habitat; material: faeces | place: Denmark | collected 2011
TCGCCGAGGCTCTGGGCGCCCAGCTTTTAGAAGTGCCCATCGCCGCCGCAGTGCGCCAACACTTCCAAGACATCGGCCATAACGAGGCCATCCACGACGTCACCTACGAGAACTCCCAGGCCAGGGAGCGCACCCAGATCCTCATGGACCTGGCCAACCAGCGCGGCGGCCTGGTCATTGGCACCGGCGACCTGTCCGAGCTGGCCTTGGGTTGGGCCACCTACAACGGCGATCACATGTCTATGTATGGGGTGAACTCCGGCGTGCCCAAGACGCTGGTGCGCCATCTGGTGCGCCATGTGGCCGCCACCTGCGACAATCCTCAGCTTGCAGAGGTGCTCCTCGACGTGCTGGACACCCCGGTCTCGCCCGAGCTTCTGCCTGCCCAAAAGGATGGCACCATCGCCCAGGTCACCGAGGATCTGGTGGGCCCCTACGAGCTCCACGACTTCTTCCTCTATGCCATGTTGCGCCAGTGCTTCGGCCCTGCCAAGATCTACCAACTGGCATTGGCGGCCTTTGTGGAGCAGCCTCGCGCCCAGGGCCAAGAGCCTCTCTATGACCCTGCTGCCATCCTGCGTTGGCTTCGCACCTTCTACCAGCGCTTCTTCGCTCAGCAGTTCAAGCGCTCCTGCCTGCCCGACGGCCCCAAGGTGGGTTCTGTGGCCGTCTCTCCTCGCGGGGATCTGCGCATGCCTTCCGACGCCTCTGCCACTCTCTGGCTCGCTCAAGTGGATGCGCTGGAGACTCCTCAAGGCTAGGAGCCTCGCTCGCATATAACCCCACCCAGTGGTGCATCACTGGGTGGGGTTTGTTTCGAATTAAGGGTAGATTCAGCCTGGCCGATGGGTACCTAGCCTTTAGAAAACCGCGCCCGAGTACCATGAATGGGCGCTTTCATGCATCGCCAACGTCGCTGTCCCGGGGCCTCGCCCTTGCGCAGGCGTCCCTGCACGACCCTCGCATTCACACCGCATGCACGGCGGGGTTTGTTGGCAGCAAACCGCACAAGCCGCCCGCACTACACCTTCAAGCAGAGGAGATCTATGAGCGAGAAGATATGCCCTCACTGCGGAACCCCCGCAGATCCCGGCGCCCGGTTTTGCACTTCCTGCGGCGCAAACCTGGAAGAGGTCGACGTCGCCGAGGCCAAGGTAGCGGTTGCCTCCGATGACGCTTCCGGCTCCCCCGACGCTGCTCCCGTCGGTGCTGCCGCAGCTCCTGAAGCTGCTTCCGAAGCCGAGATCGAGGAGGAAGCCTCCGTTGCCGAGAATCCCGTGCCTCCTGCGCCGGAGCCCGCACCTGTCCCTGAGAGCGCCGCAGCTCCCAATGCCGCGCCTGCTCCGCAAGCTTATTATGCGCAGCCAGTTTCCCAGGCTCAGCAAGCCTGCGGGCGGCAGGGCTACCAGCAGCAAGGCTACCAGCAACAGGATTACGGCCAGCAAGCCTACGGCCAGCCGGCGCAGCCTGGCTATGCGGGCCAGCCGCAGCAACCCGTTCCACCAGCGGCTCCTGCGCAGCCAGGCCCTTTGAGCCAGGGCTGGCATGACCTTACTGGCCAGCCTGGCTGGTTTGGCACCGCCATGCTGCTCATGCTGCTTAACCTGGTGCCCATTCTGGGATGGTATGCTCAAGGCTACATGCTCGAGTGGGCCATTCAAGCCGGCGACGGCGCCCAGGGTCTGCCCAAGCCTCGCTTTACCCGCACCACCCTTTGGCGCGGCTTCCTCTACGCAGTGTTGTCTCTTCTCGGCGGCATTATTGGTTTGGGCTTCACACTGCTGTTCAAGATCCCGCTGGTGGGCATCCTGCTCTACATTGCGTGGATGATCCTGGTGAGCGTCTTTGTGGCCATGGCAGGCGTGCGCATGACTGCCAAAGATAGCTTTGGGGCGGCTTTCGACCTCTTCGACCTATGGGATCAGTTCAGGCAGGCCCCTTGGGGCGTCATTTTGGCAGTGTTTGTGCCCGGCCTTATCGTGGGCGTCATCATGGCTGTCATCTACACGGCGGTGTTTGCCTCCAGCTTTTATTCGCTGGGCACCCTGCTGGAGAACCTGGCGTACATGGGGTCTTCGGCCAGCTATATGGGCTATGGCATGGGCGCGGTCGGCCTAGAGAGCCTGCTGAATATGTTGCTGGACTCTCTTACTGCCGTGGGCTTTGGTGCTGCCGTGGCTACCCTGGTGCAGACCGTGCTTTCCACCATCGCGCAGTTGTGGAGCCTCCGCGCCGTAGGCGTGTGGATGAGTCGGCAGGATCCCGACTGGCGCGCCTAAGGATCGAGCGAGCGCGTTCGCGGGTTGCTGTGGCCATGAGCCTAAAACGAGCGTAACTGAGAAAGCCGGGCCTGGAAAATCCCAGGCCCGGCTTATTGCGCTTGTGCCGCAGGCAAACTCGAGTGGCAGTCCGAATGGCGGTCCTATGCAAAATCGAATGACGGTCCTATGAAGAGCGGCTGTGAGGCTTTGGAAAATCAGTGGAGCTATGGTGATGGAACGGTTCGTCTGCCTGCGGCGATGCAGGAGTGGGAAGAGCGGCGAGGGCCGAGCGGTCCATCTGAGGGCTGAGCGGCCCATTTGACAGATATTGGTCAGAAAATTGTCAGAACGTCGAGCGCACGGGTGGATCCAAATCACTAGGCTGTGCTCATGAACGCCATCGTGTGCGATATAGTCGCGTGGATGTACTTTGCATCTCGGCTGCCCGCGACACCTCTCAGCGCAGCCCAAGCCCAAGAGCGGATCTCTGGGGCTTCGGCCATGGCTGCCTGTGCGAAGTCCGTCAGTACTTTGGGTTGGTGGAAAAGCAGCCTTCCCTGGGCTCACGAATTGCTGGCGACTCCGGATACCTACGACGTCCCCATGCATATGTTGATAGGCTTTAATAATCGGCATGGCACACAAAAAAGGATTGCAATTCATCAATTTACTCAACCTGTGCCCGACGGGTTTTTATGGGAGATCCAGCCACCGCAAGGTTTGGATTCATTGCAGGTGGTTTCTCCAGCTGGGTATTTGGTGCTTCGTTCTGGACAAACGAACCAAACCCAACTTGCGATGCTGGTTTCAATTTTATGCGGCGACTTTCTTTGCAATCCGTACCAAGATAATGCGCGCTACTTCAGAGATGTTCTCTGCTCTACGGACACCATCGATGCTGTAACCGCTGGTATCTCTGAGTCGATGCGTGGTATCAAAGCATTGAAGTCAGTGCTTCCCTACGTAGCCAATGGCGCCCATTCGCCTATGGAGACAGTGATTCAATTGGCCTTGTCGCTGCCGCCTAGACTAGGCGGTTGCGGTTTGCCGGTCCCCGAGCTTAATGCAAAGTTAGAGGTGACTGGCGAGCTCTCTTTGCTGCTGGGCGGATCACGATATATAAGCCCCGATGGGCTTTGGCCTGCGAGGCGCGTGGGTTATGAGTATGACAGCCACCAAGAGCATGACAGCAATCCTCTGCAAGTTGAGAAAGACCGACGCCGCCGTGATGTCATGGAACGCCTAGGCTATCAGATGGTGGTATTTGATCGCGAAAGTTGTCGCAACGAACGCATGCGAAACCTTTGCTTTGAGCGTCTTGCGAAGCTTTTGAAACGGCCTTTTGACTGGAGCGGTGCAGCTCAGCAGAAGCGTCGGGACCTTTGGAACAAACTGATGACCGTTGGCCTTTGCTGGTAGGAGCAGATGGTACGCAGTGACTAACTAGCACGCAGCGATTAGCTGACACTGTTATTGCTGTATGGTCGCGTATTTGTGTTTTCGGGCTTTTGTAAAACCCCAGGGCGACGAGGTACTACATCGCATGTGTACATGCAGCAATTCCATATCCCGCACTGCTCACGCTCCGCACCCGTATTTCCCACCCGCCCAGCATCGCCCCACCTAGCGCTGCCCCTTCCCTCCATCTGCACGTCCATGCAGAGGTCGCCCTAAAGTCCCTAGATTGATATTGATGAGTTTTCATGGGTGGATTGTTTGAGAGCCCACTAGGGCGTTAGGAGGGTCCCGAGGCCGGGTAGATGTGCTAGTGGCTCTGCGGAAAGCCCCTAAGAGACAGCGTCTCGGCAAGGCTCGAAGCGGCGTCAGGCAAAGGTCTCAGGCGCTTCGGAAAGAAGCCCTGTGCAAAGCCGCGTTCTCCATGGCATTGTTCTGGCGGAGGCCCTACTGGGGCATTTCGCAGGGAATGCTGCGTCAGAATCGCTCTGCGCAGGAGTGCTTCTCCCAAGGAGTGCCAGGCCCAAAGCCTACCTATAAAGGGGACTACTAGAAAATCTAAGTGGCTTAATGGAGATTTTCTTCTAGCGCTTGCTAGAAGTTGGTCGTCTTTGTAGGATGCAATGTGTGAGAACATCGCCGCTTCGAGGCGAAATCCGTAAAGGAGGAGTCGTTATGAATCTCAAGCCGCTGGGTGATCGCGTGCTCGTCAAGCCGGCCCCCAAGGAAGAGAAGACCTCTTCGGGCCTCTACATTTCCTCGGGCGCCCAGGAAAAGCCCCAAAAGGGCGAGGTCGTCGCAGTAGGCGAGGGCCGTCGTGATGACAACGGCAACCGCATCCTCATGGACGTGAAGGTGGGCGACCAGGTATTTTACGGCAAGTTTGGTGGCAATGAGATCAAGGTCGACGGCGAGGACTACCTACTCCTCCGTGCCGACGACATCTACGCCATCATCGAGGGCTAACCCCCTCCTCGCGTTTCTCATGCAGCGCGCCTTGCTCGTCTTATAGCTGCCGAGAAACCCGCGCTCTCGCTCCCTGCGAGACCCCCCTTGCTGCGGCCCATGAGTCGCAGCACCACTCCATCAAGTAACTGTTTCATAGGAGGTACGCATACCTATGGCCAAGATTATCAACTTTGGCACCGATGCCCGTTCCAAGCTTGCAGCCGGCGTCAACACCCTGGCAGATGCTGTCACCACCACCATGGGCCCCAAGGGCCGCTATGTGGCTCTTCAGCGCCCCTACGGTGCTCCCACCATCACCAACGACGGCGTTTCGGTCGCCAAGGAGATCGAGCTCAAGGATCCCGTGGAGAACATGGGCGCTCAACTGGTGAAGGAGGTCGCCACCAAGACCAACGACACCGTGGGTGACGGCACCACCACCGCTACGCTTCTGGCCCAGGTCATCGTGAACGAGGGCCTGCGCAACGTAGCCGCCGGCGCCAACCCCCTGGCGATCCGCCGCGGCATCGACCACGCCGTGGACGCCGTGGTGGAGGAGATGAAGGGCGCCGCCCAGACCGTCTCCACCAAGGCCCAGATCGCCTCTGTAGGCACCATCTCCGCTGCCGATCCTGAGATCGGCAAGAAGATCGCCGACGCCATGGAGGTCGTGGGCAAGGACGGCGTCATCACCGTCGAGGAGTCCCAGACCTTTGGCATCGAGATCGAGACCGTCGAGGGCATGCAGTTCGATAAGGGCTACATCTCCCCGTACTTCGCCACCGACAACGAGTCCATGGTCTGCGAGCTCAAGAACCCCTACATCCTCATGACCGACCAGAAGGTGTCCAACATCCAGGACATCCTGCCCATCCTCGAGGCCGTGCAAAAGTCCGGCTCTGCGCTGCTCATCGTGGCCGAGGACGTGGACGGCGAGGCTCTGGCCACGCTGATCCTCAACAAGCTCCGCGGCACCCTGAACGTCTGCGCCGTGAAGGCTCCTGGCTATGGCGATCGCCGCAAGCGCATGCTCGAGGACATCGCTGTGGTCACCGGTGGCCAGGTGGCCATGGAAGAGCTGGGCATCAAGCTGGCTGACACCACCGCCGACATGCTGGGCCGCGCCAAGAGCGTCAAGGTCACCAAGGACAACACCACCATCGTGGGCGGCGAGGGCGCCAAGAGCGCCATCGACGACCGCATCGCCCAGATCAAAGCCGAGATCGATCACACCGACTCCGACTTCGACCGCGAGAAGCTTCGCGAGCGGCTGGCCAAGCTGGCCGGCGGCGTGGCCGTCATCAAAGTGGGCGCCGCCACCGAGGTGGAGATGAAGGAAAAGAAGCTGCGCATTGAGGACGCTCTGAACGCCACCCGCGCCGCGGTGGAAGAGGGCATCGTCGCCGGCGGCGGCGTAGCCTTCCTGGACGCCTCCGAGGTCCTGGCTTCCATGAAGTGCGACGACATGGACGAGAAGATCGGCGTCGACATCGTTGCCAAGGCGCTGGCCGCCCCCGTCAAGACCATCGCTGATAACGCCGGCTTCGAGGGTGCAGTCGTGGTCGAGAAGGTTCGCGGCATGGACAAGGGTCATGGCCTGGACTCCGCTACCGGCCAGTACGGCGACATGATTGAGATGGGTGTGCTCGACCCCGTCAAGGTCGCTCGCGTCACCCTGCAAAACGCCGCCTCTGTGGCCGGCCTCTTCCTCATCACCGAGGCCACCGTCACCGACGAGCCCAAGGACACCACCATCGAGGAGGCCATCTCCGCTGCTGCCGCCCAGGGCGGTCAGGGTGGCATGTACTAATCCCTCGAGGTCAAAGCCCTCTTAGCGCCTCATCGCGCACGTAGCTCTACGCATACAAGCCCGTCCTCAGCTCACCGCAAGCTGGAGGCGGGCTTTTTCCTTGCCGATAAGAACCGCAACCATGAAGCTCATTGGCCCTTCGTTGCCCCTTCGCGGCTGCCGATAGGGCGCTACCAAAGGAGCAGCAAATAGAGGATTGCGCATATGAGGCATACCGCAGCATCAAAGGTGCGGCCATGGGCCTTTGAAGTGCGGTAGCCAACAAGCTCGGCAGCTATTACCAAAAGACTGCTCATGGTAAGAAGCATGAACCTATCGATGCAGCCAAAGTGATACAGCACACCAATTGACAGGCAGCTTATGGCCACGGCGATGCCATCCCAAGAGAGGTAGCCTTCTGCCCACCAGTAGGAAAACTTTGCTTTGATTGAAGCCCAGGTCATAGAGCCTGCTTCCTTTGCATGCGGCTCATTGCACGCAGTTGTGGACAAGGCTGACGGCGATCTACGGTCGATAATCGGGAAATGTCGTGGCTATCAGGTTATTTCGAGGTAAAGAATCACATTATTATTAGCAAATATAAACCAAGAAATACAAAACATCGCTGGGTAAATCAAAACATATTGTTGCAATTGCGATTATGCTCCCATGCTAAAGTTAATCAAAGGAGCAGCTATGGCAAACATTCTCTATATCGAAGACAACCTGCAAGTGAGAACTTCGGTAAGCCAGGTGCTGACAGGCGCTGGACATAGCGTAAAGGCGATTCCTGACGGCGCCACATTATACGAATCGCCTGCACTTCTAGAGGATCAGCGCTTTGACCTGCTGATCTTGGATATGACGCTTCCCCATGTCGACGGCCTCACTCTGCTCAAGCGTATCCGGGAAGTGTCTCTGCTGCCTGTGCTTGTGCTCTCTGGTGACAACAGCGAGTTGGACATGATCGACGCCTTGGCAAGCGGCTGCGACGACTATGTGACTAAGCCGATCCGTCCCGCATACCTTCTCGCCAAGGTCAACGCATTGCTCCGACGGACGGCTCATGCTTGCGAGGACGGGTCTTTCTCGGCAGGAAAAGGCGAAGTGCGCGCGGGAAACCTGCGCTGTTGCGATGGAGAGTGCTTTGTGGAGGGGCGGCCCGTGCCCCTCACGCCTACAGAGATAAAACTGTTGCGCTATTACCTTGCGCATCCCAATCAGCCCCTATCGCGAGAGCGCCTGCTTGCAGAAGTCTGGGACATGCCTCAAGAAGTTGAAAGTCGGACGGCCGACGAAATGACTCGCCGAGTGCGGCGCAAACTAGAATACGCAGGGGCTTCGGTGGCCTTGCGGTCGGTGTGGGGCGTGGGCTATAGGCTTGAGACTCCCGAGAGCGGGGGTTGACCTATGGCGAGCGCCTGGGACAAGCTGCGGCAGGCCCGAGTGCAGAGGTTTGTGGTTGGATGGGCCGTTTGCCTGGCAGTTCTCTATGCAGGGGTGTGCGTGTTGGTCGATCTGTCTGCGAAAAGCGTCCTTGATGGGGGAGGCTCTGGGCTGCTGGGGCTTCATGCGCAAGAGGCGGTCTTAGGTGGGGAGGGGGATTTGGGCGCTGAGGCTTTTGCGAGCGTTCCGTTCACGAGCGAGCTGCGCGATGAGATTGCCGAGAAGCCCCTTCAGCAAGCTGGCCAAAAGCCTGATGTGTGCTCCTATTACGCGGGCGACTGCTTGGTGTTCTACAGAGTGATAGACGATGCTGCCTCGGGTGTGACGGTTCGCTATGTGGATTGCAGCTCTTGGGTGGCTACGTTTCGCGTTGCAAAATGGGCACTCATTGGCACGGCGCTCTTCACGACTCTGGTGGCAGCGGTTCTGAGTTCTAAGGTCACTCGGGACATCGAGCGAGAGATCGCCATCTCCGAGGCGCTTTCTGTCCGTTTGCTCCATGAGGTCAAGGGGCCCATAACCGCTTTGGCGCTAGGCCAGCTTAGGTCAGAGGAGCAGGCAAGAAGCCAAGAGGTGGACGATCTCATAGAGGCCTTTGACACCCTCGTGAGGTTCCAGTATTCGCCCGGCGCGATCTTGAGGGTTGTGGATGCTCGGGAGATCGTCTTTGAAGTGGCCAGGGCGCTTGATAAAGATGCGGAGTCCTCCAGCCCCCAGGTGGGCGTCTATGCGCCGGAGCCAGTTGAGATCTCGTGCAGCGAAGAAAGGCTCACGGCAGTTCTTTACTGCATCGCAAAGGCGATGGTCGCTTCGCAGCCATCGACGCTCTTTGCGGCAAAACAAGACGCCCACAACCAGGTGGGCGTCTCTTGGAATGGTTCTGATCTGTCGGCTGTCCCCTCTGAGCTCGTCGAGCTTGCGCGAGACTTCGCTCGAGCGGAGGGCTGCAAGGTAGAAGCAAGGCACGACAAAGGGTCCAGCTCCATCTGTTTTAACTATGCGTAACCTAGCTCTACCTGCGGCGACGCTTTCCGCGCCTCTCCTGGTCTTGGTCTACCGCCGCCCGCCAGGAATCATCCAGCGGCGCGCCCGCACAGGCACATACCGCCGCATCGCCAAAGGATTGGAAGGCGGCAAAGGTGCCGGTGGAGTCCGCGTCGTAGGCGACGGCGCGGTTAAGGTCGATGCCTAGGCTCTCTGCCTGCTCGGCCACGTCGATGTTGGCCCCTAGGAACAGGAACTCCCAGCCCCTCTCCCTATGTTGCGAGATCAAGCGCTTCACCTGTCCATAAGAAAACTTGTGAGAGGCGTTTTCCAGACCGTCGGTGATGATGCACACCGTAGTGGAGCTGGGCTTATGCCCTGCAGGCTGATGCTGCTGAATCAAATCGATACGCTCGATAGTGGACCCCACCGTGTCCAGCAGTGCAGTGGTGCCGCAGGGCACATAGTCGCTGGCAGCGAGCGGTTTGATAGACCCAATGGGCTCCCTGTCATGGATAATGGTCGATGCTTGATTAAAGAACACCGTGGTCACCAGCGCATTGTCGCCGGCTCCGGCGGTCTTCTTAAGCACCGAGTTGTATCCGCCCACCGTGTCGCTTACCAAAGGCATCATGGACCCGCTGGCATCGATAATGAATACCAGCTCAGCCACCGGGGGTGCGGGCTTCTCGGTGGCATGGTGATGGTGCTGGTGATGACGGCGCGCGGGCTGGCAAGTATCTGCGGCGGTGTCGACAGGCTGGCTGGCAGAGTGCGTGGAGCCAAAGAAAAACGAGTTCATGGAGCCTCCTTCAGGCGTGGCGGATGTTGCTTGCAAGCCTAAAGGGAAACGCCTCGCCAAAGGTCGCCTGCCAGGTGACATTGGAAGGCGAGCATGGCGCGCGGCATGGTGACGCAGCAACGGGCAGCATGCAGATGTGGTGCCGGGAGGCGCGGCTCCTAGGCTCCCAACAGCCGGCGGTCGTAGGCGTAGAGGGCCTGGTTCACTCGGTCGATATCAAACATGCGCCGTTCCAAGTACCAGGCGCATATGGCGTCGTCGATGGACGAGGGATTCAGCGCAAAGCCGGCACGAGATAAAAGATCGCGGGTTTCTGTCAGCGTGAGCTCCAGGGCAAAGGCCAGAGCCAGCACGGTCTGCTTGCGAGGCTGATAGCTGGGATTGGAGCGGATCTTGGAAAAATGCTGCTGGCCGCCGCCCTTATGGGGGGGTGCGTGTGGAAGGCGCTGGGGCTGCTCACTTCCAGCCTCCCGGCGGGCAAGCTGGGGGAGCTGATCTGCCTGGGGACCTGCGGGGCGCTGGGCGTGGCGCTGTATTTTGCCCTGGCCCTTCTCCTGCGGGTGGACGAGGCCAGATTGTGTGTCACTCTTGTGAAAAAGACGCTGAAACGAGGTTAAGCCATGGAACGAGCAAAGGATATTTTAAATGGAAGCTGGCTCTGGCGGGCGCTGATGGCCCTGTGCGCCTGGTGCGGCGGGCAGTGGGAGAACAGCGCGGTGGTCCAGTGGTTCCTCCACCCCCGAGGGTGGAACCGGGGCGCGTCGGAGA
>OFFY01003133.1_pt1 | contig 10438 bp, 10 predicted proteins | sample 1521481 | NCBI WGS metagenome assembly OFFY01 (sample SAMEA3504117, study PRJEB24116) | mouse gut metagenome | biome: mouse gut; feature: mouse-associated habitat; material: faeces | place: Denmark | collected 2011
AGACACCGGCCTCTCACGCCGGTAACGCGGGTTCGATTCCCGCACGGGTCACCAAGGCTGGACGCTGGCTTTACAAGGTCAGGTTCACATATATTGTACGGTTTATGGCCGTGCGTTTTAACCGGTGCTTATTACGGTGAGGTCCCACCTGTTCCCATTCCGAACACAGTAGTTAAGCTCATTCGTGCCGAAGATACTTGGCGGGTGACTGCCTGGAAAAATAGGTCGGTGCCGGTACAGACAATATGGATGGTTCTTTTCAGAATCATCCATATATCTATTCCTCAATAGCTCAGCTGGCAGAGCATGCGGCTGTTAACCGCAGGGTCGTAGGTTCGAGCCCTACTTGGGGAGTAGGGCGTCAAAGGGATGACGCCCAGAAAAGTCCCGTAAACAGCAGTGTTTGCGGGATTTTGTTATACCTAAGATTTGTGATTTATTGAGAAAATCGGTAGCAAGGATGAAACGCTATCTTAATAGAATTATGTTAAGAGAAGGAAGCAATGAGATTGTCTTGTTTGAGACAGATAGAAAGGCGGCAGACGCAATCTGTCTGAGGGATGAACCGAAATTCGGATAAGACAAGGGAGGATTTAAAGATGAGTAAATTGGATTCAAAGCTAGGCGGTGCAGAGTCTGCCAGAAAGGATTCTTCTCACGGAAATATTGTATTCATAGATTTTAATGACAATATCAGAGGAAAGCTTACATTTTTAGAGGAGAGGATTTTCAGATATGATGTAGATCCAAGCGGTGTGTTCGGAAGTTATGCGGTACCGAAAGAGGAAGAACATACAGCGAAGATTCAGCAGCAGCCGGATGAATCAGAGGAATACAGCAAACCGGCGGCACAGGTGTTCGAGACAGACGATCAGATTGAAGTAAGATGTAAGGATGTGGCTGTTGTCTGGGAAAAATCTACGGCAAAAATGAAAATCACATTACATGGACGTACTGTCATGGAGGAGGCAGAATCTCTTACAATCACAGAAGCGGAGACGGTTCAGACTCTTGTAAAGCCGGAAAATGAGCATTTCTTCGGGGGCGGGACACAGAACGGACGTTTTGTGCATACAGGAAAGAAGATTCAGATTGTAAATGAAAGCGCATGGACAGATAATGGCGTGGCTTCACCGAATCCTTTCTATTTTACAACCGGAGGCTATGGCGTGCTTCGAAATACATTTGCAGAAGGATGCTATGACTTTGGAGAAGAAAACGAAAAAGCTGTGACGGCAATGCACAAGGAGAATAAGTTAAGCGCATATTATTTTGTGTCTGACGGTGAAAACGGGAGCCGCATGACACAGGAATTATTGCGGGCATATTATAAAGTAACCGGAGACCCAATACTCCTTCCGGAGTACGGCTTCTATGAAGGTCACTTAAACTGCTATAACCGCGATTCATGGTCTGATGAGAAAGGTGATAAGCTTTGGAACGTAAAAGGAACAGATCCAAGTGACAGTGAAGGTGTGACAGAATACGAGAGCGGTATGGCAAAAGGCTACCGCCTTGCAGAAGGACTTCATTCAGAGTCGTTAAATGGAGAGAGACCTACGGTAGCAACAGACAATTATCCCGAGAGTGTAGATACACCGTTTAAGTATTCAGCAAGAGCGGTTGTGGATACCTACTTGCATTTTGACATGCCTCTTGGGTATATTCTGCCCAACGACGGCTATGGCGGAGGGTACGGTCAGAATGGTTACTATATGCAGGGCGGCGTGAATGAAGACGGCGGCAGTTCACCGGAACGTCTTGCCGCGGTAGACGCTAATGTGAACAACTTTGCACGATTCACAGAATATGCCAATGCCAAAGGTGTGGCAACGGGACTTTGGACGGAGAGTAATCTGGCTCCGGATTCAGACAGCCAGACATACTGGCATTTGCTTCGTGACTTCAAACAGGAGGTTGCCGTGGGTGGCGCTACGACTTTGAAGACGGACGTGGCATGGGTTGGCCCGGGATATTCTTTCCAGCTTAATGGCGTGAAGACGGCATATGATATCGTGACTACAATGTCTAATTTCCGTCCGAATATCATTTCTCTGGACGGATGGGCCGGTTCACAGCGTTTTTGCAGTGTGTGGACAGGGGATCAGACCGGCGGTAACTGGGAATATATCCGTTTCCATATTCCGACCTATATCGGAAGTTCTCTGAGTGGTAATCCGAATATCGGAAGTGATATGGACGGTATTTTCGGAGGAAAGGCGTTGATCGCAGTCCGTGATTATCAGTGGAAAGCATTTACTCCGCAAATGCTCAATATGGACGGTTGGGGAAGTTACGTGAAAGCGCCGTATACGTTCGGAGATCCATACACAGGAATCAACCGTATGTATTTGAAGATTAAGTCAAAACTCATGCCATATATCTATACAAGCGCGGCATCGGCAGCTAATATTGACACCGGAAATGATGACACAGGCCTTCCCATGGTACGCGCAATGTTCTTAGAGTATCCGGAGGATATGTATGCTTATACCAGGCAGGTACAGTATCAGTATATGCTTGGCGCCAATGTACTTGTAGCTCCGGTCTATAAAAGCGTTGCGGCAGATGAGATTGGAAATGATGTCAGAAATAATATTTACCTTCCGGATGCAGAAGAGATCTGGATCGACTATCTGACCGGGGAGAAGTACAAAGGAGGACAGGTGCTCAATAACTTTGAAGCGCCCATTTGGAAACTTCCGGTATTTGTGAAGAACGGAACCATTCTTCCCATGTACGAAGCAAACAATACACCGGATGAGATCAACAAGGCAAACCGCATTGTGGAATTTTGGCCGGCAGGCAGCAGCGCCTATACGGCATTTGAAGATGACGGAAAATATATCAAGAATGAGACAAAACAGGAAGAGACATATGGAACGATTGGGCATGTTTCTTATGGAGACCATGTATCCACGACTTATACATCAAGTGTAGAAGGGGACACAGTGGCGATCATGGCAGAGCCTTCTGTTGGAAATTACGAAGGATTTGAGCCTGAGAGAAAGACGACCTTTATTGTAAACCTTTCTAAGAAGCCGGAGGAAGTGCTTGCCAGGAATGGCGAAATGGAGCTTCATATGGAAGAAGTAGGGAATAAAGCGGCCTTTGAGGCAGTTGTACCGAAAAAGGGAGAAGCAGTATTCTTCTATGACGAGGCGCCGGCCCTTATGACTTACGCGTCAGAAAAAGAGTCAGAGATGAATAAGCTTACGAAAGACGTAAGAACGACTCCTAAGCTTTACATAAAACTTTCAGAAGCAGACATAAGGAAAGAAAGCCAGACAGTAGAAATCAAAGGATTTGTAAGTGACATGCTTCATATGGAAGAAAAAGAGAATGAGGCGCTGGAAACCCCGGCTCTTCAGGCAGTAGAAGAGAAGGCGACTCCCACAAGCATCTGGCTCCACTGGACAGAGGTGAAAGGAGCATCTTCCTATGAGATGCTGGTGGACGGAAGAATCTATTCCATGGGAAAAGCCCTTTCTTACGAGCATGATGAACTGGAGTACCATTCAGAACATTCTTACCGTGTACGTTCCAGAAATACGGAGGGGTACTCCCCGTGGAGTGATGAGATTAATGCAAGTTCGCTTTTGGATCCATGGATAAATGAGGTTGGCGCTCTTGGTAAGATTACATGGACAGGTAATAATGAGGATATAGATCTCCGTTATCTCAACGACCATGCATTTGCAGGGCTGTTCTTCAGCTGGGATGATGTAAACAAAGTAAAACCTGCGGTAATTTATGACTTTGGCGCTGTATATGAGTTGGATAAATTTGCCTATTATCCCCGTGACACTTATGGAAACGGTACGGCAGTGAGAATGAACGTGTACTCCAGTCTGGACGGCGTTCACTGGAAGACGGAATGGGACGGGACAAAGGAGGAACCGTGGACTTACGATACAAGCCTTGAATTGGAAGAAAATGCCAGGACAGTACCGTTAGACGGGGTAAAAGCACGTTTCCTGAAAGCAGAAGCAATTGAATGTAAGGGAAATAAATTTGCAACTCACGAGATGCCGGTATATAAGAAGGAAGGCACAAAAGGATTTGCGGTGGGAAGTACCAATGGGAACGCCACGGTTACAGAAGGCGACTATACGAATATGAAGAACTATCTTGGAACAAGTGTGAAAGACGGTTCTAACTTTACGGATCAGATTCAGAAACGTTGCGGCGATATTAACATGAACGGCATCTATGATGTATATGATTATGCATACACGATGTTTCATTTAGATGACGGAACGACTATGACCGGTAAACCGGAAGGAAGTATTGCGCTTGTTCCTGAAAGCGAGAGTGTAAAGGCGGGAGAGACATTTACCATGACGGTTCTTGCAAAAGGCGCTTTGAACGTCAACGCGTTCGGTAAAGTGATCGACTATAACCCGGCGAAACTGGAATTTGTGTCAATTGAAGGAAATGATTCCGTAAAACAGATGGAAAACTTAACTGTGAATAAAGTATACTCTGACGGCACGGCTTATGTGAATCTTGCATTTGCAAACCGCGGAAATAAAAAGCTTTATAATGGAAGCGATGAGCTTGCAGTCATTACTATGAAGGCGCTTGCGGATGCAAGACCGGCAGAAGAGATGGAATGTGAGGGCGTTCTTCTCATCGGTCCTGGATTTGATACGGTATAATATCGAAACAGAAAGGCGCTGTTTCGATTTCTGATTTCAGGTGCGCTGAAGTGCACAAAAATATGGTGTAATTAGAAAATAGTGCAAAAAGAAGAGGATGTCCTGAAATGCAATACAGTGGCATCCTCATGTCTTTTGTAAGAAAGATTAGAAAGTGATATAATAATTTTCGGTATGCGACCGCACCCGTTGGCAGAGCACTCGGCTGTTAACCGAGTTGTTGTAGGTTCGAGCCCTGCTCGGGGAGAAAAGCGTCAAAGGGATGACACTTAGGGAAAGCCCGTAAACATCAGTGTTTGCGGGTTTTTTCGTGAGAAAAAACATTTTTGTTCGGGACAAAATGGTGCGCATGGGCAGGGCGCCCAGATCCCCTGGGACGGCCCCACGCCCCGCAAGTCCAGCTGCGAAACCCTGTTTAACGGATACTCTATCAGCTCCCAGTGAACCAGATCCCTGGAATGGTGCAGCCGCACCCCCGGCCACCATTCAAAAGTGGAAGTAGCAATATAGTAATCCTCCCCCACCCTGATGATGGAGGGATCCGGGTGAAACCCCCGAAGAATCGGATTCTGTATTTGATTCATTCTTCTCTTTCCCTTCTTTCATGCCTGTCTCTGTTGTCTGTCCTTGTCTCTAAAATCTGCCGCATGCTCACTGTTTTGGGCCGTTCAGCGTCTGCTATGGCATGATGTCTGCCCCATTTATATTTCTTTGGAACCCTGTGATCCGTCACCATGCTGACCATGTATTTGCGCCCGTCGTCGTCATGGAACAGGGAGGGGTCAAAGCCGAAATTGTTCAACGCCACAGGCTCAGACCAGGGACCGTGTATGTCCCGGGCCGTCACCAGGTAATTCTCCGTATCGTACATGTTGCAGTAAAACGCCTTCACCACCGTGTAAACCAGGTAAAAAACCCCCTTGTCCACGGATAATTATCTGTACCTGCATATTTCCAACGATGAGGAGCTGGGAAAATGCATCACTCTTCTGAAGGCGGAAAATAAGAAGTACGAGTATCTTACGGACTATATCCCCTTGGAGACAGGCAGGGATGTGCTCCTCGGCCTGAAGCTTCAGGGGACGGGAGCGCAGTTCTGTTACGGATACCGGGATGAGGGGGCATTGCGGGAAATCGGACCCTGCACAGACGCCAGCTTTCTCTCGGACGAAGCGTGCAGGGAGGGGTGGTTTACCGGCTCCATGATAGGAATCTGCTGCCAGGATTTGACTGGCTTCGGAAAGTATGCGGATTTTGACTGGTTCAGGGTGCAGGCCTTCGCAGACACCATGTCTGGCATGTAGGGAAGCACCGGGCTGCATACTGAAAAAATGTAAGGGAAGCAATTCTTCGCAAAACCGGCGGTTTCTACGAATTGAATTATGACAAATGTGTCATGCCGAGGAGAAATGCCGCGTTGGAAGGGGATGCCTTGGCGAAATTTTGAGAGGACATTGTGTATAACTTCTCGGAATCTTGACAGGCAAGATCAGGATGCCTGCCGGCGGTGCTGTGTGCCAGTGCCACACGCCCGGCATGGACCGCAGCGCAGCGCAGGCCAACGCAGTACTGGTGTGGACAGCGAGTGCGCATTACGCAAGGATTAATACAATGGTGTACCAGAAGATTCCGGAAGGATATTGTGTATGAAAAGGAGGAGGCGCGGATATGGAGCGCTATAAAGAATGGGCCGAAGCCCAATTGGGGAAAGCACGCGCCAAAATGGCATGGGTGAGCGAGAAAAACAGGCACCGCATTCCCTACACCACGGACGGGAACGGAGATTATGACGACAGGGCGGACGAAAGCCGGGAGTGGAGCCTTGACGACGGATTGAACTGGTGGACCAACGGATTCTGGGGCGGCATCATGTGGCTGCTGTACCAGGATACGAAGGACCCGAAGTACACGGAAATCGCCCGATTTTCCGAAAGAAAACTGGAAAAATGCTTTCAGGATTTCTACGGTCTGCACCATGATGTGGGATTCATGTTTCAGCCCACGGCGGTGGCAGACTGGCGGCTCACCGGGGACAGGGATGCCAGGCGGACCGCCATGCACGCCGCCAACCTTCTGGCGGGAAGATTTAACCCGGCGGGCAGGTTTATCCGGGCCTGGAACGAGGTGGGGGACAGCGATACCAGGGGATGGGCCATTATAGACTGCCTGTTCAATATCTCCCTGCTGTACTGGGCTTCGGAGGAGAGCGGGGATCCCAGGTTCCGCCAGATTGCCATGCTGCACGCGGACACGGTGATGGAGCATTTCATCCGCCCGGACGGCTCGGTATTCCATATCGTGGAATTTGATCCGGAAAGCGGGAAGATGGTGAGAAGCCATGGGGGACAGGGATTCGGGGAAGGCTCCTCCTGGACCAGGGGGCAGGGCTGGGCATTGTACGGCTTTGCGAACAGTTATGCACATACGGGAAAACAGGAATATCTGGACACTGCCAGGAAGGTGGCCGCCTATTGCGTCCCTCATATTCCGGAGAGCGGCATTATCCCCGTGGATTTCAGGCAGCCGGAGGATGTAAAATGGGAAGATTCCTGCGGGGCCTGCGTGATTGCGGGCGGGCTGTTGGAACTGGCGAAGTTCCTGCCGGAGGCGGAGTGGGAAGCCCTGGCAGAGCCGGCGTTTCGGATTCTGAAGGCGATCGCCGACACAAGGGCGGACTGGACCGGGGACTGTGATGCAATCGTGCAGGGCTGCAGCGCCGCTTACCATGCGGACAGGCATCATTTTACCATGGTGTATGCTGATTATTATTTCCTGGAGGCGCTGTATAAGCTGGCGGGAGCGGATATCCATATGTGGTAAAACAGTGTAGTGTTTCAATGCAGGGACGCGGCTTCACAGGGCGGCGTCCCTTTCCTGTGCCCTGTGCCGCTCCCGGTAGTGATTGGAAAGCATGGATATTGGGAAAGGAGAATGAATATGTCGACACTGAAGAAAACAATAAATCTGTTAAATGCCCTGCCGGAAAACCAGATAGAAATCATATATAGTTTGGATATTTGCGGAGGTGAAATCCAGCTGCTCGCAGATGGACTGGATGGAATCGTCCGTCTCTGCCAGTACCCTGCAGGCGTACTGGATTTTTTTGTCCGTAATGTATTTGGACAGGGAGACGCTCATATGCTCCTTGAATATGTTGCGCAGGTAGTTGGTTGACAGGTGAATCCGGGAGGCAATCTGCTCCACGTTAAGGCTGCCGGAGCTGATATGTTTCTCCACATAGGCGATGGTTTCGTCGATGATTCTGGGCTTTGCGCTGATGTTCTGCCGGATTTCCCGGAGCTGTGCCACATCCTTCCGCCATGTGGAGGAGACCGTGCATTTTCTGGACTGGCTGTTCACGTCCAGGGAGAATCACGACCTGTATTTGTTTGACGCGGTGGCCCCTTTTGGATTACAAGTGAGTCTTATTTGGCATCTACGATTCCGACGAGAAGAAGATTGAGGGGGTCCATTTCGGGTCTACCTTTGATCTAGCGTATACGCATTATAAGGATCCGGCCTACATTCCTGTCATACAGCGTTTTCGCTCGGTTTGTCAAGGAGGTAGTGCGGAAAAAACGAAAAAGTCAGGATGCGTCCAGTTCATGGCGGATAAGACGGTTGATTTTGTCGCTCATCGTTTCCCTGCTGGTGGTGCTGAAATGGAACGACACCTCGTAAGTGGTGTTGCCGATTTTTTGCACCAGGGCGGGCGGCGCGTCCTGGACGGGTGGAGCGTTGCCCCCGCCGTCACGGGCAGGGGAATGGTCTTGCCCTCTCTGCTGGTGCTGTCGCTCCCCTCCGGGGCGGGGGTAGTGCTGGTGATCGTCATGCTGGGGTCGTTGGTCATAGGCTCTCCTTTCATCGTTCATCAAAGTTAATCCAACGTGACCGCCATTCTGAACTGCTCCCCGTCAAGTAGACAGTGAAATAATTCATTGAAAATTCACAGTGCTGTAGCACTGTGGCACCTTGCAAAATTTATTTGTCCGCCGATGGCATCCAAACAGATTTTGCAAGGTCTGGTTATGCCGCCATAGCCAGTTCATGCTTCTCAAAAGGTGTGAGTACGCCAAGGCCGCGCTGGAGTCGCCTGGAATTGTAATAAGCGATGTAGTCCTCAATCATCCAGACCAGTTCCTCTCGACTGGTGAAACGCCGCCCATAATAGCGTTCCCTCTTGAGGATGCCCCAGAACCCCTCCATAGGACCATTATCAATACACTTGCCCACCCGGGACATACTTTGGGTCATGCCAGCCGCAGCCAGCTTGTCGCGGAACACCTGCGTTGTATATTGGAAGCCCCTGTCGCTATGGAACAGCGGGTGTGCGTCCGGATTGTCAGTCACGGCTTTGTCGAGGGTCTCGTATACCAGAGCGCAGTCATTTGCATCCCGAATGACTGCCGCAACGATTCTACGGTCATACAGGTCCAGGATAGCACTGAGATAGACCTTATGTACCACTGGACCAATATAATACTTGAACTCGGTCACATCCGTCAGCCATTTCTCATTGGGCCTGTCTGCATGGAATTGGCGGTTCAGAATGTTTTCCGCCGTATGCTTTGGGTCTGAGACGGATCGTGTACAGCTGTGTCTGGCGTACTTGATGGTGGATTTGATCCCCAGACTCTGACAGATGCGGCGGACCCGCTTGTCATTTACCGATGTATCGTAATAACGTGCCAGATCGTCTCGGATGCGTCGGTAGCCCTTGTCTGGACTTGACCCGTGGATTTCCTCTACTTGCTCTGCAATGCGTTTGTTTTCCGCCGCACGGGGGCTGAGCTTTCCCGCATGCCACTGGTAATAACCGGCTCTGGAAACATGGAGGATTTGGCACAACGTTTCTATCGGATACCCCCGTTCCTCGGAACACTGGCGGATCGCTTCGTATTGCCGCTCATTGCGAAATTGCCTCAATCCTTCCCCCTCTCTAATTCCTTCACTTTTTTTAACAGGTCATTCTCCATTTTCAGCAAATATATCTCTCGCTCCAGTTGGGCATTCCGTACCCGCAGCTCCTCTTCCGGTGTACGGGGTGTTTGCTGTGCTGTCCTTTGGCCGCGGCGATCTTCCAGTCCGGCTATCCCCATGGCCTGATATTTCTTAATCCAGGTCCGTACGGTCGTTTCTTCTGCTTGTTTCTCCGCCGCTATTACCCAAATGCTTTTTCCCTGCTCCAGATGGGCTTTTACTGCCTGCAAACGCTCCTCCAGCGTATATGTTTTCCTTGCCATGGCCTTTCCCCCTTCTTTTCGAGTGCTTTCTCCATGGCTATTATACGCCCTTATCCACCGCAATAAAAGATTTTCCGATCGTATGCTATACCGTCTTGCAATAGACAGCAAGCTGCCCCCTCCTGAAAGATAATCTGCCACTGCTTTTCGTTTGGTTTCTTCATCGTAGGACTTCTGAGCCTTATTCCTATCTTGAAGCCCTGCTTCCTCCTCTGCTTCGTAATGGCTGATCCATTTCTCTATTGTTGATGGATGTACTCCAGCGCGTCGCGCTGCTTCCCGTATGCGCATCCGCTTCGCTAGACATTCTTTTATCAGCAGCAGTCGTTCTGCTTCCTCTACTTCTGCACGTTTCCCCATTTCCCTCCTGCCTTTCTTTATTTCCTTGTCTGCCATATGGGGAGCATATCATTTTGTCGCTCACGTTAAAAACGCAAATCTGACGTTTTTAGGATTTTGCCGGGGGAGCGTGTGAAATGAGCGCATCCGAAATTCCTCACATGACCTATCAGCAGTACCGAACGGCCCGGAGGT
>OFFY01003134.1_pt1 | contig 10431 bp, 6 predicted proteins | sample 1521481 | NCBI WGS metagenome assembly OFFY01 (sample SAMEA3504117, study PRJEB24116) | mouse gut metagenome | biome: mouse gut; feature: mouse-associated habitat; material: faeces | place: Denmark | collected 2011
GGTACTGCCTGGCTCCAGCCGCTCTGCGCCCCCCTTCAGCTGGAGCAGATGGAAATAGGAATACCGATCTGGCAACAGGATGTTTTGCTTCAGCTGGTCGGCGTTAAAGCCGGTCATGACCCGCATTTCCAAAGAGTGGACAGGAACATCCAGTACCGCCGAGATGGACAGCCGGTAGGACTCGCTCCAGTATTCAGGGAAGTCGCCCCAGACATGGGCCTTGCGGTCCTGATACTCAGAAAAATTGCGGAATCCATAGCGTTGGTTACTCTGGATGAGCTCACGGCGGAATTGTATCTTGATCAAAAGATAGAGATAGAAAAGGTTTTGAAACACATGCTGCCCTTCTGAGGTAAGTCCTTTTGTACTATAACAGACCTTAAAGCAGTCGTAGAGAAGACGGCGTTCCCCGGCCAGGAGTCGAGTGGCATAGCGGCACTCCAGTTCCACGTCGGTGGGGATGGCGTAGTCCAGGCATTTGGTCAGCCCGTCCGGCTGCTCGAACTGTGCGCCATAGAGAAAGCGCAGACTCTCCACCTGCTGCTGGGTATTTCTCAATGGGGCGAGGGAGTCCAAAAAACGGTCCAGCCTGCATTTGGCAATATAATTTGGGTCACGGATACACTGAAAGAGACAGGTCCTCAGCCAGGCGGCGCAGAGTACCCGGTCTTTCCAGGGCATTACATTGTCGCCGGGGCCGAAATGGGCGCCCTGCCGCAGATTTTCATTAAATTTACTGTCGGAAAAATACTGGGCGATTTTGGACGGATGGTTCATCAGAAAGGCCCAGGACAGCGGGAAGCACTGGGTAGAACCGTTGAGGTGGTAGTGGTTTTCCGACAGCTGCCGGGATAACATGTCGTACAGCTCGGCACAGTCGATACGGATGGCGGTTGGCCAGCAGAAATTGGTGGTCCTGCACCCCTCGCGGCAGTCCTCCCAGGCCAGCCCAGCACAGGTGAACAGGTCCTGTCCCAGCTCCAGCGACAGCTCCCGCCAGTCCAGAAGTTTTTCCATCCTGCAACGGGGCACTCCGGCGGAAAATCGAAGAATCCCCTCAGAGTATATGCCCAGTAGGGAGAAAATACCGCCAGTCGGCCTGGTGCGCAGATAGTCCGCCAAGTCATAGTAGAACTGAGACAGTTCGTCCTCGGAGCGTTCCAGCATGGCCGCCCGGGCACAGTGAAGATAGCCCTCCTGGGAGAGGCCCTGGGCGCTGAGAAGGGGAAGATGCCTCTCGGACGGCCTGTCCTGGATTGTCCGTAGCAACAGTTCCGGCTGGGCCTGCTGGAACAGCACCCGGATGTGCGCTTGCGTTTCCGTCATAGTTTTTTCTCTCTCTTTTCTATGAGGTTTCGCCAGTAAAGGAGTTATTTGTCAGTTTTGGTTTGGTAGTGCTTCGCGCTTTTCTTCTCTTGAACGTCTAATATTTCGATATATTTGTCCAAAAGCTCTTCTGTCTGAGCTAATGTGAAGTCACGAATATTTTGTTTTTCTTCTGTCAGTTTGCCGCCTTGCAGATATATCAGGGGGACTATCATTTGATGAATGTTAATAATGTAATCGCTGATCCAATCCTGCTCAACAAGGTCTCGAACTTTAATTTGCTTATGGTCAATTTCCGTATCAGGCTGTTTAGACGTTTCAATTTGAGACGGATTTTCCAAAACTTTGTTGATAAATCTTCTAGCGGAAGCAATATTTGTTCTTATCTGAGACAATATTATACTCGTTTGACCTAAAAGAGTATGATGAATTCCATAGCCAAACTCTTTTGCTTGCAGATAGTCGTCATACACTTTAAAGACATTTTTATAGCGTGGTTGATCAGTAAGATAACTGATTTGTTCTAACAACCGAAGCGTATCTTCCCCGGTATAGACACCACGCATACTCTCCAAAATATCATTGGCATTCAGCTTATGATACCGTAAATTTCTAAGTAACGTATACTGTACATCCCAATTCAACAAAAGCGCAAAAGAACCAACCATTTTTTGGCGCAAATGATTATCTCTGCAATATTCTCTCCAACTTTTTGGATTTACGGAATTAAGCATGTCAATATCCCGTAGGTTAGAGTAGAAGAAATTAAAGCGAAACAAATCATGTTCGTCAGTTAGACCTTTAAATTCCTCATTGACAATTGGAAGACTGACATAACTGTGATTAACGGGCTTGATGTTTCGGCAGAAGGTGGCGACCAAGCTAAAGAAATCATAATTGAGAGAAGTTTCGGCACCACAGACTTTTTGCAGATCAGCAATATTAAGATCATACTGCCACAGCGCAAAGCCTTGCGGCTTCCGGCACAGATCCTTCCGTTTATACAGAACATCCGCTAAAAATCGTACCAGATGGTTGTCCACCTGAATATTTATCTCAGGCGGCACGTCATCGCCTGCAGAACGCCCCAGTTCCTCCAGCCTGAGTTCTACGATAGGTTCCGAGAGCTCAATTTGGTCCAATAAGAGCTGATGCAGGCGGATCGTGTAAAACACATGCAGCGCATAGATCAACTTATACTGCCTGTTGTTGCCCGGGAGGGCAGACAGAACATTCAGGGCTTCACAGACATCTGCATAGGAGGCGTTTTCGCATTCGGAGTCAAAAATATCGGATTCCGATCGTTCAATTTCCGATTTTTCTTCCCCAGAGGCGCCAGACTCGTTGGCATCTTCCTTCGGCATACCATAAATCGAGAGACCATGATTTTGACAAGTCTGGATAAAACCGTCACGGTACTCCGCCTCTGTCAGCGCAAACGCTCCGCTGATCCGATTGAACTCCACCCGCTCGCGTCCATAGTAGTCAGGGAGAATTTGCAGCAGGTATCGATTTTTGTTCTCGTCGGCCTCGTTACGTAGGCTGCGCAGGATGGTGTGTCCCTCGGCGCGCAGGTTGACGGGCGCCCACAGCTCCAGCAGGTAACGCTCAGTCAGGGCCAAATTTCTGCGCCAGGTCGCAATTTTTCCGTGGTCAAAGGGCTTTTGTCCGGAAAAATAGTCGACCAGGGTAAAATAATCGATACCCAGCTTCTCCATTTGATTGAAATAGGCCAGGAAGTGGGTCAGCTCCCGCATGTTGCCGGGCAAAAGATTGTGAAGGAAGTTTTCCGGGTTAAGCAGGATGATCCCGGTACGCTGATAGAGGAAGCGCAGGAGCTGGTTCTGGTAGGAGTAAACCACCTCCGCTTCCATTATGTTCTCGTCTGGTTTTCGCGCCTTCTCGTCCAGGATGTTGTGCCCCTTGGAATCCAGATACTTGACCTGAAGATGTTCATACTCTGTCATCAGGGCCTTCTGCAGGTCTGGCAGGTAGATCCGGTGATAGCCGGGAATCACCTTGCTGATGTACCTCTCGGCGATATCGTGGCAGCGGGCTACAGTGGCCAGACCTTTGTTTTTAATGGAGGTCTCGTACTGATGAATAAAGTACTGTTCCACCGTGGTCTCCAGCTGGGACATGTTGGCGGAAAGAAGGACAATCACCTGGGGCAGAACCAGATAGCGGCGGATATCGTCAATGATTTTGTAGGCCAGGTCAATGTTGAAGTCTGCGTCGTCTATCTGGACAACCAGGTAGGCTTGGCAGCTGTTCCGGCACATAAACCTTAAAAATTTACGGATGAGGCGGAACATGGCGCCACGCATATTGGAGCTGTTGCCCAGTTCCATCATCTGTTCCAGCAGGTCATCCTCCGGACTGTAGGTTTTGCTGTCTATAACCTGCAAATTATGGTAGCACTTTTGGAACATTTTCAACAGTTCGATCCGCTCCGACTGCTTGCTCTCCCTGTGATTGCGGTCAAAGGCCGGCTCTTCCATCCGTTTTTCCCACTCTGTCTGGAACTGGTTAAACATCCTGGAGAGGATTACCTTAATGATGGAATCGTTGCACTCCATGGTGGTGGGATCAATGCTGTCGATCACCACAAAGTGGCACTCCTGAACATTAAAGTCGTCGTTGGTCTTCCAAAAGTCGGACTTTCTCTCCAGGCAAGAATCCTCCTCCGCCGCATCCTGACAGTAGGCCTGCGGAGCAGTGGAAGGGTGGAGTTCCCGCAAAGCCTTGGAGAAAGAGACCATGGCGCTGGTTTTTCCCTGGCCTCTCTCCGCACAAAATGCAATAATATTATTGGGATACCCCAAAAGATGCTGGTTGATGGCGGCGTCAGATTGGTCGTCCACACAGGGGCTGCCCGAATTGCCTTTAAATAATCGGTTTGCCGCGATGATCTCTTTTAGGCAGTCTGCGGCCTGGCGGTAGGAGGCGGCAAAAAAAGAGTTTTTTTGATAAATGTTTTCCTCGCGGGATTGATATTCCTCGCCCTGTTTAATGGTAATAAAGGTATCCGGCTTGATATTCATAGTCTCCCCCCGTTTGATGGGCCAAGTGGTTAAAAACCCCTTGGCCCATCCATTTTAATTAGATTTTTCGATATTCCTGGAGCAAAAAGACCTGTTTGGCAAAGCTCTTGGACAGATACTCCAGCGCACGGCTTTCATGCCGTCTATCCTGGAGGCTGATCTGGTCGAACAGCAAAAAATCCCAATCCTTGATCTTCTGGTTTGCCCGTTTGAGACTTCGCATAAAGCCATACAGCTCATCGACCGTCACGTCTAACATCGCAGCAGGGAGGCAGCTGATAAACCTCTCCAACTCGCGGCGCAGATTCAGCTGGCTATCGTGGCATCTCTTATCGATGGCAATCAGGACGGGGATATAATCCTGATAGCGGGTAGGTTTGATGAAAAGGCTGTGTTCTCCCGCCCGTACCATGGTGTACAGCGTATCAGACGGGCCGGTGTGGTAAGGATTCATTCCAATAATACCAAGATCCATGTGCTGAACGATCAGACCCAGAGTGCCGTAACGGTTTAGCGGTTTTCCGGTTTCCGCCTTTTCCCAGAACCGGGCGCAGATGGACAGCGCCTCCGCACAGGAGTATCGCCGTCCCCAGTCAGCCAGGGTCTGATCGGAGAAGAAAATTCCGCTGGAGTACTTCTCGCAGGCGTTTTGCTCCGCCTCGTATCCAATGGCGGCAATGGTATCCTCCACAGCGCGGGGCAGCAGCCGATCTTCCGGCGTGTTCCCCACGGTAACACAGTTGGGGATGCACTCCAACTCTTCGGAGGTCCACAGGGGCTGAGCTCCCTCCAGCAGGATGTCAAAGTACTGTTCCAACTGATCCTGACAGGGAGGTTCCCAGGACCAGATTTCTTTCAAAGCATTTACTATCTGCTGATGATCTGCCCCTTTCCGGGAGATTCTCTTAAAGTTACGGGCAAGAAGGGCGGTCTGCAGATTTTTTGTCAGCAGCGAAAGGGAGTTTCCGGCGAAGCGTTTGAGTAGCAGGTAGGTAAGCATCAGGTCGTTGGTTTCGGAGATCCAACACAGATAATGCTCCTCACAGGGGCCGACGGCGTAGAGATCACAACTGGTAAGGAAGTCTGATGCATTTTTTAGTTCCCGCAAATCCTGACAGAGGCGACGGTGCAAACGTACCAGATTTTCTCTGGGGACATGATCAAATATGATGAACGGAATTACCATAAGGTCCCGCAGTTCCCCGGAGGCGGCGCTGAGGCGCCTCCAACGAATGGTACACACCGCCTTGGGACGGCGGGGATTCGGGTAAGCCCACAAGTAGCAGGTCTGATAAATCCGTTTTTGATGTGTTCTGACCTGAGTGAAGTGCGGGGGAGGGGGGAGGTATTCCCACTTGGAGGCATGATAGCTGGGAATTTTAAAGTTCCAGGAGTAGGTAACATTGTTGACATTGCTGTTGTTGACAAGGGACGCAAATTTTTTCGACAGCTCCCGGACCTGGATCGGGTTACAGAGCCGGTCGCAGACGAGCTGGTGGCGGTAGCGGGACAGCAGCAGCAGGGGCTCGTCATTCTGAGCATAAATACGCAGCTGAATGGAATTGACCAGACATTCCATCGCGATGGAACGGCGGGACTCGCTCATTTCGGGCTTGCAGCTCAGTCGTCCCATAACCGCACGCTCATACTGCAGCAGAAGACTATTGACAGCCCGACCGTGCAGTATGATCTCGTCCGCGATGATAACCTCGGGAAACACTTCAAACTCAGAGTAGATATCGGCGATTTTGCCGGCTTGGGCCACCAGATTGTTGTCTGTGATGAAGTGCTCCTCGATGATCGATTTTGCGCGTTTTGCAGTAATTCCATAGCTGCGCAGGAGGGGGTGGTCATCGAACAGAAATAATATTTCCGAAAAAATTTCGAAAAGTACATGGCACCTGCGGGTGAGAAAGGCAACAAAAAAATATTTATTAGCCCCCGCACGTTCCAACTCAAGGCAGCTCGAAAAGAGCCTGACGAAGAAGCGCACAAAGCTCTCATAATCGCTGCCCAGTATTTCCTTGGCTATTCTGGAAAAGTATGTCCTCGAGTCGTGGACACCCACTACAACCACCCTCTCTGGGCCTATGCATAAATATTCATCCGCGGGAATACAATAACCTTTGCGGAAACAGGGCATCCCCAGTGACGCAAAGGAGGAAGAGACGCTTCTTTGTGCAATATGCCGGCGACTAATGAAAAATATTTACAACATGGCATAATGCACAAAACCGTTGCCATTATATCACACCGGAGACAGGCAGTCAAGAGTACCTTTAAAACGTAAAATTCAAATTTTGTATAAAATAGTCCTTTTTATTACTCTAGAGGAGATCATAGCCGGGTCATCTGCCGGACGGCGGCCATCTTACCGCTCGCCGCTCAAGACCTTCGGCCACGCCCCATTCCTCGGCCCGATTTTTAAATGTGGTACGGGAAATCCCCAATTCTCTGCCGGCCTGCACCGCACTGACCCTGCCATACCACCAGTCCTCCGCCAGTTCAGAAAAGTGTTCGGGCATGGGGATGCGCTCCCGCCCGAAGCGCACCCCCCTCTCCCTGGCTGCCGCAATGCCCTCGGCTTGCCGCTGACGGATAAAGTCCCGTTCTGTCTGGGCTACGTAGCTGAGAATCTGGAGTACGATGTCCGCTACCAGGATGCCTGTGAGGTCCCGGTCTGCCCGGGTGTCCAGCAGAGGCATATCCAGCACAACGATTGCGACTCCCTTCTCTTTGGTGAGGCCGGCCCACTGCTCCAGGATTTCTTTATAATTGCGGCCCAAGCGGTCTATGCTTTTGACAACCAGCACGTCTCCGGTCTCCAGCGCCTCTGTGAGACGGAGGTAGACCGGGCGGGAAAAGTCTTTTCCGGACTGCTTTTCTATTACAATGTGTTCCTCGGGAATTCCGAATTCCCTCATCGCGATCAACTGCCGGTCCTCTTTCTGTCCCTTGGTGGATACGCGGACATAGCCATATGTTCTTGACATTCCTGATTTCCTCCTAAGAATTATTTGTGGAATATCAGTTTATTTTAGCGAAATTTGGCTGTTTCAGCTACCGCATATTGAATTAAAAGAGGACATCGGCTGAAATAATACTTCAGCAGGCATTTTTTGCTCTTTTTCGAATCCGAGTGCAGTAAATGTATCCCTTGGATGTGAACGGCAAACAGGTGGACAATGTGCCTCAGGGCGTCCTGCGGCTGCTGGGGCAAATTCCAAGGCAATCCGCCGCCTCAAAAGAATGTGAAAAAGGGGACCGGGCTTTTGGCCCGATCCCTTTTTTGTCAGCCTTGTGCGGCGGGCCGAGGCTGAATTTTGTCGAACGCCGGGTTTGTGAGGTACACATTCCGAGTGTCCATTTTCTCCTTGCACAGCCGCAGGCACTCACCGAAATTAGCGATTTAAGTAAAAGCCCCGGAGCCCAGTGTTTGCAAGGGTTCTGGGGCTTTTTCAGTGGGCTGAAAAATGTGCGGACAAGTCCCTATTTCTGGTTATTTGTCCCGCACCACGCCGCGATCTCTCCTATCAACTCTAACGGGAGCGGCTTGCTGTAGGGGATCTGAATGGCTCCTTTGCTGGTCTTATAGTCCGTCAATCTGTCGGCGAACGCTTCCACAGCCTCCGGGCCGGGGTACAGTCCGATATGCTTCTTGAATGCCGCAAACTGGATCAGGTTGCGGCCCTTCCAATAGGTGGGCATGCTCCAGGAGATTTTTTCCTTTGGGTCCGGGATGCTGGCTTTGATTGCGTCATTGACCTGGCGCAGATAAGGCTGTACATCTTCCGGCTGGCTGAGGATGTATTCTTCGATTGTCTCCGGCGCTTTCCCACAGTAATGATCCTGCTCTTTTCTGCGAAATGACCGGCCGCATTTGGGGCATACCCACATGGTTGGTTCCTCCGGTTTCCGCAAAATTTTATCCATGGCCCTACCTTTGGCAAGTTCGTCGATCAGTTTGTCCAGATAGCGGATCTCCTGCATGAGGGGGTCTTCAATTTCCTCTACCCGCGTCCCGCAGACAACGCCTTTGATAAGCGTCCGGTTGGGGTTGAGCGCAGGCGCATTGCGGAAGAAGTCTTCATAGCAGACAGGGGAGGAGCGGACCTGCTCCAGCTCTTCTGTGCTGTATCCTGTCAACCAGCAGACGACCTCATCCACTTCGGATTTTGTACGGCCTTTTCTAGTGGCTTTGTTCAGCAGGAGTTCATAGACCTTTCCAAAATTCATTTGGAATACTTTTTTATTGTCCATGCTTTGATACCTCCTCCATCAACCAGTCCTCGATCCTCATCGCAGGGATGCCCTCATAGTTCCCCCGGAAGAAGCCTTCCTGATACAGAACGATCTTAGGATAGTTGTCCCTTACTTCCAGCAGCGAACCAAATTCCCGCTGGATGGTAGCTTCATCACTGAGCAGGTAGCAGACCTGGATATACAGCTTCTCCCCTTGCTTTTCGCCTACAAAGTCGATTTCCGTCGTCCCGACACGGCCAACACAGACCTTGTACCCCCGGCGGAGCAGTTCCAGACCCACGATGTTCTCCAAGATGATTTCCAAGTTTTGAAGATTTGCGCCGATAACAGCTTCCCGCAGTCCATGGTCGGCTACATAGTATTTTTCGTTGACCTTCAATACCTTCTTGCCGTTGATGTCCTGGCTCTTGAAGCGATACAGAAGATAGGCTTCCTCACAGGCTTTCAGATAGTTCAGGATCGTTTCGGGGGCTACGGTGCGGTTCTCCGCCTTGAAGAACTTGGAGATGCTGGTGGCAGAAAAGCTCCTTCCTACATTGGCCAGGGCATAGGCAATGATGCGCTCCAATAGGTCAACGTCCCGGATGTTGTTGCGCTTGACAATATCCTTCAGCACCACCGAGTTGAAGATGTCCTGGAGGTAGTTCTTGCTGATCTCCGGCTCGAAGTTGATGCTGGACAGAAAGGGCATACCGCCATACTGGATGTATTGCTGGAAAGTAAGTCCGGGGTCAGCTATTTGAAACTCTGTAAAGGAAAAAGGATATACAATAAAGGAGATATACCGCCCGGCAATGTAGGTAGCCAGTTCGCCGGATAGCAGCCGGGAGTTGGAGCCGGTGATGTAGATGTCCGCATGAAACTTCACCCGCAGGGAGTTGACTGCCTTCTCCCAGCCCTGCACCTCTTGAACCTCATCGAAGAACAGGTAGAATTGTTCCTTGCTGTCTCCGATTTTCTCACATACATAGTCATGAAGGGCGTTATATTCGCACAGGTGTTGGTTTCCCAAATCCTCAAAGTTTAGAAAGATGGTATTAGGACTGCCTATCTCGTCACGAATCTGTTCCAACAGGACGCTTTTCCCGCCACGCCGGATGCCGGTCAGTACCTTGATGATGTCCTTGCCGATAAAGGGACGGATTTTCGCCAAATAGTTCTCTCGTATAACCATGACGATCAACTCCTCTCTTGTGTAGAATAGCACAGAATATAGCTGCAAGTCAATCGAATGATAGAGTTTCATAAGATATAACTTATAAAATAGCGATAATCATGGCATGATCTTCCGTAGAACAGTTTTGCAAGGAATACTTTGTTGCGTTATTCCGATATATGATGTATAATAAATACTGGATTTATTTTGTATCAAGGTGTGAAGAGGAACATGGAATATTTAACGACAGTGGAGCTATCTGAGAAATGGAACATCTCACCACGCAGGATCGGGTTCCTGTGTGCGGATGGACGGATAGATGGTGCAATCAAAAAGGGAAAAACCTGGCTTATCCCGGCAAATTCTAAAAAACCATCTGATAAGAGATTTAACAAGCATGAAGCTGAAAACGAAAATTCATTTCCAGAGTCGGCCAGCAAGGAGATGGAAGTATGAAGTCGAACTTTGAATTTTTGAATAGTCATTTTCCTGTTCTGGCGAACTTCGGTGAACTTGCGGAAAAGTATCTTTATAGCGACTCCAACTCCTGCCTGATGAAATTGGGAATGATTGGCGAAACAATAGTCAATTTGTGTTTCACCTATGATCGAATCCCTCTGCCCCAGGATAACACAGCCGCAG
>OFFY01003136.1_pt1 | contig 10424 bp, 7 predicted proteins | sample 1521481 | NCBI WGS metagenome assembly OFFY01 (sample SAMEA3504117, study PRJEB24116) | mouse gut metagenome | biome: mouse gut; feature: mouse-associated habitat; material: faeces | place: Denmark | collected 2011
AAAGCCGGATGTGATTCTCATGGATGTACGGATGCCGGGGATGGACGGAGTGTCCTGTACCCAGATTATCAAGGAGAATTATCCCCAGATCAAGATTATCATCCTTACCACCTTTGATGATGATGAATATATTTTCAGCGCTTTAAAGCATGGAGCCAGCGGATATCTTTTGAAAGGTATTTCCGCAGACCGGCTGATTGAGGCGATACATAAAGTTTATCAGGGAAATGCCATGATAAATGAAGATATAGCCGGAAAGGTTCTGAAAATGTTTTCGCAGATGGCAAGGGACAACGCGGCAGTCATTACGGTGGATGAGGAGTATATAAAGGAAATTACGGAGTCGGAGTGGAAGGTGATTGGGCTTGTATCAAAAGGGCTGTCCAATAAGGAGATAGCGGCAGAACTTTTCCTCACAGAAGGTTCTGTAAGAAACTATTTAAGCTCTGTCTTAAAGAAGCTTGATTTGCGTGACAGGACACAATTAGCTATCTGGGCTGTGCAGTGGAGGAAAAGTTGACTTTGATGAAAAAGAAGATTATGGGCAAAAGATTTGCCGCAGGTGTTTTTCTGACGGCAGTTCTGGTGACAGCGGCAACCTCTCTGTATCATTTCCAGCACAGGAGAACCATAACGCTGGGCTTTTTTACCGGCAGCCCATGGGACGTTCCGGATGCTTACGCTTATCAGCTCATTGATGATGCGGTGGAGAAATTTGAAGCCGGACATCCCGGAGTAAAGGTGAAGTTTGTGAGCGGAATCCAGAAAGATGACTATTCGGAATACATTGCGTCTGCTTTGATAAAGGGAAACGCACCGGATGTTTTTTTTGTACTGCCGGAAGATTTTTCCACGTTTGCAGGTACAGATGCTCTGATGAAACTGGATGAGTATATCGACAGGGATGTGGGGTATGACAAATCCAGGTACTATAATGCCTCCTTTGAATTCGGAAACATTTCCGGCAGTCAGTACGGGATTCCTTTCGAGAGTGTGCCGAGCATGATGTTTGTAAATAAAACGCTGCTAAAAAACGAAGGAATTAATGAAATACCAAAAGATTGGACATGGGAAGATTTTTATGAGATATGCAGCAGGGTTACCAAAGATACCGATGGCAATGGAATAGAAGATCAGTTTGGCGTATGCGGTTATACCTGGCAGCACGCTTTTATCACAAATGATGTAAATGCCTTTGATGCAAATGGTACGAGCTGCAATTTGCTCAGTGAAAATGCGATAGAGGCTCTGGATTTCATTAAGGAAATAAATGGACTTACAAAAGGAAATATTGTCACGGCAGATGACTTCGATATGGGGAATGTGGCGTTTATGCCTGCGCTTTTGTCGGATTACAGAACCTATAAGCCCTATCCCTGGAACATTAAAAAGTATACGAATTTTGAGCTGGACTGTATCACGCTGCCGCGAGGAGAAAAAGGCGACAACAAATCAACCATGAGCACGCTTCTGCTGGCCATGAATTCCAGAACAAACAATGAGAAGCTTGCCTGGGAACTGATAAAAACTTTTTGTTACGATATAGAAATTCAAAGCGAGATATATACCTATAAAGAAGGCGCGTCCGCATTGAAAGCGGTTACCGATTCCGTGACGACTATGCTGAGCATAGATCAGGTGCTGTCCGAGGAGGGAGGAATGGATATAGACCTTATCACATCCATTATGGAGAATGCCGAGCCGGATTATAATTTCAAGGATACCACAACGGTTAAGGAAATGATTGGCGCCGGTATTGACGATATTGTAAAAAACGGGACGGATTCGAAGATAGGATTGCAGATGATAGAAAAACGGGTCAGAAGTTTTCTGAACGAATAGATATTTTAAGCGGTTTGTATATGGCAAAAATGTCCATGACATTTGTCATATACAAACCGTTTTTTATATTTGACGAATGTCACCATGAAAGATATGACATCCGGCAATAGGCAAACTATGGTAATTTTTCTACAATTAAGACAGATAAGGATTGCGAAAGCAAAATGAATATTACAGGGGAGGGAGGTACAGGTAAGATGAGTGACGGTTATATTTTGCAGATGAAGAATATTACCAAAACATTTCCGGGGGTTAAAGCGCTTTCAAATGTGACGTTAGAAGTTTCAGAGGCTTCTATACATGCAATATGCGGTGAAAACGGCGCGGGGAAATCCACCTTGATGAAAGTTTTGTCAGGCGTTTATCCGTATGGCAGTTATGATGGTGAGATTTTTTTTCAGGGTAAAAAAATGACATTCAAAAACATTAAGGACTCTGAGCGTGCGGGAATTGTTATCATTCATCAGGAACTTACGATGATTCCTGAGTTATCCGTTACGGAAAATATTTTCATGGGTAATGAAATTGTGGAAAAAGGACTTATAAATTGGGAGAAAGAGCGAAAAAGAACAAGAGAGTTGCTGGAAAAAGTTGGATTACATATTGCTCCCAATACTATCATCAAAAATCTGGGCGTCGGGCAGCAGCAGCTTGTTGAAATTGCAAAGGCATTATCAAAAAATGTCAAAGTGCTTATCCTGGATGAGCCGACATCGTCATTAAACGAATCAGATTCAGAAAATTTACTTCGTTTGATGCTTGGACTGAAAAAGCAGGGAATTACCTGTATCATGATTTCCCACAAGTTAAATGAGATAGCGGCAGTTTCCGATTATGTGACGGTCATCAGGGATGGGAAAACCGTAGACGGTTATGCCGTGGAGGCGGGCAGGGTTGACGAGAACAAAATCATCAAGGCTATGGTGGGGCGTGAAATTGAAAACAGGTATCCTGAGCATACGCCTGATATCGGAGAAATTATTCTTGAGGTTTCGGACTGGAGTGTTGAGGATGCGAAAGTTCCCGGGAAAATGCTCTGCAAAAATTCTGCATTTTATGTCAGAGCCGGAGAAATTGTCGGGTTTGCCGGTCTCATGGGAGCGGGCAGAACGGAACTGATGAGATCTCTGTTCGGAAAAAATATGGGGATCTTCCGAGGCGGAAACATGAAAATAAGAGGCAGGGAAGTTAAGATCAATTCTGTCAGAGAGGCTATCAGAAATAAGATCGCCTATGTGCCGGAGGACAGAAAGGGACTGGGATTAAATCTTCTCGACACGATTAGGAAAACCATTGTTTCCGCCAATCTTGATGCGATTAAAACAAAAGGTCTTCTGGACTTTGATAAAGAGAGGGCGGCCTCGGAAAAATACAGAGATTCCCTGCGGATCAAGTGCCGCGATGTGGGTGTGGGCGTGAACACTTTATCGGGCGGAAACCAGCAGAAAGTCGTCCTTTCCAAGTGGATGTTTACGGAGCCGGATATTCTCATTCTGGACGAGCCGACAAGGGGTATTGATGTAGGCGCAAAATATGAGATTTATAAACTGATTCATCAGCTTGCAAATCAGGGAAAGGCAATTATTCTGGTGTCTTCCGAACTCCCGGAGCTTCTCGGAATGGCGGACCGTATTTACACTATTTTTGAGGGAAGTATTACAGGTGAGATTTCCGCAAAAGAGGCAACTCAGGAAATATTAATGAAGAAGATGACCATAACGGCTTAAAAGGAGACGGTAATGAAATATATTAAAAAGGTGTTGGGCGAAGACCTTCGTCAATATACGATGATAGTTGCGCTGGCAGCGCTCATTATAATTTTCAATATTGCATCGGGAGGTAAGATGGTTACTTCCTCGAATTTTCAAAATTTAATATCGGGAAATGCTTATGTATTGGTTTTGGCTTTAGGAATGCTCATGGTAATTGTAATCGGACAGATTGATCTGTCGGTAGGTTCGGTTGCAGGATTTGCTTCCATGGTAATGGCGATAACCGCCCGCCAGTTTAATCTGCCGTGGTATGTTGCGATTCTGATTGCGCTTTTAATTGGCATGATAGCCGGGGCGTGGCAGGGATTCTTCTTGGCAAGGCTTGGCATTCCGGGATTCATCACAACGCTTGGCGGTATGATGATATTCAGAGGCGGTGTTATTTGGATATCAAACTCAATTTCAGTTCCTGTTCCCTCAGAGCTGAAATGGTTTGGTGCCGGTTATCTCCCTGAATGGGGTCCTGCTTTTACCGGGATGAACAACTCAACTTTATTGCTTGGAGTGATTGCAATAGCTGTGTATGTAGTTGCCCAGATGAAGAAGTATTCCCATTCGGGGGATGTTACCGGAAAGAAAGAGGCATTCTGGCCATTTGCAGTCCGCATCGGGATTGTGGCGGTTGTGATTGGATATGCGACATGGCTTTTCGGAAGCGGAAGGCCAGGCACAAGCTTTCCGATTCCAGGACTGATTCTTGTGATATTAATTATCCTGTACTATCTGATTACGGAAAGAACATCCTTCGGACGTCATGTCTATGCGGTAGGAGGAAATAAGTCGGCGGCAGAACTTTCCGGCGTAAATGTAAGAAGAACATATTTTCTCACAATGCTTAATATGTCAGTTCTGGCGGCAGTGGCGAGCATATTGTTTGTGGGACGTTCGACAGCGGCGGGGCCGGCGGATGGAACTTCATGGGAGATGGATGCCATTGCATCCGTATTTATCGGAGGTGCGTCTGTATCAGGCGGTGTTGGAACCGTTATTGCAACGATGGTCGGCGGCCTGGTGATGGCAGTTTTGAACAATGGGCTTATGCTTATGGGTGTTGGGGCAGACAAAACACAGGTTATAAAGGGCTTTGTGCTTTTAGCGGCGGTAGCCTTTGATGTATATAACAAGAAAAACAGAGGGTAAGATATTGAAATGCAAAACAAAAAAAGGAGGAAATGGATAATGAAGGCAAAAAAAGTTTTATCACTTCTGATGACGGCAGTTCTTGCAGCAGGCATGCTGACAGGCTGCGGCGGAGGCAGGGGAACGGAGGATACCACACAGACGGCTGACACATCTGCAGGTGTGGAAGAGACTGCCGATGCGGAAAGTACGGGAGAGGCAGAACCTGATGAGGCAGGGGCTTCATCCGCAGGCAGCGGTATCGTGGGTGTGGCGCTGCCATGGCTTGGAACACAGAACTGGGCAGAGGCGGAGGTAATGTTTAAAGAACAACTTGAGGCTGCGGGTTATGAAGCGATTATTCAGGCCGCTGACCAGAAAGTTCCGCAGCAGCAGCAGCAGATTGAGTCCATGATTGAGAACGGCGCACAGGTTATTGTTGTCGGTCCTGTTGACGGCTCACAGCTCGGCTCGGTGCTGGAGAAGGCAAAAGATGCGGGTGTATACGTAATCGGATATGACAGACTGCTGGAAAATACCACAGGCGTTGACGGCGTAGTACAGTTTGGCAGTGTAAAAACAGGGGAATTACAGGCACAGGCACTCCTGCAGGGATTAAAGGAATTAAAGGGCGAGGCTCCTTACAACATTGAACTTTTTGGCGGCGGCCCGGCTGACCCGAATGCACCGAATTTCTTCACAGGCGCAATGTCAGTGCTTCAGCCGCTCATTGATGACGGGACACTGGTTGTTGTATCAGGGCAGACAGATTTCACACAGTGTGCGACAGTTGACTGGGATAACTCTAAAGCGCAGTCACGTATGGATGCCATTCTTGCAGGCAACTATTCAGACATTGAGATTGACGGCGTTCTTTCACCGAACGATGGTATTGCCCGTGCGATAATTACGTCCTGTGAGAATGCGGGACAACCGATTCCTGTAGTGTCAGGGCTGGATGCGGAAAATGAATCTGTTGAGTGGGTATGGTCCGGAAGACAGTATTCCACAGTTGCAAAACCGACCAATGCGCTTGTTGCGGAGACAGTATCTATTATTAACAGCCTGTTAAGCGGTAACGGGATGCCGGCAACCGATGTGACGGCAAACAATGGTGTAATGGATGTTCCTATCTATGAACTGCCCCCTGTCGTTGTGACAAAGGATAATGCAAAAGAAGTATTTGCGGATGACCCTGACAGAATGGCTTTGCTGAAAGATTAAACTGAATTGTACCGGGCATGGTATTCCGTGTCCGGTACAAAACTATATATAAAAAGAGCGGGGGAAAAAGTGAGGGATGACATTCATTGCAAATTAATTTGTATTGATATTGATGGAACACTTTTAAATGATGCAAAAGAAGTGTTGCCTGAGGTAAAAAAAGCCGTGAACAGACAGTATGAAAGGGGTAGAAAAATTGCGCTTGTCTCAGGGAGAATGCCCTGTGCGGTGTCACAGGTGGAAAAACAGCTTGAGACAGACTGCATTAAAGTATGCAACGTCGGAACCTTTATAATTGTGGATGGGTTATGCGTGAAGGAAGAGGTCATGTCAACTCATATTATGAGGCAATTGTATACAAATATTGCAGAGAAGCATCATGTTCCATTGTGGGTTTTTCAAGGATATAAATGGTATGTAACCCGGACAGACAGTTTTGTGGAAAAGGAAACTGATATCATAAAATATCAACCGGATGTTGTGAATCTGTATGATTTGGCTGAAAAATGGAACAAAGCCGGGATAAAGCCCAACAAACTTTTGATAGCGGCTGAGGAAAAGAAAATAGACGAAATACACACAGAGTTAGAGCGGTGGAAAAACAGGACATTTAATGTTGCAAGATCGAGCGGAAATTATCTCGAAATATTTCCGGAAAATGTTGATAAAGGAAAAGCTGTAGCATCCTTATGCGCTATTTTAAATATCAGCACAGAAAATGTAATTGCAATAGGTGATCATGAGCTGGATATTCCCATGATTGAAATGGCAGGTATTGGAATCGCAATGGGAAATGCGATACAGGAACTGAAAGAAAAAGCCGATTTTGTTACTTTGGCGAATAATGAAGCCGGGGTGGCTTATGCATTGAATGATTATTGCGGCTTTTGAACAATAGCTTCAAAAAACTCCTTTTGTCCGCTTTTTATAGTTGTAATTTTACTTTATATTGGATATAATAAAATTAGCCTGAAATGTGCGACAACTCCTGTCATTTTGAACCTACAGATACTTTAAACGGGATTCCTATATCGTCAGGCAGCTGTCAAGCCTCCACTCGGCATGAGGATTGCAGGGGAAGGCAAAAGCTTTGACTGCGGTTACCCACCTAGCTGAGGCTAGGAGTCAAAAGACAGGAACCGGCATTTTGGGCATATAATAAAAAGCGCATTACGTTAACATAAGAAAAAGCAGCCTGCATGGGGCTGCTTTTTCTTACTAACGCAGCTTTGTAAAGCGTGGCCGCGTTTGTTGCAATAATCAGTCTCGCGGAGCGCGTCTGCGTTTGCTGTTACAGGGAAGGGGATTTATGGAGAGAAGGTTAAGAATCTGGATAAAGGTGATAATTGTGGCAGTATTGTCGCTTTTATTTATCTGGCTGATATATACTGATGAAAAGGTTTTGCAATTAGAGCAGCCGGAGGGGGAGCCGGTTCTGGCGGAGGATGTCCTTGTTTTGCTGACAGAATTAAAAGAAGCCGGTGCGGCAGGGATTACGGATGGAACGATAGCTCCAATCCGGGATATCCTGGCGGAGAAAGAAGACGGAAGTTATCTGCAGTATAAGGATTATTTGGAAATACTGGATATTCTCTCCCAGGGGGCCGGAACCACTGAAGATGGGCCGGAACCTTTAGAAAAGCTTACATATAAAAACAAATACAGAGGCAGCTTCTATCTGCTCAAAAAAGACTGGTATAAAAGCTACGAGCAGATTGTCAGATTTTACGGGATGGAGGAGGTTATCAGGAAAGAAAAAATAGAAATACTGTGCGGGAGCCGGAGCCTCGCAGGTGAGGAAAGGGTAGATGAGGGATGCCTGCTCGACGTAAACGGAAAGGTATATACCATGGTGGGCAAAAGTTTCCGGGATTTGGAATTTACTTCCGTAAGCGCTTATGTACGGGAAAACCGGCTTTTAACGTTGGTTGATTTCCTGTCTGATAAAAGCACTCTTAAAAATGTATGGATAATGGAGGATACGGGAGATGAGATTCAATTTTTTTATAAAGGCTATGAAATTCTGGGGGACGCCGGGGCGGGTGTAAAACCGGAGGAATCCGTGCGTGAGCAGGTGGGAGATATCAGCTTCGGAGGAGGGGCGCTGTCTCAGATTACGGTTAAGGATGAAAGAATCGGCGGAAAGCTCTTGTCTATTTCAGACGGCGAGATAGAAATTGAGGGATACGGAAGGCTTTCCGTGGCGGATAACTACGCGGGATACCGGCTGGACGAGGGGCTGCGACAGGCCGAATGGGGAGAGCTGCCGCTGGGATATAATTTTGCGGATTTTGTACTGGAAAAGGGAAAGGTGTGCGCATTTCTGATTACACGGATGGAAAAAATGGAAACTATCCGGGTTGCAGTTAAAACCGGAAATTTCAGCAGCCTTTATCACGATAAAATCATTCTTTCCGGGGAAAGCGGCATGACAGTAAGCTACGGAACCTATGAGGCAAGAAAGCAGGAACATTTAAAAGCCGGAGAGGAGCTTGTAATTGAAGCCGGAAGCAGCTATCTTTCCGGTGAACGTGTGGAAGTAATCCCCGATATCAATACGGGAAAAATCCGGGTGCTTTCTCTTGAGAGAAGTCAGGGAACGCCCTCCTACAGAGGAAAAATGGAAATTATGGAGAAGGAGGAGGGGCTTGTCTTAATTAATGAGGTTTTGATGGAGGAATACCTTTATTCAGTGGTTCCAAGCGAGATGCCGGCCTCTTATCCTGAGGAATCTTTAAAGGCGCAGGCTGTCTGCGCAAGAACCTATGGTTATTTGCATCTGATGCGTCCTGGGTACGGGAACCTTGGCGCCCATGTGGACGACAGTGTCAGTTATCAGGTGTACAACAATATTGTGGAAAATGTGGCGCCTACAAAGGCGGTGAAGGAGACGGCAGGAACGCTGCTTTTGTATGAGGGAGAGCCGGTCACCACCTATTACTATTCAACTTCCTGCGGGTTCGGGGCGGACGCGGGGGTGTGGAACAACGGACAGGAGGAGGCGGCGCCTTATCTGGCCTCCAGCCATATTGCAAAGGGTGAGGATGGTTATTCGCCGGAGGAGATGGCGGAGGAAGAAAATTTCAGAGATTACATTTTTCAGACGGACGAGAATGCTTATGAGAAAAACGAGAGGTGGTTCCGGTGGCGTTATTATGTGGACGAAGCAGACACGGCTCTGCTTTGCGGAAAGCTTCGTGAGAGATATAGAGCCGTCCCGTCGAAAGTGCTTACCTGGAGGGGAGAGGGCGACAAAAGGGATGAGGATGCCTATGAAGAAAAGGAGCCGGAGGAATTTACGGAAGTCTATGATATTCAATGCCTGAAACGAAGGCCCGGAGGCGTCATGGATGAGCTTTTGCTGACCACGGACAGGGGAATTTATAAAATCATATCGGAGTACAATATCAGGTATATCTTAAATCAGGGCGGCGAGGCCACGGGATGGGAAGGGGATTCCTATGCCTGCACGACGCTCCTTCCAAGCGCTTATTTTGCAATAGATGTTGTAAAAAGCGGGGAAAATGTGGTAGGATATACTTTGATTGGCGGCGGCTACGGGCATGGCGTGGGTATGTCGCAAAACGGGGCTAAGGCCATGGGCGAGGACGGGATGGGCTTTGAGGATATCCTTTCTTTCTATTTTCATGACTGTCAGCTTGATAAAATATATTAAGGAAGCAGAGTTATGCTGAGAAGACTGTTGTTTATCGGATATGATTTCGGGAAACATATGAGCAAAAAAAATATCAGTGCGTTTGCGGCAAGCACGGCGTTTTTTCTTTTTCTGTCGCTGATTCCGGCGCTTATGCTCCTTTGCGCTATTTTGCCGTATACGCCGGTAACAAAGGCAAATCTGATGTATCTGGCAAGGGAAATCACGCCGGACGCCATGGACGCGCTTCTTGTCAGTATTATTTCCGATGTCTATGATAAATCGGTGGGAATCATCTCCGTTACGGCGGTAGTTAGCCACGCTGTGGTCTGCGGGAAAAGGGGTTCTGGCGCTGATGCGGGGACTGAACGCTATCAACGACGTGGAGGAAAACCGCAATTACCTGCTTCTTCGGATAGTGGCAAGCCTGTATCTGATACTGATGATTTTCGCCGTGCTTTTGTCATTGCTGATTATGGTTTTCGGAAATTCTTTAATCAGGCTGATAGAAGGCTTTGTACCCCAGACCTCCTATTTGTTTGATATTTTGATACATTTCAGAACGCCGCTGGTATGGGCGGTGCTCACTGTCATTATTGCGCTGATGTACGCTTATGTGCCCGGCACAAGACAGGGCTTTAAAATTCAGCTTCCCGGGGCGGTTTTTGCCGCTGTGGCATGGAGCATTATGACCTGGGCTTTCTCCCTGTATGTGGATGAGTTTAACGGTCTTACCATGTACGGGAATCTGACCACAATTATTATCTTAATGCTGTGGCTGTACGCCGCCATGTATATTATACTGGCGGGGG
>OFFY01003137.1_pt1 | contig 10420 bp, 8 predicted proteins | sample 1521481 | NCBI WGS metagenome assembly OFFY01 (sample SAMEA3504117, study PRJEB24116) | mouse gut metagenome | biome: mouse gut; feature: mouse-associated habitat; material: faeces | place: Denmark | collected 2011
GGGAGGAGGTGGCCCGGGGCGAGATTCTGGTGGACTACTACCTGGCCCTGGAGCCTGCCAACCCGGCCGGCGAAATCGACGGCATTGAGACCATCGAGCCCGCCTACGGCATCCCCTCCCGGTGGATTCTGCCGGAGAACAAGGAGATGGCCGAAATTTACGGCTACACCGTAATCGACCCCCTGTCCGTCATGCAGACCCATATGTCCGAGGTGGTCCGCCGCCACGCCTATGAGCTGCTGGGCCGGGCGGAGGTCATCCAACTGGTGGAGAATCTGAAGAAGACCGCCCCCGAGCTGGTGGACGAGGCCATTCCCAACGTGCTGTCCTACGCCAATTTGGAGCGTATCTTGAAAAACCTGCTGAAGGAGGGCGTCCCCATCCGGGACCTGGGCACCATTCTGGAGACCGCCATCGATTCCCTGATGACCACCAAGGACCTGGATATGGTGTGCGAAAACATCCGTGTGGCCCTGAGCCGTACCATCACCCGCCGCTTCTGCGAGCACGGCCAGCTCCGTGTGGTTACATTGGACGCCGAGGTGGAGAAGCGGGTTATCTCCTCGCTGAGCAAGAACGAGCAGGGCATCTACCTGGCTATGGGCCCCGATCTTATGCAGTCCATCGTCAACCAGCTGGCCGACTACCTGAAAAAGTTCAGCGATTTGTCCCAAACCCCCATCGTGCTCACCAGTCAGGTCATCCGGATCTATCTCAGCCGGATGCTGTCACAGTTCTATCCCAGCGTCTATGTGCTCTCCTTTAATGAGATCACCAGTGACGTGCAGATCCAGTCCCTGGGTAATATCACAATGAGCCCAGCGTCCTCCAGGCCTGAGAGAAGGGCGGCCCCCGTATGACCGGGGGAGCGGTCTCCGCCAGGCGGGAGAAGCTGACCTGGAGCCCGGAGGAACTGGACGCCATGACCACCGAAGAGCTGCTGCGGACGTATAAGCGCACCGGCAATGAGGAGCTGAAGTGGCCTCTGGTCATGCGCTATGCGGGGCTGGTAAAGACCATTGCCCTCCAGGTGCGGGGAGTGTACTCCAGCTTCGCCCAGGTGGACGATATCATCAACGAGGGCCTGCTCACCCTGGCCGGCGCGGTGGACAAATTTGACCCGGACAAGGGAATCAAATTCGAGACTTATGTGTCCAAACGCATCCGGGGCGCGGTTATCGACCTGGCCCGGCGGCAGGACTGGGTGCCCCGCAGCGTGCGGCGGAAGGCCCGGGACATCGACCAGGCCAGCGGCGAACTGTTCGCCGAGCTGGGGCGCTACCCCACCGATCAGGAGATGGCCGACCGGCTGGGGGTGTCTCAGGGGCAGTATCAGGAGGACCTGGCCAGCTCCTCCATGTGCAATGTCCTCTCTCTGGACGCCCTGTTCGAGGACCGGGAGCTGAACGGCGGAGCGGAGCTGCCCGACAGCAGCCAGGACGGCCGCCCGGAGGACGCCATGCTCCAGCAGGAGCTGTTGGACACTCTGACAAAGGCGGTGGCCTCTCTGCGGGAGAACGAGCAGACAGTCATCTCCCTTTACTACCATAAAAATCTCAGCATGAAGGAGATTGCCCAGGTGATGGAGGTCAGCGAGCCTCGCATCTCCCAGCTCCACTCCCGGGCCATTCAGAAGCTGAAGCTGTATATGAACCAGTACTTGACCGGCAGAAAATGAGGCCGGAGACGAGAGGAGTTTTGCGCTATGATGAAGGGGTTTTACAACCTGACCTCCGGGATGCTGTCCCAGGGGCGGCGGCTGGACGTGGTGGCCAACAACATGACCAACGTGGCCACGGCCGGTTATAAGGCGGAGCAGTACACCGACCGCACCTTCGATGAGGTGATGGCGGTGCGCATCGGCAACAAGATTAAGACCCCCTATCAGGAGCTGCCCACCTATCAGGCCCATATTCTGGCTCCGGATCACCTGTATACCGACTTCACTCAGGGCGCTCCGGAGGAGACCAATCTGCCCCTGGACTTCTGCATCCAGGGCGAGGGCTTCTTCGCCATTCAGATGGCGGACGGCTCTACCGCCTACACCCGTGCGGGTTCCTTCACCCTGGACAACGAGGGCTACCTGTGCCTGTCCGAGCTGGGCCGGGTGCTGGACCGGGAGGGCAACCCCATCCAACTGCCCACCGACAAGCTGGACCCGGACACCCGGGGCAACCTGTACACCCAGGGAGGGGAGTATCTGGGTACGCTGGGGGTATTTACCTTTGAGGACAATCAGGAGCTGGAGCGCAACCCCTACGGCCTGTTTATCGGCCAGGGCGCCCAGGTGAACGAGAACGTGACCATCCGAAACAAGTATGTGGAGCGGTCAAACGTGGAGCTGGTGAAGGAGATGGTCAGCATGATGACCACCCAGCGGGCCCTTCAGAGCGCCGCCCAGATGAGCCAGATTTATGATGAGATCATCAAGCGGGCCGTCAATGACATCGGCCGGATGGCGTAAGCAGCAACGAATACGGACGCTGGCACTCCTGCGCCCGCGAAAAAGAGAGGCGTGACCGAATATGAATATGTCCTTTTATACCGGAGCCGTGGGCGCGTATATGCAGAACAAGCGGATGAACGTCCAGGCCAACAACATCGCCAATGTGAACAACTACGGCTTTAAAGCGGAGCGGGCCACCTTCCACCACCTGATGTACGGCAACGTGACGGGTATCGACCAGGAGCAGCTGCCCAAGGGCTCAGGCACCAAGATGGCCAAAGCCAGCACCGACTTCAGCAGTGCCGGCTATGTGGAGACTGGCCGCCTGTTCGACTTCGCCATCACCGGGGACGGGTTCTTCGGGCTGTACGACCTGTCCACCCAGGAGATATCCTTCACTCGGGACGGCGCTTTCATGATGGCCCAGTTTGAGATTCCTCCCGCAGAGGACGCCGAGCCTGAGATCGACCCGGACACCGGAGAGGAGCTGCCTCTGGAGAACACCGTGGAGTGGCGGCTCAGCGATAACGAGGGGCGCTGCGTGCTGGACCCCATGGGCAACTTTATCGTCATTGATCCCCAGAACCGCCAGGCAGATCTGGATGTGGGCGTCTTTGATTACCGCGTTTATGACGGGATGCTCCACGCCGACAGCGGCCGGTTTGTTCCCATTGAGAAGAACGGCGACCTGTATCTGGGCACCGGCCAGGTGAAGCGTAAGTTTTTGGAGCGCTCCAATGTGGATCTGGCCCAGGAGATGGTGAAGGTGATCGAGTCCCAGCGGGCTTACAGCTACGCGCTGCGGATGGTACAGACCACAGACGAGATCGAGCAGACCATCAACGGTCTGCCGGGCTGAGCATAAGGGGGTAGTCAGGATATGATTAAGAATTACGATCAGTTGTCATCCCTGGAGATTGATACGCTGCGGGAGATTGGCAGCATCGGAACGGGAAACGCTGCTACAGCCCTGTCCCAAATGATGAATAAACCTGTAAGAATTACCTTGCCAGAAGTGCGCATCATGGAGTATAATGAGGCTATCGAGTGGATTGGCGGCCCGGAGGAGGTCACCGCCGGGGTGCTGGTCAAAATGAGCGGCGACATCGGCGGGATCATGCTTTCGGTGCAGAAGCTGGAACTGGTCAACGTGGTGCTGAACGCCATGCTGGGGGAGAATATCGACAACTATGAGAATCTGACGGAGCTGGAGCGCTCCGCCATGATTGAGATTGGCAACATTATGATTTCCACCTTTATTAACGCGCTGTCCGGTTTGGCCGATGTGAATATCAAACTGACCGTGCCCGCTTTCGCGGTGGATATGCAAGGCGCCATCCTGACGGTACCCATGGCGGAGTACGGTGGAATGTCCGATTACCTGATGGCCATCGGCGGAAATTTTGTGTGCGACGGGAAAGAGGTCCCCTGTCATCTGATCCTTTCTCCCGATCTGCGCTCTTTGGATTTCTTATTAAGGAAGCTGGGCGTTAGCAATGATTGAGCAAAAACTCACGGTTGGTATCGCGGACATGAAGATGCTCCAAGGAGAGGGAACTCTGATAACCTACGCGCTGGGCTCCTGTATCGGCCTGTGCTTCCACGATCCGAAGCTGCGGCTGGGGGCATTGCTCCACATCATGCTCCCGCTGAATATGGAAGCTGGACGGACCCACCCGCTGAAATATGCGGATACCGGCATTAAGGAGACGCTGAAGCATATGGAGGCCAAAGGGGCCCTACGCAGCCGGATGACGGTGAAGATTGCCGGCGGCGCAAAGATGTTCGAGGTCTCAGGAGCCGGGCTGGGCAATATAGGCCAGCGCAATATAGAAAGCGTGCGTACGATCCTCAAGCGGGAAAATGTCCGCCTTGTGGCGGAGAACGTGGGGGGAACGGTGGCCAGGACTTTGCTGTTCAATGTGGGCACCGGCCAGGGCTGTATCCGGTCCTACGGGTTGAAGGACATCATATTTTGACAGTTGATCCCAAGAGCGCGAAGGGGCGCATCCTAAATAGAGTGAGGAGTGTCAGCAATGGCGGAGGTACATAACAACGGTATCCTTTTGGAGTCAGGCACCAATGAGATTGAGATCATGGAATTTACCATTGATGATAACTTGTATGGCATCAATGTGGCCAAGGTGAGGGAGATTATCCTGTCCGCGCCGGTTAAGTCCATGCCCCATGCCCACCCCTCGGTGGAGGGTATCTTTAAGCCCCGGGATACTGTGATTACTGTGGTGGACCTGCCCAAATACCTGGGCGTGGAACGGGAAAAGACGCCCAAGGACCTGTTTATCATCACCAATTTCAACAAGATGTTTATTGCTTTCCGGGTACACACCGTGGTAGGTATTAACCGGATATCCTGGACGGATATCCACAAGCCGGATAAGACGGTGTCCGGCGGGTCCGAGGGTGTGGCCACCGGTATCGCCCAGTGCGGTTCAGATCTGGTCACCATTCTGGACTTTGAGCGTATCGTGGCTGAGATCGCCCCCGAGACCACCATCCAGATGGAAGAGATTGACCAGATGGGCCCTCGGGGTCGGAGCAATGCCCCCATCTGGATTGCCGAGGACTCGATTCTCCTGTCCAAAATGATTGAGGACTGCCTGCACAAGGCCGGGTATGTCAATTTGCACATGTTCTCCAACGGCAAGGAGCTGTGGGAGTCGCTGAACGCCTTGCCTAAGGACAAGCGTCTGTTTGACCAGGTGGCGCTGATTATCACCGATATTGAGATGCCTCAGATGGACGGACACCGGCTGACAAAGCTGGTAAAGAGCGACTCCCGGTTCCAGCCCATTCCGCTGATTATTTTCTCCTCCCTCATCAGTGAGGAGATGCGGATCAAGGGTCGCCAGTTGGGCGCCGACGAGCAGATGAGCAAGCCGGAGATCGGCCACTTGGTGGATGTAATGGACCATCTGCTGGGAGGAAAAGGCTAATACAAATAATAAAAGCCCGCCATAAGGCGGGCTTTTATTATTTATTCAGACGACCGTGGTGGGGGTTATCCATAACGACCTTGCAGGCGCGGGTAAGCTGGGCGGTGACGGTAGAGCTGTACCGACCCTCGTAGACGGTCAGCATGGGGATGGTGTCCCGCTTGGAGAGCACAACGTACTTGGGCACCAGATTGTTCAGGGTCAGGGCCTTGACATCCGCCGCGCAGTGCTTGCAGGTACACAGGCCAAACATTTTGATGTACCGGGGGGCCTTTTCCTCCACCAGAGTTTGTATGACATTGACATAGGTTATGTCCTCCATGTCCTCCGGAGCAGGGGGCGGGAAGCCAGAGGCGTCGGCGGGCTCCGGCTCGGCGGGGGTGGGCGGCTCTGGTTCCGCGGTGCCCGTGCCTGCCAGCATCTTCTCAATGTCCTCCTGGCTCATCTTGCCGCCGGAGGGAGCGGGGGCGGGTTCGACGGGCTTGGGCGGCTCGGGCTCTGCGGTGTCCAAGCCTGCCAGCATTTTCTCAATGTCCTCCTGGCTCATCTTGCCGCCGGAGGGGGTGGAGGGAGCAGGAGATTCCGGCTCCGGTTGCGGTTCAGGCTCGGGCTCAGATTCTGGTTCAGGCTCAGGCTCAGGCTCTGGTTCAGGCTCTGGTTCAGGCTCTGGTTCAGGCTCTGGCTCTGATTCAGGTTCAGGTTCAGGTGCAGGCTCAGACTCAGGCTCGGGCTCTGATTCTGATTCGGGCTCAAGTTCTGGCTCCGTCTCGTATTCAGCTTCTGGTTCCCCCTCCGCCTGTTCCGGGTAGACGGGCTGGCCGTTCTCGTCCCAGCCGACAGCCCCCTCGGGCAGCTCCCACTCGGGCTGCTCGGCGTAAATGGGTTGGCCGTTCTCATCCCAGCCGACCACGCCCTCGGGAAGGACGTTGGGGTCCCAGATGGGCTGGCCGTTCTCGTCCCAGCCCAGGACGCCCTCGGGGAGGGCGTTGGGGTCCCAGATAGGCTGGCCGTTCTCGTCCCAGCCCAGAACGCCCTCGGGGAGCTGGCTGGGGTCCCACTGTTCCTCCCCATAGGCCGGCTCCTCAGTCTGGGAGAACTCCTCCTCCAGGGCCTGCTGGATCTGTTGGGACAGAGCGTCGTCGTCGGCCTGGGCCACCTCCAGAATGGGGGAGACCAAGGGGTTGGCGGGAGGCTCGGGAGTATACTCCGCGGCGGACTCATCCTCCGCGGCGGAGGGCGCCGGGGCGGTGAGCAGATTTAACACATGGGCGGTTTTATTGCCCTTCGCGCTTTTTTTGCTGGAAGCCATGACAGCTTTCTCCTTTCCAAAGAGTCATCAGAGGACCTCATGGCCCGGCTTAATATACATCGTCCGTGACGAAAGCGTACTGCTTGAGAATTTCGTTAATCAGCAGGCGGAAATCCCGGGCTGGGTGGGAGGTGGGAGCGTAGGACAGCACGCTCTCCCCGTGGGCGGGGGCCTCCGCCACGGCCACGCCGGTGCGGATCTTGGACTGGAACACCTGGGTCTCCAACTGGTTGGCGATCTGTTCGGTCATATCCAGCACGTCCCGGTTGAGGGTGAAACGCTGGTTGTACTTGTTCAGGACAATGCCCAGCACCCGAAGCCGGCTGTTGTAGCACCGGCGGACGGTGTCAATGGTTTCCCGAATCTGGGAGACGCCCAGCAGGCTGAGAATCTCGGGGGCCATGGGGACCACCAGACCATCGGCGGCCACATAGGCGTTTACCGTGAGTACGTTGAGGGCGGGCGGGGTGTCGATGATGATGTAGTCGTACTCGTCCTGTATCTCGTCCAGGGAATTCTTCAGAAGAAACTCCCGGCCGGGCCGGTTGAACTCCAGCTCGGCGGCGGACAGCAGGATGTTGGAGGGCAGGATATCTCCGCACTCGGAAGAGAGGATAACATCCCGTATATGTCGGTGTCCCTTCAGTACATCGTAGATGGTGGCGCAGTTTTCGATGTCCAAGCCCAGGCAAAAGCCCAGACTTCCCTGGGGGTCCAGGTCCACGCCCAGCACCCGGGCTCCCCGTTGGTGCAGACCGTCCATCAGAGAGCTGGCCGTGGTGGTCTTGCCCACGCCGCCCTTCTGGTTCGTAATCGCAATAATAGCCGCCAAGTAAACTCCTCCTGTGAAAGAACTTTGGTTAAAATAAGTTCTAAAATCTTTCTTGCGGGAACTATTAACTTTATCATACACCAGGACGATAAAAAAGTACAGAGTATTTTTGTGTCCAAATTCAGAAAATCATTGGAAATACAGATATGACACGGAAGGAGCGATTTTTATGGCGTCTCTTAGCGGAGTAAGCAGCAGCAATATGACCAGCAGCCTGTACAACAGCGGCAACGTAATCAGCGGTCTGGCCAGCGGCCTGGACACTGAGGGCATGATCGAAAATCTGGTAAAGAGCTACCAGGCCAAGATCAATTCCCTGAACCAGCAGGCGACCAAGACGGAGTGGAAGCAGGAGGCATACCGGAGCATCATCAGCAAAATGGTGGGCTTTACCAACAAGTATACCTCCTACAGCTCCACCGCCAACCTGCTGTCCCCCAGCTTTTTCAACAACGCGGTAAAGGTGGTCACCCAGGGCCTGTACAAGGACAAGGTGACCGCCAGCGGCAAGACCAGCAGCGACATTGCCATCAACGCGGTGCACCAGCTGGCCACCGCCGCCCAGTACCGGGTGGGCGACGGCCTCCTGAACAGCAGCGACGGCAAGAACATCCAGTCCGCCTCGGATGTCGACCTGTTTGGTACCACCGAGCTGGGCGCCCTGAACGGCAGCATGACCATAGTCTACGGCAGCCAGAAGCTGAACATCAACTTTGACGAGGTGGCCGACAAGAAGGCCATGGAGGAGATTCGGACAAAGCTGGGAGCGGGCGCCACCGACGCCGACGTGCTGGCCGGGCTGATTAACCAGAAGCTGGAGGGACAGAAGATTACCTTCAGCAACGGTAAGAGCGAGAACGCCGAGGACCGGGTGCAGGCCGTGGTGAGCGGCGGCTCCATCGTATTCAAGGACCTGAAAGCCACTGCCGGCAACGCCCTGTATATCTCCCAGGCCAGCGGAAACGTGGCCAAGACCCTGGGTCTGGACCTGGATAAGGCCGATGAGAACAAGGATATCAAGTCCTTCAGCATGAGCGGCCTGAAAGACGGCCTGACCCGGAAGGAAGATAACCTGGAATACCTCTCCGGCAAGGCCATGAGCCTGACCCTGAACGGCTCCACCAAGACCATCTACCTGCCCGAGATGGAGAAGATTGCCGGTGCGGACGGCAATCCCGATAAGTATAAGATCAACGGGAAAGAAGTCGAAAAGGATAAGCTGGCCGATGAGTACGCCAAGGCCGTGAACGCAGAGGTGGGCAAGGTCTTTAAGAAGAAGATCGAGGTCACCAACACCGGCGCCGACGGAAAGCTCAAGCTGAACTTCAACGTCAAGGAGGACGGCTCCGACCTGCGCATTACCTCCGATGTGGGCGAGGCCCTGGGCATCGGCCAGACCGCCACCACCTATCTGAATACCAGCAAGACCCTGGGCGACCTGATGGACCTGAGCAAGCTGACCTCCGTCGGCAAGGACGACAAGGGCAACGACCTGTATGCCTTTGAGATTAACGGCGTGACCGTGGGCAAGTACAGCAAGGACTCCAAGCTGTCCGAAATCCTCAACGACATCAACAGCAACAAGGAAGCCGGCGTGAAGGTGAGCTACTCCCAAACCACCAAGGAGTTTGTGTTCTCCGCCAAGGAGACCGGCGCCGACAGTGAGATCGTCATGGGCGGCGGTCTGGCGGAGGCCATGTTCGGTTCCACCGATATTCCGGAGCACAGCACAGTCGCCTTTGGCGAGGCTTATGGTGTGAGCTGGCTGGACGGCAGCGACGTTCAGTTTACGATCCCTGGCGTCAGCGGCACATACGACATCAAGGTGTCGAAAGACGACACCATTGAAGATGTTGCCGAAAAGCTGAACGGAATGATTTTCAATCACGGCTATACCGCTTCCTACAATAAATACTCAGGCGAGCTGGAACTTGTTGACAAGAACGGTTCGTCGGTAGATTTTAAGATGAAGGCCAATCATCCGGACCCGGATTTTGGAAGTTATGACCTTGAGTTTGACAAAAAATACGCGCCCTCTATCGATTATACGGTCGGCCAGGACGCCAAGTTCACCGCCACCATCAACGGCAAGGAGATGGAGATGACCCGCAGCTCCAACAGCGTGAGCATTGATGGGCTGACCATCAATATGAAGGAGACCTTCGATGCCAGCTTGGACGAGGATGGAAACAAGGTCTCGGCCGCCAAACGGGCGGAGAACTCTGTCACCTTCAAGAGCACCACCGACTCCGACAAGATTGTGGACGCGGTGAAAGCCATGCTCGAGGACTACAACGCCATGCTCAGCGAGGTCAAGGGGGCCTACTCCACCTTGCCCGCCAAGAAGACCGACGGCAGCAGCTACGAGCCCCTCACCTCCGACCAGGCCAGCAGTTTGTCCGAATCGGAGCTGAAGAACTACGAGGAGAAGGCCAAACAGGGCATCCTCTTTGCCGACCGGGACCTGTCCAGCCTGTACAATAAGCTGCAGAACATGTTCTCCCCCGCCGGGCAGGACGGCGCCATTCTCCGGGGCATGGGCATTACCAGCAGCTACGATATCAGCACCGGCGCGCTGACTATCACCCTGGACGAGAATAAGCTGCGCTCCATGCTGGACAGCGACCCGGACATGGTGGCCGACGCCTTCACCAAGACCAGCGGCAACGGCGGCGTGATGCAGAACCTGAAGAATACCCTGGATGCCTACGCCAAGACCAGCGGCGAGCCCAAGGGAATCCTCATTCAGAAGGCGGGCAGCCCCCTGAGCCCCCTGTCCCTGATGAACAACACCTGGCAGAAGCAGATTGACAACTACAACAAGCAGATCGAGAAGTGGCAGGATAAGCTGTCCAGCCAGGTGGACCGCTACACCCAGC
>OFFY01003140.1_pt1 | contig 10402 bp, 10 predicted proteins | sample 1521481 | NCBI WGS metagenome assembly OFFY01 (sample SAMEA3504117, study PRJEB24116) | mouse gut metagenome | biome: mouse gut; feature: mouse-associated habitat; material: faeces | place: Denmark | collected 2011
GTCCGCATGAGCCGCTTTTATCAGGACCTGATGGCAACCGATTACAGCGTTACGGATTTGATGGAACGCCATGGCATTACCAATTACAAAGTATTAATCCGGGACTTTAAGCAAACCTACGGGACCACGCCTAATAAGTTGCGGAACCGCTTATAATTTAACTTCTTTGAAGCAATTGATACATTTCTTCATTATCAATTTTTTGCATATCTTCTGCTTTTAATTTCGCCCTACCGCAAACCCTTCTAATCAAGGGACAATGACGCAAAAAAATCAGTCCCCTCCATATTCCGGGACTTATAGCGCATCAGGTATGCTTTCATTTCCGGATACTGCTCCCCCATTTCCAGCAAAATACCATCATAATTTCCCGCCGTAAGGCACCCTGCCCGGGTGAATGCCTCATAATACTCCCGGTCATTTCCGTGGTCCTGGAACACGCACTCCCAGGCCGCTTCCGAAGGGCATCCCTTGGTGTGGGTACACAGATACGCGGAAAGCGTCCCTTCAAACTCCCTGGAAAGCCCCAGGGAATTAATCAGGCGCAAAAAGCAAAGCTCTGCCTTTTCCCTCCGTCTCCTTGCCAGGTAGTAATCCATATTTGCCACAATATCCTCTTCCCCGCAGTATACCATCTTTGTATAGCCCTCCTCGTCAGGCTGGGCGAGAAATTCCGAAAGACGCTGGTCGAACCGGGCAAGCCACGCGCCCTCCCCTGCCTCCCTGAGGGAAAAGAGATAATCTGTCTCCAGCTTCACAGGCACCGCCCCCAGGAGCCTGCCCACCTGCCTTTGCCTTACCCTGTCCCCATCCGGCAGGTAAATGCCTGCAAGCCTTTGGCATTCTTTAAAGATTCCCCTGCCTAGGGCAAGGTTTTCCCTGGGCAGCCAGACACTTTCCAGAAGGCTGCAGTAGGCAAAGGCCCAGTCCCCAATCTCCCTTAAGGCCTCCGGGAGCCTCACCTCTTTTAAGGGTTTGGCGCTTAAAAAAGCTTTTTTCCCCAGCCCCGTTACCGGGAGGTTTTCTATTTTTTCCGGCACCACCACCCTGCCGCTATGTACTTTGCAGGACAGGATAAGGATGCCCTCCCCTTCCCTGCGGTATTCGATGCGCCCCCCTTCTATTTCCAGTTCCTTTATAGGCTCCATTCCCCAATCTCCTTTTCCCCAAAATCCAGCTAACGCCTACAGCTCCAATGCCAGGATTTCCTCCATCAGCCCGTTGCCCCGCTCCGAGAGCATCAGCTCCTGGTTATGCCTTTCATATGCGTCACAGCCAAACTGCCCTATAAATCGGGCGCTGTCATTGTTCACCGTCAGCTCCGTTACCAAAATCAGCATTTCGTTCCCCTGTGCAAAAGCGTTTTCCACAAAAGTAAAAAGGTTTTCCAGGCGGTTTCCTGTGGCCGCCGTTTTTTTCTTAAGCGCCTGGGCCTGCCCTTCAAAAGCATTTTTCAACAGCCCGAAGGCTTCCTGCCCTTCAGTAACCCCTTCCAGAAGAAGCTTTTTCTTCCCTTCCTCCAAAAAGCGGAGGATACGCTGCCCCTTCCTCCTGCCTGTTTCCGAAAGGCTCCCCGCCATCTGCGCGGATTCCATCTGCTTTTTCCGCCCCTGTATCTGGTTTTCCAGCATCTGGCCCAGGGAAATACCGCCTGTGCCGCCATCTTCCACTTTGTCCAGTGCCGCCTTGGCTGCCCTGAGATTTTTTAACAGCTCCGCCAGGTAATCAGCGCTCTCCATATCCTCCCGGATTTCGCTTAAAACCTTATCCAGGAGCATCCCCAAAAGGGAGAGCCGCTCGTCAAAAGCCGCCACCCTGGCACGCTCCACAGTCTGGGCCTTTGCCGTCCCCTCCAGGATTTCCTCTGTCTGGTAATCCTTTTTGTACTTATTAAAAAGATCGTAATATGCCGTGAATTCCTTTACCACCCGTTCGTTCCGGATGTACTGCCCTACCAGCGTCTCGTCCGCTTTTATACCCTCTTCCTCATACAGGCACAGAATTTCCGACAAGTCCTCCCAGCCTCTGGCAGTAACATAGCTTCTGCCGTCCACTGTAGTCTCTATTTTATAAAAATATTCTTTTTTCAGCTCCAGGAAGTTTAAAATTGCCCCATGGATGCCCTTCTGCCAGGCATATTCTTTCCACGCCTTATAATCTGCCTCCACGTCAAGGACTTTCAGCCGGTCCATGGTGACCACGTCAAACTCCCGCACCGACTTATTATACTCAGGCGGATTGCCCGCCGTCACAATAATCCACCCCTCCGGTACCTTGTGCCTGCCAAATACCTTATACTGCAAAAACTGCAGCATAGAAGGGGCAAGGGTTTCCGACACGCAGTTGATCTCGTCCAGAAAAAGAATGCCCTCGCAGATCCCGCTTTTTTCCATCACCTGGTAAATAGAGGCAATGATCTCACTCATGGTGTATTCTGACACCTCATACTTCATGCCCTGATACTCCCTGTGGGAAATAAAGGGAAGCCCCAGGGCGGACTGCCTGGTATGGTGGGTCATGGAATAGGAAACCAGGGCGATTCCCAGTTCCTGGGCAACCTGCTCCATCACCGCCGTCTTTCCGATTCCCGGCGCACCCAACAGAAAAACAGGACGCTGGCGCACCACCGGAATCCGGTACTCCCCAAAGGCATCCTTTTTCAGATACAGCCGCACTGTGGTTTCAATATAATCCTTCGCCTGTTTAATATTCATACTCATCCCCCCGCAACCAAGCTTCCAGCCATCTTTTATGATCTTATTCTTCCATATCCAGCAATACCCGCACCGCCCAGGGGGGTACTTCCGGCTCCCCGCCGCCGTTATCAGGAAACACAAACATCACCCCATAGGAGGGCATCTTCCTGGGATACACCCCATAGCCATCGGTAAAATACACCATGCCCTTGAGGTTCTCGAACTCACCCTTTCCTGCCAGTTCATCCACGTAGGCGAACACCGGGCGGAAATCCGTAGAACCAAAGCCCACAAGCTTTTCATGGGCAAGGAATGCATCCAGGTCCTCCCGGCAGGTGATTTTCGTATCCTTCTGCACCTGATGGTCACACTGGATGATATGCACGTTCATTTTCTGGAAAAAATTATCTTCCCCACTGAGCAATGCATATGTTTTCTGCAAAAAAGAACGCACCAGCGCCCCCCGGCAGGAAGCAGAGGTGTCGATGGCTATCACAAACTCCTTTACCTTTTTGCTGTCCTTATATTCCAGTGGCTCCACCAGGGGCATGTTGCCATACCGTGAAAGCCCATAGGTGTAATAAATATAGTCAAACTCCTCGTCGTTAACCTGCAGGTCCTCATTGGATACCATGAACTTTTTCAGCAGCTCCTCATAAGGATACCTGTCCCTGGCTGCCTCCAGAAGGCTTTTTTCCATACTCTCAGATTTCGATTTCCCGGCAGAAAAGGTCTTTAAATCCGCCCCAATCCTCTGGCTTAATTTTTTCCATTCCTCCGCAGAAACCGCCAGCTCCTGTGAAGGTTCCCAGAAGCTATGGGAATCCACGGAAAAAAGGCGGCAAAGCTCTCCCCGCTCCTTCTGGCTTACCTCCCCGTTTTTCAGGTATCGGTACAATTTTTCTGCAGTAAGGGCCCTCACCTCCCCCTGCAGATACCCTAGCTTTTTCCTGGCTTCCTCATCCTTAAACAGCGCTGTTCCCGGCATTTCCAGTTCCATCACCGCTGCCTCCGCCGCAATATCTGCCCCAAGGCCCCAACTCTCCCTGTCCACCTGGCCAAAGCGGAAGCTGTGGGAAAAAATCATGTGGAACAGGACATGGAGGTACATACGTACCACATAAGCCGGTTCCTCTGTGTATTTTTTCAGCAGAAAAACCGGGTCATAAAACAGTTTCCTGCCATCACAGGCAACCCCCATAAGCCCCTCCCTGGGCGTGGGTACAAGGGCAGACATTGCCACATCCAAAAAACGTATATTCACCAGGATACTGTCCCTGGCAAAGCCCACCGCTTTTTCCGCCAGGGGCCTTGCTTTCTCATATAACTCGCTCATCTTCCCACTTTCCCGCAAATCCTTCTGTCTCCCTGGCAGGCGCATCCCCTGCCCTGCCAACAGCAAAAATGCTTAATAACCTCTTGCCCCTTCCAGGGATTCATCCTTTTCAACCCACTCCCGCACCTCTATCATACGGTATTCCTCCTGGCTGTCCCTGATATAAACCTTTTCTATGCCCGCATTGATCATTACCCGCTTGCACATGGAACAACTGTTGGAATTGGGTATATACTCCCCGGTCTGTGCGTCCACCCCCGCCAGGTACATGGAGCTGCCAATCATTTTGTCCCTGGAAGCGCTGATAATAGCATTCATTTCCGCATGGACGCTGCGGCACAGCTCATACCGTTCCCCCCTGGGTACGCTCAGCTCCTGCCGGATACACTTGCCTGTGTCCGTACAGTTCTTCCGCCCTCTGGGCGCTCCCACATAGCCGGTGGAGATCACCTCGTCGTTCTTCACAATCACCGCGCCATACTTTCTCCTAAGACAGGTGCTGCGCTTGGACACCGTCTCCGCCAGGTCCAGATAGTAATTGACCTTATCCCGCCTTTCTACCATTTCCTTTGCCTCCCCATAATCACCGTAGCAATACATCCGCCCGGCCCATATCGTAAATATAACCTTTGATTGCCTGGGCTATCTTCTCTTTATTGTCAGCAGACAATGGCTTTGCACAGTAAACTGCATAATACATAGCCGCCAGCTCCGCTTTTGAATTTTCAGCTACAATATCATTCAGGCTGTTTTCCCGAAACAGAGAGATTACCTCTGATTTCTCATAAGAGCTCCCATTCAATATGGAAGCAGGTGATTTCTTTTTTCTGGTGCCCAGCTTACTTTTATTGACTTTCCTCAATGTCTCAAGAAAAAAATCAACATCCTCCACTGATCTCTCCAGATATTTATTTTTCTCTTCCTCCGTCTGCATGGAATTTAGCTTGTTGATTACATCATTTAATTCATAAATCTGCGCCTTGGTGATACACATACTTTCTGCCTCCATGTGATTCCTCAATGATACCCAGGGTATGGCACTATTTGTGTTCTAATTCCTCAATCCGGCTTAAAACGCTGATTGACAGTTCTTTATAATCACTTCTTGCCATTGATACTTCCCCCCGTTCTGTACTTCTGGATATATCTATGTAATTATTTATTTCTTCCTCGAAAAAATATATATCGCCTTCACTGGCATCACATTTCCTGGAAACAGTATCCCTTAAATTGATCATTGCCTGCTCATACCTGACCTGTCCTCGGATAAATGTGCAGAAAATACCAATAAGCTTGGGGGAATCACCAAAATAGTGCTTTATCAGCATCCCCTCTTCTGAATCATTACAATATCTGTTGTAGGTTTTATTTACTGTGTTAATATAATGGGCTACGCCATTGGCACTGATCCTGTCAAGGATTGTCGGAATAATATAATAATCAGAGAGCAAAAAAGCAGATCTGGTAATCAGATTATTTGATGGCGGACAATCAATTAACACATAATCATATTCCCTTCTCTCCAACACAAAATCCAAAAAATTTTTTAAAATTGAAAGATATTCTACATTATCCTCCATTCTTACTGCAAGCTCATCTAACCCTATGCCATCTTCATAAAACAGGCTGGACGCTATAAAATCAAATTTCCCTTTGCCATATTTCTGTACAATATCCAATCCAAACTTCAAATCAAGATGATGGTATTTTTTAATTCTGGCGATATGAAGGTCGTAAACATAGTTCAAGGCTTTCCTTTTATCCATCCCACTTAACTCACCGCCATTATTGCTCACCAAAATCTCACTCAGGGAGCTTTGCGGATCCAAATCCAAAGTTAGGACCTTCTTCCCCATTTGGGCAAAATATCCTGCAAAATTCAGCACACTTGTGGTTTTTCCCACACCGCCTTTATAGTTACCAATAAATATTATCCTGGCCTGCATTTATCCTGGCCCTCCCTAAGAACTACACCGTCAAACTACCGCACCATACATTCTATAACAATAAAAAGCACACCACCGCTGTTGACACCACAATCTGTATAATAGCAAACCGGGTATCTGTCTGGGTATTGGACCAGCCCATCACTTTCCTCACATGGTCATGGAGGGGCGTCCTGATATTTTTCAGGATATGGATCTTGAACCCCCGGATAAGCGCCACCTTTAAAAGCCCCAGCCCCCCGTCCAAAATAAATACGATCCCCACCGGAAGGTAGAGAAAAGGGCTGCCGCTTTTTAAGGCCACGATACTGATAAAAATTCCCATGGCACGGCTTCCTGCATCCCCCATAAGCAGTTTGCTGGGCGCAGCGTTGTACCACAAATAGCCCAGCAGGCAGATGATAAACATCAAAATAAGAAGGGAAAAACCGTCCTGTTTCCCCAGGATATTGTCAATCACATAAAAAGATGCCAGGGTTATGATTGCCAGGGTGCCGGAAAGCCCGTCCACCCCGTCGGAGCAGTTGGTCACATTAATCGAACCCCACACCAAAATCACTGCCAGCAGCCCGAACAGCACTGGCGGGATAGTGATGGTAATCCCCAGGGTAGCAATCCTTACCATATTAGAATTAAAATACAGATAAGTGACTGCCACAATAACCGCAATCAGAAGGTCCAGCAGCCCCTTCTTTAATCCCCCCCATGGGTGCTTGGAAGCGTCATCCATAAATCCCGTAGCCATCTCCGCCGCCACCAGCAACAGGTAAATTACAATCTCTGTATTTACCGGTGTAAAAACCAGGGACGCCATTACAAACACAAGCACGAAGATGATTCCCGCCCCCCGGGGTTTCCCCGCCGAAAGCTTCCCGTCATGGGCAAATTCCCTTCCCGCATCTTTCGGCAGCAAGTGGCAAAACTTTGCCGTAAAAAAGCAGGTTCCTGCAAATGCCAGCAAAAGCCCCACTGCCGCCGCTATGGATTGGTTGTCTTTTAACATATAGTCGGTCACTGTTCTCCCCTCCCGGTTAACCTATTCCCAACGCTTTTTTGGCAAGCTGGTCCGCCATATCGTTGTATTTGTCATTGGAATGCCCCGCCACCTTCACAAAGCGGATATCTACCTGTGTGCTTGCCTGGTCAAAAAAAGCCTTATAAGCCTTTGTGCCTTCCTTATTCGCCTGCCATTCTCCCAGGCACCAGCGGGCAATCCCTTCATAATCATGGTAAATCTCAATAGCCGCCAGCTTATGGTCTATGGCGTACTGCATGGCCGCCTCCGCCCCTTTAATCTCCCCGGCTACATTGCGCATGGAGGAAAGTGCCTTATCCTGGAACTTCTGGTACAATTTCTCTTCCCCGTCCCTGCCCAGCACTACCATGCCATAAGAAAACTCCCCGGTTGCCTTGTTGAAGCTCCCGTCTACATATATTTTAACACAATCTGGGGCTTTCCATCCATCTTCTTCCATATTTTTCTCACGTTCTTTTCTTTTTCCCACAGAGAGCTTCCTCACAGGCGCGGGCGCATCTCCCATCCCCTTTTCCTGGCCTGGCTTTTCCCCCACAGGAGCCTGCCCGGCTGCCCCGCCTAAGTAGGCATCCGCCTCCTCTTTGGTTTTGAAGCTTTTATAAATGGCACCGGAATATCCGTTGACACTTGCCTTACACTCCTCCCAGGTCCTGAAAATCCCTGTCTTTTTTCCTGCTTTTACTGCATAATACTTACCCGCCACAATGCGCCTCCTTCTTTTTTCACGCTAAAATACGCTTTTTATGTCATAAAAGCACTGTTTATCTGCCATTTGCGCATATTTCATGCCAATGCGCGATAACTAACGCTTTACAGTTATAATATTATCCGTATATACTATAGTTGTAAAAGGGGTTTGCGGTAACGGCCTTCACAGGCTGTTGCCGCTTTTTGTTTCTAAATTTTCATTGCTTCTTAACTTGCCACTCTGGTATTTTAGCATAAATCCGCGTATCATGGTATAGGAAAAGTAAATAAAAAACCTTGCCGTCCCTGTCACAGGGATAAAGGGGCGTTGTCTAATAAAACAGGAGGTATAACAGTGAAATCACAGGTTTGTGTCTGCGCTGCATCCGCAAACTTAAGATGTGCAAAAAGCAGCGCAGAAATGAGGTAAGCTATGAGCAAAAAAACAAATGAAGAACTACAGGCCTGCGTTGGCCTGGCCACTGCCGGAGACAAAAAAGCCCTGGAAACGCTTATCGGAAGCGTCCAGGATATGGTATTTAATTTATCCCTGCGGATGCTTGGGACATTTTCGGATGCGGAGGACGCCACCCAGGACATCCTATTGAAAATGATCACCCACCTTTCCTCTTTCAGGGGTGAAAGCGCCTTTACAACATGGGTGTTCCGCATTGCGGCTAACCATCTGAAAAATTACAAAAAGCATATGTTCGCCCACCACCCCTTAAGTTTTGAGTTTTACGGAAATGATATTGAAAACGGAAAGATACAGGATCTGCCGGATTTAACCCAGAATGTGGAAAAGGACCTGTTAGCGGAAGAACTGAAAATGTCCTGTACCAATGTGATGCTGCAATGCCTTGATGTGGAAAGCAGATGTATTTTTATCCTGGGCACAATGTTTAAGCTGGACAGCCGTATCGCAGGGGAGATTCTGGGAATAACCCCGGAGGCGTACCGCCAGCGGCTTTCCCGCACACGCAAAAAAATGGCAGATTTTCTTGGGCAATATTGCGGGGAATATGGCAGGGGTAAATGCAAATGCAAAGACAGGATAAATTATGCGGTCCAAAACCACAGGATTGACCCCAGGCAGCTTGATTATATGTCAGCAACGGAAATTCCCGCCACGACCCTGACAGATGTGAAAAATGCCATGGAAGATATTGATGATTTTTCACAGGACTTTTCCTTTTGTAAGCCCTACCAGTCTCCCCAACGCACAAAGCATCTGGTACAGGAATTTTTGGATTCCACCCAGCTTTCTATTATCCGGCAATCATAAAGGAAGGGACAGATATATGAATACGCAGTTAATTCTTGATTATTTATCCGCATTACAATTGAATAACAACCGCGGCTGGTATCATGCCAACAAAGAAGATTTTAAAAAAGCAAACGCTGAATTTGAAGAATTATTACAGGCCCTGATACTGGAAACCGGAAAATTTGACAGCAGCATTTTACATTGCAGCCCCAAAGACCTGACCTTTAAGATCGTAAGGGATACCCGCTTTTGCCATGACAAGTCCCCTTACAATCCCGCGTTCCGCGCCCATATTTCCTCAAAAGGGAAGCTGCCTGTCCCTGTAGGGTATTATCTTATGATAAAGCCCGGAAACCAGTCCTTTTTAGGAGGCGGCCTGTTTGCAGACATGTTTAAGGATGCTACTGCCATGGTACGGAATTATATTTCCCAAAACGGCGGGGAATGGGAAAAGCTCCTGCATGAGCCTGCGTTTGCCAAATATTTCACCGTCCAGGGAACTGCCCTGAAAAATGTCCCCCAAGGGTATGATAAGGCGCATCCCCAGGCAGAATACCTGAAATTTAAAAGCTGGTACCTGGAATATCCCCTGAAAGACGGGGAAATAAAAGAGGCAGATGCCTTCCTGGCAAAGGCCGCAGAAATTTTCCGTGCCATGAAGCCCTTTAACGACTATCTGAACAAGGCGCTTGCAGGCTTCCAGATGCCCGCAAGGTAGCCAGCGGCCTGATAAAAGCCCCTTTTCCCTGATATGGACTTCTTCGTTCGTTGATAAAGCCTGTATTCCGCTGACAATGGGTTTCACAGATTTTAACAGCTTGGAATTGGCAATTATATAGATGGTAAAAATTAAGGCTATATTGATTGCTAAAACAGAAAGAATCGTTTTGGGCAAGTTGGCGATGAAATCGTAATCCCAACTCGGCCACATATGCTTCCAAAAGCTGTCTTTCGGATAGCCGAGTACCACAAGTCCGTTTTCTGCTTCTCCTGTAAAGGTAGGATACCCGTCGATATAGCCACGGGTTAGGCTCGCTATATCTGAAACGGTGTATAACATAGGTACGGTTTCAGGAAGATTATCCGTCTGCCATACTACTTTCATTGCCCTGTTGTCAATAAATATCGCCCACACATCTGTATTTTGAAGTTCAAGCGCCGTATCTTCACCTAAAATATATCCGTTTTCATTTTGTGACAGAGCATCGGCAACTTCCTGCGCCGTAATCCAAGGAGAACCGTTCGGCGTTTGATTCAGCGTATATATGCACAACAAAGCAAAATTCAGAATAATGAGCAGCAACGAGGACAAGAGCATAATACCGACAAAACGCCGTATTAGTTTCGGTACGCTTTTCATATCACTTGCCCTCCATAATCAGCTTATATCCAAGCCCTTTAACTGTTATCAGAGAAACTGGATGGGATGGATCT
>OFFY01003144.1_pt1 | contig 10396 bp, 8 predicted proteins | sample 1521481 | NCBI WGS metagenome assembly OFFY01 (sample SAMEA3504117, study PRJEB24116) | mouse gut metagenome | biome: mouse gut; feature: mouse-associated habitat; material: faeces | place: Denmark | collected 2011
CCCGCCGCAACAGGCAGCCCAGTACATGGGCCGTCGCGACGGGAATGCCCCATAACAGGGAATGCACCTTAAGCCGCCGCTCCGCAATCTGCAGATAATGCCACAGCAGAAAGAAGCATACGACAGTGCCGCCGCCATAAAAAAGCACCAGAGGCAGCCGTCCGCATGACTTCGTCCACAGCGCCAAAGATGCCGCCAAATTTATATTTATGACGGACAGTGCCAGAGATATGACTGCTTTTGCGGATTTTTCCGGATTTCTTTTGCGGAACTCTTTATTTTTATGATCTTTATGCGTATTCTCGGTATTGTACATGTCAACATTTCTCCCTGTGGTTTCCGGTATCACAGTTACAGTGTATCATTTTGGCAGGGAAAGAAAAAGGGAAAAGTGTTTACATTTCGACAGGGGATTTGTATAGTAAAGTATAGCAGGCAACAGGATACAAAAAAGGAGTGCGGCCATGTTCCGTTTGTGGGCAAAAGTATTTGAAAATAATCATCTGATCAGAGATACCGTCATCGAAGATCCCGGGGAGGATACGCGGACGCACAAGGTGTTCCGCGCGCTGGATGAAGTATGCTACCGGTTCGATCTTGGAAAGCCGATCTGGCTTGATGCTACGGTCCGGGATTTCAAGCGCCATGATAAAACCAGATTCACGCAGGATAATTTTATCGAGACCATTGATTTTGATTATCTGGAAATTCATGTCATAGAAGAAGACTAGTATGAGAGGCGGCATAAAAATCTCAAATTGTAATGCATAAATCTATTGACGTGGCATATGATACGTAGTAGTATTGTTATATCTTATATGTAGTATTAAAAACTACATAATGAAATATGAATGCTATGTAATAAAGCCTGCAATATGAATTTCACTACTCCGCTGTATTTGGCGGAAAGAAGGGAGTTATCTATGCAAATTACAATTCGGGAACCCGGAAGTGCGATCACACATTTTATCGGAATGATGATGGCTATTGTGGCGGCCGCGCCGCTGCTGGTAAAGGCGGCGCTTGATGCGGATATGACGGCGCTTGTCGCCATGACGGTATTTAGCGGCAGTATGGTGGCTCTCTACGGCGCCAGCGCAGTCTATCACAGTGTCACGGTCAAGGAGAATATTCTGAAAGTGTTCCGCAAGCTGGATCATATGATGATCTTCGTGCTGATTGCCGGCTCTTATACGCCGGTCTGCCTGGTGGTTCTGGGCGGCAGAATGGGATATACGCTGCTGGCGGTGGTATGGGGGATCGCCGTTGTCGGTATGGTGGTCAAGGCATGCTGGATCACCTGTCCGAAATGGTTTTCATCCCTGGTCTATATCGCCATGGGCTGGGTGTGCCTGGCGGTTTTCGGGACGCTGTGGAATACGCTGCCGCACAGCGCTTTTCTCTGGCTGCTGGCCGGCGGGATCGTCTATACGGCAGGCGGCGTCATCTACGCACTGAAACTGCCGATCTTCAATGCCAGACATAAATATTTCGGTTCCCATGAGATCTTCCATCTGTTTGTGATGGGAGGGAGCATTTGTCATTTTGTGTTCATGTATTTGTATGTGGCGTAATGTTATTAACTAAGTTTCCCGCATAAAATGAGGAGTGCCCAGACACCTTACGGCGCCTGGGCTATTATGAAAAAAATTTATCTATTTGCGTATTGTCAGGTAGTACATGCTTGCTTGTTGCTATGAATAAAGTATACGATGAAATTATGAATAAACTGTGAACGGCATGTGAAGTTATCGTTAATATTTACAAAGAAAGACTGGAAATAATCCAAAGATTGTACGAAATGCATAAAAAGTGAATTATTATGCAAAAAAGGTTCTGTTGTCAGAAGTGTGGAAAGATGTTAAAATACATTCAACCGCCGGCGGCGGGAAACAGTTGACAGGGATGAGAGGACAAGGATGACAGTCGGAGGAAAAAGGATGGATACTTTTATAGATAAACTGGCGCAGAAGAAAAATGCGCAGGAGATGATCAAAGCGAATATGACGGCCGAGGCCGCGAAGATGGAACAGCTCCAGAACCAGATGCAGGCCAATGACGGTTTGATGCAGGAAATACGGAAGGTGAATCTGAAGACGGTCGAGAATGTGGCGGAGATTCGGAAGGCGCTGGAGACTTGCATTGAGAAACTGGATGCCCTGCAGGCGGACAGCAGTCAGACGGAGCAGGAACAGGAGACGCTGACGGAGATCAAGAACCTTCTGGAAGAGAAGTTCCGGCAGTCCGAGGATTTCATGCACAAGGAGAATGTCAAAGTGTACCGCAATGTGCAGGCGGCGCTTGTGGAAGAGCTGAAGAAGCAGACGGAAGAGTTGAAGAGCAGCCAGCCGTCCGGGAACGGCCATAAGGCGCTTATACCAATCTCCGTTCTGATCCTGATCGGTGTGGCCGCGAATATTGTGCTGCAGGTATTATCCATGATGAATTTCAAATTCTTCTGATGTGTCCGGCTGGCGCAGGAGAGCGTAACAGGAATGCGAATGAATAAAATATGCATAAATATCGGAGGCAGTTATGGGCAGACAGATATGGAAACCGGGCAATATGCTCTATCCCCTGCCGGCGGTTCTGGTCAGCGTGGCGGACAGGCAGGGTAATGCCAATCTCTTTACCGTGGCATGGACGGGTACGGTCTGTTCGGATCCGCCCATGGTTTCGATCTCGGTCAGGCCGGAGCGGTATTCCTATCATATGATAGAGGAGACGGGGGAGTTTGTCGTGAATCTGACCACGGAGGCGCTGGCCTGCGCTACAGACTACTGCGGGGTCAAAAGCGGAAGGGATGTGGATAAATGGAGTGCGATGAAGCTGACGCCGCTTAAGGGAGAGCACGTGCAGGCGCCCATGGTGGCGGAGAGCCCCGTTAATCTGGAGTGCCGTGTGACCAGAAAGCTGGAACTGGGCACCCACCACATGTTTCTGGCAGAAGTGTTGGCGGTGCATGTGGACGAAACCTATATGGACGAAAACGGCAGCTTTCGCCTGAACGCCGCCAGGCCTCTGGTCTATTCCCACGGACGGTATCTGGGTATCGGAAGGGAACTGGGTACTTTCGGCTACAGCGTGCGGAAGAAACCGAAGCACACGAAGAACAACGATCACAAATATACAGACAGGCGCAGAAAAACAGCCGGGAAACGATGACCAGACGGGCAGTCTGGATTCAGCCGTCTCCTTCCGGCTGTTCTTTTTTTGCTTTCTGCGCAGGGGCGGACCGGCCGGAGAGCAGGCTGCCGCGGACAACGGCGTCTGCGCCGTAACGGCTGCGGATGGCGTCCAGCGCCTGGTCGAGCTGTTCTTTTCTGCGTGAGGCGGGCCGGCCGGCATACAGACTGGCCTCTGCCGGTCCGTTCTGCGCGGGGACGGGCAGGTCAAACAGGGAAAGCTGCACGGGTTCACCCTCAGCGGTCAGCTTCGAGGAACGGATGCCCAGCAGGCGTACCGGTGTGCCGTCCCAGATCTCGTCAAAAAGGCAGCATGCGGTCTGGTAGATGATATCCGTCTGGCTGGTGGGCGTAAGCAGCGTGGTCTGGTGGGAAACCTTCTTAAAGGTGTTGTATTTGATCTCTGTGCTGACCATGGAAGCGGACTGCCCGGATCTGCGCAGCCGTCCGGCCACGGATTCGGACAGAGAGAGGAGCACCCGGTGGGCGGTCTCCCTGTCTGCTGCGTCCTGGCTTAAGGTGGTGGAGTTGCCGATCCCTTTGGCCTCCGCCTGTTCGACCACGACCCCGGAGTCGTCAATGCCGTTGGCATATTCCCAGAGCAGTACGCCGTGGCTCTTTAGATGGGCCGAGATCACGCTGCGGTCTGCGCAGGCCAGGTCGCCGATCGTCAGGATCTCCAGTTTGCGCAGCGTCTCCACGCTGGAATGGCCGCACATAAAGAGCGAGGACACCGGCAGAGGCCACAGCTTATGCCGGATCTCGCTGGCATAGAGTGTGTGCACCAGATCCGGCTTCCTGAAATCGGAGGCCATCTTTGCCAGCACCTTGCGGTCGGATATGCCCACATTCACGGTGAAGCCCAGTTCCTGCCTGACCCGGTCCTTGATCATATGAGCGGCCTCTTCCGGGGAAGAATACTGTCTGCGGATCGGCGTATAATCCATATAACACTCGTCCACACTGACCTGCTCGAGATCCGGGCTGAAATCAGACAGAAGTGTCATAAGTTCCCGGCTCCGGCGGCTGTACAGCTTATGATCCGGCGGCTCCAGCATCAGCCTGGGGCATTTGCGCAGTGCATTGACGATGGGTTCTCCGGTCACGACGCCGTAAGCCCTGGCCGGAATGGACTTCGCCAGTACAACGCCGTGTCGTTTGGCCATATCTCCGCCGATGACGGCCGGGATTGTGCGCAGATCCACATCAGATCCGTTATGCAGTTTCTCCAGTGCGCTCCAGCTTAAATAGGCGGAGTTGACGTCTATATGAAAAATGATTCTTTCCATGTCGGTTTCCTGCTTTGCAAAAAAGGTGAGTCGATTACTTTGCTGTATTCTTATTCTACCACAGAAATTCCTGCATGTCTCTACAAAACGAACATTTGTACGATGCTTGTGAAAAGAAACCGTTTGGAATGGGCAGATTTCGTGGCAGAGAACCCGCGGGCCGGACTTTATTGTAAAAATGTACAATTATGCATAATACTTTACATTTTGGGGAAATACTGCTAGAATATAAAATGTTACATTTTTGTTACAGAATATGAAGGATAAATGACGTTAAAGACGCGTCAGACGACAGATAAATAATTATGATGAAAAAAATCAGCAGACATTATAAAAAAATGAAAATTGCATATATTAAGGTTGCGGCACTTGCAGTGTTTGCCGGTATACTTTTTTTCCCGACCTGGCAGAAGCTGGAAAGTACGGGGGACAATATTTTCACGGTATATCTGAATGATACACAGGTAGGTACCGTGGGGAACCTGGAGCAGGTGGAGAGCTGCCTGATCGCCGCCCGCAGGAAGCTGGCGGGAACCAGTGACGAGCTGGTGCTGGCGGACAGTGAGCTGCGCTATGAGGGAAGCGAGGTGCTCTGGGGGAAAGTGGACGACCCTGCGGATTTGACCGTCAGTATGGCAGGCGTACTCAGAAACAGTGTCAAGGAGACGCTGAACCGTTCCTATACGGTCAAGATCAACGAATATACGGTGAATCTTGCCAGTACACAGGAAGTGCTTGCGCTGCTGCAGGCTTCTATCAACCGGTATGATCATGAGAAAGAGTATTACGTGGATCTTGTGCTGGACGGCAACCGGGAACTGAATGTGCTGACGACGCAGATTTATTCGGCCGCCGAACAGAAGGAAGAAGAGCAGGCTGCGGAGGAGGTCATGACCAGTTCGGGGATCGACGCTGCTTTTGACGAGATGTTTGCGGAGATCGAGCCGGATATAGAGAAGGACTTTTCCGACTATGAACTGGGCCTTATGTCGCTGCAGTTCGGCGATACGGTGGAGGTGGTGGAGTCTTACCTTCAGGATTATGAGCTGACTTCTCTGGATACCGCCATCGAGGAGGTGACGAAGGATCAGGAGAAGGAGCAGATCTATGAGGTGGTATCGGGAGACACCCTGTCCCAGATCGCGGAGAAGAATGAGATCCCGCTGGCGGATCTGATCGCCATGAATGAGACGATCGAGAATGAGAATTCCATGATCCGTGCAGGGGACGAGCTGATTGTCACGGTTCCGGAGCCGGAGCTGTCAGTAGAGCGTGTGGAAGAGGTGTATTACGAGGAAGATTATGAGGCGGAGATCGTTTATGTAGATAATGATAACTGGTATACCACGGAGATGAAGACGCTGCAGGAGCCTTCTGCGGGACACCGCATCGTGGTGGCCAACGTTTCCTATCGGAACAATGAAGAGACCGCCAGAGAGATACTGAAAGAGGAAATCACTTACGAGGCAGTGCCGAAGATCGTGGAACGCGGCACGAAGATTCCGCCGACTTATATCAAGCCGCTGTCGGGCGGACGGCAGTCTTCCGGCTTCGGAAGGAGGAAGGCGCCCACCAGAGGCGCAAGCAGTTATCACAAGGGTATCGACTGGGCGACACCGGTAGGTACGGCCGTCATGGCATCTTCGGCTGGAACCGTCGTAAGGGCCGGCTGGGGAAGCGGATATGGTTATGTGGTTTACATCAACCATGCGGACGGCAGACAGACAAGATACGGTCATCTGAGTAAAGTACTGGTATCTCCGGGACAGCAGGTTGCGCAGGGGCAGAAGATAGCCCTGAGCGGTAACACGGGTGTGAGTACGGGGCCTCATGTGCACTTCGAGATGCTGATAGGAGGCTCGCAGGTAAATCCCCTCAAGTATCTGAATTAGTACAGTGTACCGGTATGGCTGCGCTGCCTGTTTTTACACTAACTACATCCTGCGGTGATATACGATGCCTGTTTATGGTGAAACTGCCCATTTACAAATGTGCAGATTATGGTATACTGTTAAGTAATTGCTGTAAAAGTTATTTATAAAAATTTAAGAATTCAGGAATCCTGAATTATCCTATAACTTGAGATCATAACTGCTTTAACAGGGATACATTTTTTGCTTAGATTATTCAGAGTTTATTTCGTTTATCATACAGGGGACTATTTATGGAACAATATGCGATTAAAGGTGGAAATCCGTTAGTCGGCGAGGTGGAGATCGGCGGTGCCAAGAATGCGGCTCTGGCTGTTCTTGCTGCGGCTATTATGACGGATGAGACCGTTGTGGTAGAGAACGTACCGGATGTCAGGGATACCAATGTGCTGATGCAGGCGATGGAGAGTATCGGCGTCATTATCCAGAGAGTGGACAGACATACGGTTAAGATCAATGCTTCCCAGATCAGCGATCTGGTGATCGAAGACGATTATATCAAGAAGATCAGGGCATCCTACTATCTGCTGGGTGCGCTTCTTGGCAAGTATAAGAAGGCGGAGGTGGCGCTTCCGGGCGGTTGCAATATCGGACTGCGGCCGATCGACCAGCATATCAAGGGATTTCGTGCGCTGGGAGCCAACGTGAGGATCGAGCACGGTCTGATCATCACGGAGACAGAGAGATTAAGAGGAAATCACGTCTATATGGATGTGGTATCGGTGGGAGCCACCATGAATGTGATGATGGCTGCCGTGATGGCGGAAGGCCAGACCGTGATCGAGAATGCGGCGAAGGAGCCTCATGTTGTGGATCTTGCGAACTTTTTAAACAGTATGGGCGCGAACATCAAGGGCGCCGGTACGGATGTGGTCAAGATCAGGGGCGTATCGCGTCTGCACGGCACGGAATACGGCATCATTCCCGATCAGATAGAGGCCGGGACCTTTATGTTTGCGGCTGCGGTGACGAAAGGCGATGTGACGGTCAAGAATGTGATCCCCAAGCATCTGGAATCCATCAGCGCGAAGCTTTTGGAGATCGGCTGCGAGGTGGAGGAATCGGACGACGCCGTGCGGGTGGTGGCAGCCAAGCCGCTGGCGCATACCCACGTTAAGACACTGCCTTATCCGGGATTTCCTACAGATATGCAGCCCCAGATCACGGTCACACTGGGCCTGTCTGCCGGGACAAGCATCGTGACGGAGAGCATTTTTGAGAATCGTTTCAAATATGTGGACGAGCTTACCCGCATGGGGGCCAATATCAAGGTGGAGAGCAACACGGCGATCATAGACGGCGTGGGCAAATATACAGGCGCAGGCATTACGGCGCCGGATCTAAGGGCGGGCGCGGCACTGGTGATCGCGGCGCTTTCGGCGGAAGGGATCACAACGATAGACGATATTAAGTATATCGAGAGAGGCTATGAAGATTTTCATCTCAAGCTCCAGGGACTGGGGGCGCAGATTGATAAAGTCACTACGGAGCGGGATCTGCAGAAGTTCAAGCTGAAGGTCGGATGAACATGGCCGATATTTCCTGTTGACAGAAATGTCTGCAGGGTGTATTGTATCTACAGAAGTTGTTAACAACTATATATAGAAGTTTCTCTTATTCAGAGTGGTGGAGATACATAGGATCTGTGAAGCCACGGCAACCCCTTTGTGAGAAGGAAGGTGCCAACCTGAGCGAAAGCACTGTCATCATGACAGATCGAACAATAAGAGGATTTGATTACTGGGTGTCAGGTCCGCTTATTTCGATAAGCGGATTTTTTTTACACTGCAATGTTTGCATTTCATGCGATCATGACCATAAACAGAAGAGTATGAAACAAAAAGGAGAAGAAAAGATGGAGAAGAGACTATTTACCTCAGAGTCAGTGACAGAAGGACATCCCGACAAAGTCTGCGACGCGATTTCCGACGCGATCCTGGATGCCTGCATGGAGAAGGATCCCATGAGCCGTGTAGCCTGCGAGACGGCAGTGTGTACGGGGTTTGTGCTGGTGACAGGCGAGATCACCACCAATGCATACGTAGATATGCAGAAGATCGTGCGTGATACCGTGAAGGAGATCGGCTATACGAAGTCCGAGTACGGTTTTGACGGCAATACCTGTGCGGTGTTGGTAGCGATCGACGAGCAGTCGGCGGACATCGCCATGGGCGTGGACAAGGCGCTGGAGGCAAAAGAGAACAAGATGTCGGACGCCGAGATCGAGGCGATCGGTGCGGGCGATCAGGGTATGATGTTCGGCTATGCAACCAACGAGACGGAAGAGTATATGCCTTATCCGATCTCTTTGGCACACAAACTGGCGCTGCAGCTGACGAAGGTGCGCAAAGACGGCACGCTGCCTTATTTAAGACCCGACGGCAAGAGCCAGGTGTCCGTAGAGTATGACGAGGCGGGCAAGCCGGTGAGACTGGAGGCTGTCGTTCTGTCCACCCAGCATGATGCGGATGTGACACAGGAGCAGATCCACGAGGACATCAGGAAATATGTATTCGATCCGGTATTGCCTAAGGAGTTGATCGACGCCGACACGAAGTTCTTTATCAACCCTACAGGCCGTTTCGTGATCGGTGGGCCTCACGGGGATGCGGGTCTGACAGGCCGCAAGATCATCGTAGATACATACGGCGGTTATGCGCGTCACGGCGGCGGCGCTTTCTCCGGTAAGGACTGTACGAAGGTGGACCGTTCCGCAGCTTACGCAGCCCGCTATGTGGCGAAGAATATCGTGGCTGCCGGACTGGCCGACAAGTGCGAGATCCAGTTGTCCTATGCCATCGGTGTGGCACAGCCCACTTCCGTGATGGTAGATACCTTCGGCACCGGCAAAGTATCCGACGAGAAGCTGGTGGATATCGTGCGCGAGAACTTCGACCTGCGTCCGGCAGGCATCATCAAAATGCTTGACCTGCGCCGTCCGATCTACAGGCAGACCGCTGCTTACGGCCACTTTGGACGTAACGATCTGGATCTGCCCTGGGAGAAGCTGGATAAGGCGGAAGCGCTGAAGAAATATCTGTAATAACTCTAAAATCTATAAAAAGAAGATCGTGGACAAAAAGCGGTCATACATGCGGCGTTTTGCAATTCTTCCGGGAAGAGCATTGCGCCGCTTCCAGTTTGTGATAAAATGGAAGAAACGGAAAAAGAGAAAGAGATGAGGATTCCCACATGGCATTTGCACATTTACACGTCCACACGGAATACAGTCTGTTAGACGGTTCCAACAAGATCAAAGAATACGTCAAGCGCGTCAAAGAGCTGGGTATGGACAGCGCAGCCATCACGGACCACGGCGTTATGTACGGCGTGATCGACTTTTATAAAGAAGCGACGGCAGCGGGTTTGAATCCGATCATCGGCTGTGAGGTCTATGTGGCGCCCCGTTCCCGGTTCGACAGAGAGCTGACCGGCGGCGAGGACAGATACTATCATCTGGTGCTGCTGGCGGAGAACAATACAGGTTACGCAAATCTGGTGAAGATCGTCAGCCGCGGTTTCACGGAAGGGTATTACTACCGGCCCCGTGTGGACATGGAAGTGCTGGAGGAATTTCATGAGGGCATCATCGCGCTGTCGGCCTGTCTGGCGGGGGAGGTGCAGCGCTATATTCAGAAAGGGCTGATCGACGAGGCGGGCAAGGTGGCGAAACGGTATGAAGCCTGTTTCGGCAGGGGCAACTTTTTCCTGGAGCTGCAGGATCACGGGATTCCCACCCAGCAGACGGTGAATGCGGCGCTGCTGCGAATGAGTAAGGAGCTGGACATCCCGCTGGTGGCCACCAACGACGTGCATTATACCTATGTGGAGGACGCACAGCCTCACGATATCCTGCTGTGCCTGCAGACCGGCAAGAAGCTGGCGGACGAGGACCGGATGCGCTACGAGGGCGGCCAGTACTATGTGAAGAGCGAAGAGGAGATGAAGGGACTGTTTCCCTATGCCTGGGAGGCGGTGGAGAATACCCAGC
>OFFY01003146.1_pt1 | contig 10389 bp, 9 predicted proteins | sample 1521481 | NCBI WGS metagenome assembly OFFY01 (sample SAMEA3504117, study PRJEB24116) | mouse gut metagenome | biome: mouse gut; feature: mouse-associated habitat; material: faeces | place: Denmark | collected 2011
TCTTCCAGACACAGGAAACGGTAAACAGGGATATGGAAAATATCAATATACAAATCAAAGGCCGCCATGACCCGGTTATCGTTCCGCGCGCGGTGGTTGTGGTGGAGTCCATGACAGCCCTTGCAGTTCTGGACGCCTGTATGCAGAATATGACGGCAAGGCTGGAATACCTTACAGGCTTTTACAAAAACAGTAAAAATTAAAATAGTAAATACCGGCTTTCGCGGCAAGAGTAAAATATCTCCTTTCTGTCTGGTATTTTACTCCTCCGCTTTGTCCGTCAAAAGCTCCTCCACTTCCTCGTCAGTCATATAGGCAACGCCCTCAATTTCATCCTTCTGATTCCGGCTGACCCTGATACTGACGGTCCCCTGCGGGTCGATATTCAGCGTGTAAAATGACCTGTTCGCTCTGATATCCAGAAAAACATGAACTCGTTGATTCTCATAATAGCAGATTTTCCCGTCCATTATGATACCAAAAGACTCATATTCCTTTTGCTGCCGCGCCGTCAGCTCCGCTTCCAGAGCATCCAGCTCCTCCTCCCTGTCCAGCTTTTCATACAGAATAGACTGGAATTTGATATTCTCGTCCTCAAGGGCCCGTTCCAGCCACGCTTCAAGCGCATCCTCACTCATGCAACCGGTAGCGATGGAAAAAAACGACGCTGAAGAATCCGCGTAAGCCTTTTCGGCAAAACGCTGTACTACAGCGCTGTCAACCTGCAAATACCTTATCACAGAAAAGAAGCTGACGTTTCCATCCTCATAGATTTTGTCAAGCCATTCTTCCTGCTGCTCCTCCTCCATCCGGGAAAAGGCAATGTCAAATAAAGGAATGCTTCCGGCTTCGTAATACTTCTGTACCTGAGCAAAAGCCGTCTCTTTGTTTTTGCCGGACGTGGCGAACACATTTTCTTCTGCAAAAGCCGGCGCCGCCTCAACAGGATAAACGCCAATCAAAAATGTACCTGAAATTATCCCCAACGTAAGCGCGCCCGTCAGGACCGCCGTTATTTTTGATTTTTTCCTGTAATTCATAATTGCTTTTAACCTCGCTTTCAATAATTCCCTGTTTTCACTTAAGGTAACCGCGCCGGAATTTCCTGCGCGTTTTCCCGCTGACGCCATTGCGTCAAGAAGGGTTTCCCCATAGCCCTTTGCATTGCCGGAACCTGTTTTTGCAAGAACCGCTTCGTCACAGGAAAATTCACATGCCTTTTCAATTTCCCGGCTCATGAGATGCACAAGGGGATTGAACCAGTGCAGACAAACCACAAGCTGTACCAGCCATTTGTAAACAATATCCCGCCGTTTATAGTGGGTCAGTTCATGGAGTACAATGTACCGGAAATTTTTCTCAGGAACATCCATATCCAGCAGTATGATACAGGGGCGGAACAATCCCGTCAGCATTGGCGAGGAAATCAGCGGATTGAGCCAAAGCTCCACCGGCCTGCCAATGTGTTCCTGCTCTGTAAGGACGGAGAGTCTCTCCAGAATTTCAATGTCGGAAACAGGAACCGCCCCTGCCTTCACGTATCTTATAAAGCTCTGGTACATCGTCGCCTTTCGAATCAAAAGCCCTGCTCCGGCCGTCAGCCAGACCGCCCAAAGATAGCCTGACAATAATATCATCTGCTCCCAAAGCCGCTTTCCTCCGTCTTTCAATATTCCCGGTCTGTCCGCCGTTTCCCCGCCTTGTCCTGCTCTGTTCTCAACAAGATTCATGCCATTGGTAATGCTATTGGCACTGTCAATGGTATTGCTGTCGGCATTGTCAATGATATTGCTGTCGGAAGCATCAGAAAGACCTTTCAGCCCAGACAAAGGGGCATCTTTGCCGGCTTCCCCCTCACTCTCCCAAAGATAAAAAGAGTCAACTGACTGCCGGACTCTCCCCATCAAACTGATTTCCGGCTCAAAAGGAACCAGCAGCCGCAGTATCACAATAAGCCAGATGTAGTACTGCCATTGCCTGCTGATTTTATCCTTCAAAAATGGTTTTGCCGCCAAAAAAGCAAGAATAAGCAGAGAGCCGGAAAGCGACATGGACAGAACCGTTTTTAAAACCGTATCCATTCTTATTCCTGCCCTTCCAGTATTTTTTTTAGTTCGGCATATTCGTCATCGGACAGCATATCGCCTGAAACCAGATTGGTCACAAGCCCCTTTACGTCTCCTCCGTAAATTTTATCCAGAAGCTTTCTGGTCTGCGCCTGCTGATATTCCGTTTCTGATACCAGCGGCGTATACTCGTTACATCGCCCGATTTTCCTGGCTTTCAAAAAACCTTTGCTGACAAGCCGGTTTAAAAGGGTAATCAGGGTATTTTTCTGCCAGGGTTTACCCCTTTTTGCCAGTTCCTCTGTCAGACCGGCGAAAAATGTCGGTCCCTCTTTGTTTTCCCAGACGACCTTCATGATTTCAAATTCGGCATCTGATATTTGTCTGGTCATGCTAATTCCCTCCTTTCTGTACTGCTGCCATCGCTTTAAGTGGTGAAATATACCTGCAAAACAATATATGACACTTTGTTACCCTTAAAGAATAACAAGGCGTCATATATATGTCAAGTTAATTAATTTTAATTTCAGGCAAACTGCTAAATTTTACCTTTATCACCACACAAACACATCTTTTCCCAACAGCTTCAATATTGCCTCAACAAAGAAATAGTCTGCATAAATATAGTTTTGATTTCTGCCGGGCAGATGATATCCCGCCGTTCCGTTTTGTGTGATTCCGTCCGTATCAGGATTCCAGTCCGCGCTGCTTTCGTTAATTGCCTGCAGCATTTTTACCGCCGCATTCAGGTACACAGCGCCCTCTTCCTCCGGCACAAGTTCTGACAGCTCAAGCAGGCCGCAGGCCGCAGCACATGCGCCGATATCATCCTGCACATGAGGCTCTTTGGGCTGACAGAAATCTGACGGAATAAGCCCGTCCTCCGGAATATGGGCTATGAAATATCCGGCAATTTTTTGCGCCGTCTCAAGGAATTCCGGTCTTCTGGTATGTTTATAGCTGGCGGTAAAGCCATAAAGCCCCCATGCCTGCCCTCTTGTCCAGGCGGAACCTTTTCCATATCCCTGCCCGCCGTGGTCTGTGACAAATTCTCCGCTTACGGGGTCAAATTCCCCGATATGAATCACACTTCCGTCCCCGCGCACGAAATATTTCATGGTAGTAAACGCATGTTCCTCGGCAATCAGACGAAAGCGTGCATCTCCCGAGGTCTCGGACGCCCAGTAAAGCAGCGGAAGATTCAGCATACAGTCGATAATTGTTGCGCCTGCAATATGAATCGGCGGCGCATCTTTCACAAGAGGAAGCGCTTCGTTTCCGCTGCCCCATGCCCGGATAAAGCCGCAGGCCGGATTAAAACGCCCCGCAAGCCACTTTGCCGCCGTAAGTCCGTCCGCTTTTGCCTGTTCGTTTCCGGTAATCTTGTAATTCAGAACGGAGGTCGGGAGCCACAGATATCCGATATCATGGCTTTCAATTTCCAGAAGGCACGGGTTTAAAACGCTTTCCGTGTACCTTGCAATCTCTGCATAACGCTCATCTTTTGTTGCATGGTACATCTGCCAGAGCATTCCCGCCCAGAAGCCGTTGGTCCAGAAAGTCCGCGTCATGCCCGAAGGGCCTTCCATGGCTTTCTTATCATCATGCACGCCGTCTTTTGCCTCCGACGGAATTTTCTTTTCAGAGCGCTCTCTTACTGCCTTTAACTTTTCGTCAATCTTTTTTTCCGTTTCGGCAGCCCAGCCCTGCTCCTTTAATGTAAGTTTTTCATATATCATTTTCGTTTTCCTCTTTTTTTCCGCGTTATTTCTGCGCCTGCCGTCTCTCCGCCAGTATTCTGGTATTTTCATCCACCTTCTTTTTCCCCAGAGGATAAACGAAAGCCAGTAAAAGAAATACTACCAGATAACAGACTCCCGGAAGAAGGGTAGAACAATTATAGATTCCGGCCTTCACGCTGTCTGTCTGCGCAATCCCTTCCGTGGAGCTGACATAACCAATCGCCACAAGCACAAATCCTCCCAGACCGCCTGCCGCCGCCTGTGCCAGCTTTCTTGAAAAGGAGTAAATTGCATACACCGTTCCGTCGCAGCGCGTCCCCGTTTTAATCTCCTGATAGTCGATTACGTCACCGATAAAAGCCCAGGTAAGCATACTCTGGATTCCCATTCCCACATTGCTTACAAAAAGCATTGCTATAAAAGCCATCGGCGATTTCACCTTTAATACCCACAGGAGTAAAAACATAACTGTGGCAAGCAGCATTCCCGCGGAGCACACTTCCTTTTTACCGAATTTTCCGGCCAGCTTTGTGGCAAAGGGCGCCATGAGCAGCATGGCAAGGGTGGAGGTGAGGCTTGCAAGAGCCATCACTGACGTATTGTTAAAGTAATCCTTGTACAGGTAGGTATTCATTGTACTTGTAAGCAGGCTCCCGATTAATAATAAAAGCGCAACTCCAATTACTACCAGCAAAGGCCCACAGCTTACAAGCTGCTTTAAGGTCTCTCCGATTCCCGGTCCTTTCTTCGCATCCTTATCTACCTGAATCTGTACTCTTTCCGTGGTAAGCTTAAAGCATCCCAGATAAAATATAATTGCCAGTATACCGTAAATCACAGCCACAAGCGTCACTCTCTCAGGGATAATCACCTGCTGCCCCGCCTCATTCGCGCGGTATACAAGCTGTGGCGTCACCATTCCGATAATCATCCCGGCCATCACCGCCCCCACCGTTCGGAATACAGACAGAGAGGCTCTCTCTTTTGCATCATTGGTAATCACTGACGACATGCTTCCGTAAGGGATGTTGCAGGCAGTATAGAAAAAACTCCCCCACAAAATATAGGTGACAAATACCCATACAATTTTCATTGTGTCAGGAAAATCCTTTACCCAATACATATAAATCAGCATACTGCTTAATCCCATAGGAACCGCCATCCGCTTAATCCATACGCGGAAACGTCCGTCTTTGGTAGGCTTTGCGATATCGCAGATTCGCCCCATCCCCGCATCCGTAAACGCATCCACAATACGCGCAGACATCAGTATAATACCTACAATTCCGGCTCCGATTCCAAGTACATCCGTACAGAAAACCATCAGATACATCTGTGCAAAGAGAAACGTAAAATCATTCCCGAAATCTCCCATCATATATCCGATTTTATCTTTTATACCAAACGGAGGCACACTTTGATTTTTTTGGTTTGAACTCATTTCTTCTCCTTTGTTTTGCCGCTACAGGGCATAATACCTTTCTCCTTTTTCTATATAAATATCATGGCCGTGATTTTATATCTCTCCTATTCTCTTTTATCTCATTACAATTTGTGGTATGCTAGATGTAGCAAATACCCGAAAAATCCGTATTTGAATCTTTGCGCAAATTATAGCAAAATTCCGCCGAAATTATCAGTCACAAAAGGAACCGGGAGTAGCACATTTTAACACATTTCAGAAACTAAGGTGCGGCAGGATATGAAATATGACGAAAGAAGCTTTCTGCTTGAGAATCAGGAAGCTATTATCAAACGGGAAGCTATTGTCAGCACAGAGGCTGTTTTATCACGTTATTCTCTGGAAAAAGAACTGATTGCCCATGTTATGGCCGGCAATTACCGGCAGGCCGTTCAGGTGATGGAACAACTGTTTGACAGTTCCACAGAATGTGAAGATATGCTAAGAAGGCTGCCTTCCAAACCGGACGAGCAGCTGCGCGCCATCGGACTTAACTTAAATTCCATGCTCCGGGTCGCCCTTCTCTCCTCTCAGATACCTGTGATTTATCTCCATATTATAGCAACCCATATGGGTATTCTGATAAAGGAAGCGCCGATAGAATATTTACAGGAAGAACAGATTCTGCACAGGATTATCGAAGCATACTGCTTCTATGCCGGTGAATATAATAACATGCATTACAGCGAAGCCGTCTCGCAGATTACCGACTATATTTATCTGCATATCAGGGATGAGCTTTCTCTTTACCGGATTGCAGACGCCGTTCATTTTTCCGCAACCTACGTAAACCGGATTTTGAAAAAAGAGACAGGATACACTACCATACAGTATATCAAAAGGTCCCGGATTTCCCTTGCAAAGAATATGCTGCGCTTTCATAATCTGACCGTGGCGGATATTGCCTCATTTGTCGGCTATCCCAACAGCAACTATTTCTGCCGGGTATTTCATCAGTTAGAAGGGATTTCCCCTATGCAGTACAGGGAACAAATCAGAGAAAGGATTCGTTAGTCTTGTGTGTATAAGGGTCTGCTCATAAAAATGCATCCCTCATCATAGCGTGGCTTATAATTTCTGTGAATAAAGGCTTCCTCAGCCTTGCCAAGACGCCTGAAATTTAAGGTTTCATAATATTTTATCAAATTACTATATGGCAATGCAAAAATATAAATAATACATATTCCAACTCTTTCAGCCGCCATTTTTATAGTTGGCAGTACAAAATCAAGAAAAATAATACTTCCAATCCCTTTCTGCTCCTTATGTGCCGCTTTATATGTACTGTTTACTGCAAAATTTGCCAGTTCGACGGCCGGAAGCGAGTCGATTTCAACTTGAAAAACAGTCCATTTTTTCCTTGAAGCAACCAGACCTGTCTTTAATGAAAAATATCCGACAATTTCATTTGAAACATTATCTTTTACCAGATAGGTTCTTGCTTCATGCGCCATTTCATCAGATACAGCCTGTCTTTTTAAATACATCTCAAGCCCCAGCCCTGTTTCCGCCGAAACATGAAACTTCTGAATCAGCCGAAGATTTTCTTCATCTGCAAGGAGTGGTTCGCAATAAAAAATTTCATTATCTATTAATTTATTTCCCATTTGACCTGTCGGCCAGAATTCTTGCCTTGCATTCATCTGCCGCTTTCCGTATATTGTCATCTGACTTTACGGTTTGCTGACGGAGCGTTCTCAATATCTGTTCTCCGATTCTGCCATGCAGATTCGCCATGTTTGGTTTTGCATACGTTTTCATTTCCGACATCTCCTTTCTGTAATTTACTATGTTACTTATTATTATATGTTTTTTCTGTCATTATTCAATAGATACAGATATTAAAATTTCATAACCTCCTCCCCGTTACTTCGTCCACACCTTCTTCCTCACCCCGTACCCAATCACCAGAATCAGCATGGCAATCCATCCCGCCGCACAGGCAAAGGCAATCCCCGTAATTCCAAACCTCCCAATCAGCAGAAAGGTAAACAGCACCCGGACGGAAATCTGGGTTAAGGAACCCGCCAGCGATACCTTCATAAACTTTTTCCCCCTGAAAAATCCCTGCATCCCGTTAGTCATAGCGGAGAAAAAGTAAAAAAACGCCATCACGGAGAAATATTTCTGCCCCTCGCTTAAAATCGTCTCATCTGTGCTGAACAGATACAGCATCGGCCTGTGGAACAGCAAAAGCACAATACAGATAAAGACAAAATAACAGGTTTCAATGGTCATTCCGCTAAAGAAGCCCTTGCGGACGCGCTCCTTTTCCTCCGCACCGTCATTCTGGGCGATAAAAGTCATCATGGAGGTGGAAACGCTCCTCTCCGGCACCAGCGCAAAATCCTCGATTTTCCCCACAGCGTTAAAAGCCGCAATGGTACTCACGCCAAGGGTATTGACCATTCCCTGTATCGCCAGCTTTCCGATAGGCTGGGCGCATTGCTGCAACGCCGTGGTGCTCCCGTAATGGAGGGTTTTCTTTGTGAACTCCTTATCCGGCACAAAATCACGGCGGCTGATGTGCAGAACCGGAACCTTTTTAAATACATAAATCATACAGGCAACGGCGGAGACGGATTCCGCAATATCCGTGGCAAGACCGGCGCCAAACACCCCGAGCCCAAAGCCCGCCACAAAAATTACGTCCAGTATTCCGTTTAATATGGAAGAAAAGGCCAGAAACCGAATCGGCGTTTTGGAGTCTCCCACGCTGCGCAGGGCCGCTGCGTAAATATTGTAAAGGCAGGTAAAAGGCATACCGATAAATATTACCCTGAGATAACTGACGGACAGGTCGAGAATATCCTCCGGCACCTGCATCAATTTCAGTATGATTCCCGACGCCAGAAGTCCGCCTGTAAAGAGCAGAAGGGAAAAGATGCCTCCTATTCTAAGGCAGGTTCCCATCTCTTTTTTCAAATCCCCGTACTTTCCCGCCCCATAGAAATTGCTCATCAGCACCGAAGTACCCACGCAAAGCCCGGTAATTCCCATAATCAGAAAATTCATCACCGGCTCCGCCGTTCCCACCGCCGCCAGCGCCTCGTTTCCGGCAAAACGCCCGATGACAATGGAATCCACCGCGTTATAGGTCAGCTGGAAAATATTTCCCAGAATCAGGGGAATGGTAAATGAAATGAGATGTTTAGTTATGTTGCCTTTGGTTAAATCGGTTGCCACAGCGAACTCTCCCGCCCTTTCAGTTGTATTTTTTTTCATTCAACGTTATAATGATTTTACTACATTTACGATTACAGGAAAAGATTATGAATATTTATGATATTGCAAAGCTCGCCGGAGTTTCCATTGCCACGGTGTCCCGGGTGGTAAACGACAGTCCCAAGGTCAGCGAACGGACCAAGGCCGCCGTCCTGAAGGTGATGGAGGAAAACAACTACACGCCGAATGTGTTTGCCAGGGGTCTTGGCCTTGGCTCCATGAAATCCGTAGGCATTGTCTGCCCGGATGTGGCTGACACCTATATGGCAAAGGCGGTCTCCTACCTTGAAAAGAATTTAAGGGGGTATGGGTATGACTGCATTTTATACTGCAGCAGCTACGACGAGGAGGACAAACGCCAGGCCGTGGAGCTGATTTTCAAAAAACAGATTGACGCCCTGATTCTGGTAGGCTCCAATTATTCCGACATCAACGGACAGGCGCCGGATTACGTGCAGGAAGCCGCCTCTCAGATTCCTGTTTTTCTGATTAACGGCTATCTGTCCCATAACAACATCTACTGCGTGCTGGCGGACGATTTCCAGTCTGTCTACGATATCACGGAGGAATTGCTGTTTGCAGGGAAAAAGCGGATTCTGTTTTTATATAATTCCAACTCCTACAGCGCAAAAAGAAAATGTCAGGGGTATATTGACGCGCTTGCCGCACACGGCATAGAGGCTGACGGGGAGCTGATGCTCTACTGCGAAAATTCTATTTACGCCATGCGGGACAAACTGCTATGCAAACGGAACCTTGTCTTTGACAGCGTTATCGCCACCGAAGACTGGCTTGCCGTCGGCGCATTGAAATATGCCTCCGCCACAGGTATCCGCGTGCCGGAGGCAATCAATATCATAGGTTATAATAATTCCGAGCTTTCCATCAGCTGCACCCCGGAATTAAGCTCCGTGGACAACCGGGTGGAGGTTTTGTGCAAAACCGCCATCGATTCCCTTATGTCCCTTCTTGGCGGACAGAAGATTCCCCGCAGGCAAATGGTAAAATGCCATCTTGTGAAACGCCAGACAACGGATTTCTAGTCGCTTATCTCTGCACTCTGGCTCCGGCTCCGCCCATGATGGCTTCCACTTCCTTTTTGCTTGCCATGGTAGTGTCCCCCGGCGTGGTCATAGCCAGCGCTCCGTGAGCCGCGCCGTAATTAACGGCCAGTTCCGCGTCCCCTGTGGTCATAAGTCCGTAAATCAGGCCGGATGCAAAGGAATCTCCGCCGCCTACGCGGTCCATGATTTCCAGTCCCTTATAATCCTTTGCCTTGTAAATCTCTCCGTCCGCCCAGCAGATTGCGCTCCAGTCGTTGACTGTTGCCGTCTTTACGGTACGGAGGGTTGTTGCCACCGCCTTGAAATTGGGATACGCCTTTGCCGCCTCGTTAATCATCTTCTTGTAGCCGTCCAGATTCAGCTCCTTTAAGTTCTCGTCGTTTCCTTCAATCTCAAATCCCAGACATGCCGTGAAGTCTTCCTCGTTTCCAATCATGACATCCACATACTTCGCCACCTCTTTGTTGACCTCCTGGGCTTTTTCAAGGCCACCGATGGCGCTCCACATGGAGGGACGATAGTTCAGGTCGTAGGAAACCACTGTTCCGTATTTCTTTGCCGTTTTGATAGCAGCCAGAACCGTTCCGCAGGACTGCTCGGATAAGGCCGCGTAAATGCCGCCGGTGTGCAGCCAGCGGACGCCAAGCTCTCCGAAAATATATTCAAAATCAAAATCCGCCGGCGTTGCCTTGGAAATCGCCGTATTCGCCCTGTCAGAGCAGCCCACGGCGCCTCTGATGCCAAAGCCCCGCTCCGTGAAGTTCAGGCCGTTTCTGCAGATTCTTCCGATTCCGTCTGTTTTCATCCACTTGATCAGGGATGTGTCCACA
>OFFY01003147.1_pt1 | contig 10388 bp, 9 predicted proteins | sample 1521481 | NCBI WGS metagenome assembly OFFY01 (sample SAMEA3504117, study PRJEB24116) | mouse gut metagenome | biome: mouse gut; feature: mouse-associated habitat; material: faeces | place: Denmark | collected 2011
CTTTTGCAAGCCGGACTTTTCGGGTAAATCAAAGAGTGAGGGATTCTGTATCTGTTTGGCGGGGGAAGAGGCTACTCCGCCCAGATTTCCTCGTCAGAGGGAACATACATGCCGGGTACCTTGTAAGAAATGCGGCTGACGTTCATCAGGTGGGTGTACCACAGATTCTCACTGATGATGTTGTTGCCCCAGGTGCCGCAGCCCAGGGTGGTGGTGGGATTCAGGCCGTTGTCCATGGCGCCGCCCAGGGCGGTGCCGCCCACCTGGTTGACCGCGTAGCGGGAGACGTTGACCACGCCGGGAACGGCCTCCACATGCTCGGTGGTGTTGGAGTGGATGACCACGCTGTGGCCCATGCCCTCCATGGCCAGATTGGCCCGGGCGATCTCCATGCACTCATCCCAGCTGTCGTACAGGAACAGGGCCAGCATGGGGAAGAGCTTCTCCTTGGCCAGCACCTCGTCCCGGGCGTAGCCCTTGGTGCAGCATACGATGACCTTGGTGTCCTCGGGCACGCCCTTCAGCCCGGCCAGATCGGCCATCTGCTGCACGGTGGTGCCCGTCCATTCCTTATTGAACACGCCGTCCGGGAAGGCGCTGCTGCGCACCTTCTCCGCGTCCTCCTGGCTGCCCACGTAGTAGGCGCCGTTGGCCTTCAGGGCGGCGATCATCTCGTCGGCCTTGTCCCGGGGGCAGATGACATTCTGCTCGCAGGTACACAGCACGCCATTGTCAAAGGTGCGGCCGGCAATGACCATTTTGGCAACCTCGTTGTAGTCCACGTCCCGGTCCACCAGAACCTGCACGTTGCCCTGGCCCACGCCGTAGACGGGCTTGCCGGAGGAATAGGCGGTTTTCACCAGGGCGGGGCCTCCGGTGCAGATGCACAGATCCACAGAGCGCATCAGGCCGGCGGACAGCTCCATGGTGGGCTCGGAGATGATCTGAATCAGATGCTTGGGCATGCCCAGCTCATCCAGGGCTTTGTTCATCAGCTCCACAGTGCGGATGCCCACGTTCTTGGCCCGGGGATGGGGGCAGATGATAACGGCGTTGCCGCATTTCAGGGCGCACATGGAGTTGTGCATGGGGTTGATGACCGGGTTGGTGGTGGCGGTGACGCAGCCCACCACGCCGATGGGCTTGGCCACCTTGACGATTCCCGTCTCCTCGTCTCTGTCAATAATGCCGCGGCTCTTCTTGTCCTTCATCCGCCACCAGACGCTCTTGGACTTGTTGCGGCACTTGGCGATCTTGCTGTCAATCCGACCCATCCGGGTCTCTTCCACCGCCAGATTCGCCAGCTCCTCCGCGTTGTCGTACACGGCCTTGCCGATGGCCTTAACTGCCTTGTCCACGTCCTCCTGGGACAGCCGGGCAAAGGCCTGCTGGGCGGCGCGGGCGTTGGCCACCAGTTCCTGCAAATATTCCTTGGTCTCCATGACGATTACCTCCAATATATCGTTTTCCCGCCTCCCGCCCCTTGAGAGGGGAGGCAAATCAGATGACTGCGTTACGCCTTCAGGGCGGCGGCGATGGACTCGTCGATGATCTTGAAAGCGATGTCAAGGGTGGCCTCGTCCACGTTCAGCGGCGGGATCAGGCGCACATTGTTGTGGTCGGCGCCGCAGTTGAGCAGCAGCAGATCCCGCTTCAGGGCCTCAGCCTGAACGGCGGCGCACAAGGCGCCGTCGGGGGCGTTGTCCTTGGGCTTGACAAACTCCACGGCGTTCATCAGGCCGATGCCGCGCACGTCGCCGATGACGGGATACTTCTTCTGCAGCTCGTGCAGCTTGGCCCGGACGATCTCGCCCATCTTCTTGCAGTTTTCCAGAACGCCGCCCTCATACAGCTCCTCCAGAACGGCCAGGGAGGCCGCGCAGGACACCGGGTTGCCGCCGAAGGTGCCGCCGTGGGCGCCCTTCATCCACTTGTCCATGATCTCATTTTTGCCAAACACCGCGCTCAGGGGCAGGCCGCCGGCGATGGCCTTGGCGGAGGTGAAGATGTCGGGCTCCACGCCCAGGGTCTGCCAGGCAAACAGGTCGCCGGTGCGGCCGAAGCCGGACTGAACCTCGTCAAAGATCAGCAGGATGCCGTGCTTGTCGCACAGCTCGCGGACGTACTTCAGCCACTCCACAGGGGGAACCACGTAGCCGCCCTCGCCCTGGACGGGCTCCATGATGATACCGGCCACCATGGACGGGTCCACAATCTTCTTGAACATGTCATCAAACTGAGTCATGTACTCCTTGGGGCACTTGCCGTCCTCCATCTTGTAGGGAGTGCGGAACAGGTAGGGGTACTCGGCAAAGTACACGCTGGGCATCATGGGCTCGTAGTTCTTGCGGTAGGCCGCGTTGGAGGTGGTGATGGTGGCGGTGGCCATGGTGCGGCCGTGGAAGGCGTTCTTCATGGAGATGATAACGGGGCGCTTGGTGGCGTACTTGGCCAGCTTCATGGCGCCCTCGTTGGCCTCGGCGCCCGCGTTGGAGAAGTACAGCTTGTACTTGCCGCCGGTCTTTTCCACCAGCTTCTCCACCAGGGTGGTGTAGGGCTCGTAGTACAGAATGTTATGGCCTGCGTGAATCAGGGTGTGCAGCTGCTTCTCCGCCGCCTCGATGACCTTGGGATGGCAGTGGCCCAGGGCGTTGCAGGCGATGCCGGACGCAAAGTCCAGAATCTTCCGCCCGTCCTCGGTGTAAAGATAGCTTCCTTCCCCTCTCACCACGCAGGGTGTTGTGTCCGCGTGCAGCGCCATGGGGGGCATCAGATTTTGCAGTCTCTCGTTTTGTGTCATGGTGAGATCTTCCTTTCCAATTCAATATTTGGCGGCCGCCCGCCATATGTATCCTGTATACTGGAGCAGTTTAAATACATTGTATCTAAAAAGACCGTCGATGGATTGTAAAAAGTGGCCTATTTTTCATAGAGGCAGCACATTAAAAAATGCGGTCTCCGATCTGCGGACGCGCAGAGCGGACACGTACCTGAAGAACAGGCGTTGGCCGAGAGACTTCTGTGCTTGTCTGCGGCGGCGGGACGCGGATAAGAAAAAAACCGCCCGGGATGGGGCGGTGACGTAAGAAAACATTTGTAGGGGCGGCTGATAGCCGCCCCTACAGGGTTTTGGAAAGCAGCGCCTCTGAGTCGGGCGGAGCCGTGTTATACGATGATAAGTCCGGTGTTTTTCTGCACAAGGAAGGTGTTTGGGGTCATGGAGGTATACTGCTTAAAATCCCGGATGAAATGGGCCTGGTCGTAATAGCCCAGATCCGCGATCACATCCATAATGTCGGAGGAGCCGAGATAGTCGATTGCGGCCTGGGCACGGATAATATCCGCGTATTTTTTCACGGAGACGCCAAAATGATTTTTGAATACATTGTTGACGTAGCGGTGACTGTAGCCCAGGGACTGAATCAGCTCCGACACCCGAACCGCCCCCATATTCTGGCGGATAAAGTGGTTGGCGTGGTCGGCGATGATGTGGGCGGGGAAGATGCGCTGGTCTTGGAAAAACCGCAGTGCAGTTTCAATGAGGTCGGAGAGCCGAGACTGGGGGGTGAGTTCTTCCTCCAGGCGGCGGATGTCCAGAAAGTGTTCCAGAGGAATCCGGCTGTCCATCAAGGAATCCACCCGGTTGCACTGCAAAAATGTAAAAAGCACCCCCGGATGCAGCTTCAAGCCGAAGCAGCGGGAGTAGGTGCTGGTCAAGGAGAGGCGGCCCTGCAGGAAGCTGCCGCATACATAGCCCCGGCAGACGTGGTCGGTCCAAGTAAACTGCAAATCAATACATCCGTCTGGAATGGCGACAATATCTTCGCACAGGGGGTTTTCAATCAGGTAACACTTTTCGAAGGGGCCGTCGTCCGGCACGGCCTCCTGATATCGGATGCGGCTGTTGTTGATATAAAATGTTTTAAGATTCAAGCGACCACCTCCGAAGCTGGGTATGGGAAGGGATGTACTGCCGTCAGGGAATTGAGATGGAGATAAAGCGCCGGCCCACAGCGGTAATATGGTCCTGCATGGCCTGAGCCGCCTGGGCGTAATCTTCCCGTTCCAGCGAGGTGAGAATGGCGGTGTGCTCCTGAATGGCCGGAGAGCGGGAGGCGTGCAGGGTGGTGGAGAGCATAAGACAACGGTTGGAGTGGGTGTTAATCCGTCCAACCAGGTCGTAGAGATATTTATTTCCGGTGGCCTTGGCCAGTGTGGTGTGGAACAGACAGTCCAGATGAATATACTGCACAAAGTCCTCCGCAGTATCCATAGACAGCTGGGCCTGATCCTGGATTGAGGTGCGCAGCTGGGAGAGAAGGGTGGGGGAAACGTGGCCCCGCAGCTCTTCCATCACAAGCAGTTCCAGCCGCATGCGCACAGACTGTACGGCGGCTACGTCGGCATGGGTCATGCGGCTTACCACCAGATTTTTGCCGCTGACCTCTACCAGACCCTCGTCCACCAGCCGATGCAGGGCGGTGCGAAGGGGGGTGCGGCTGATGGAGAGAGTCTCCGACAGTCTCTCCTCGATCAGGGGCTCCTGAGGCTTTAATTCATTGATGACAATGGCGTTGCGAATGATTTGATAAGCTTGATCTGACAATGTCGCGTTCTTTTTTACAGGCGCCAGGGACAAAGCGACCACCTCATTGACTATATTTCCTGCCGAAAAGCAGAGATACCCGGCAGGCGGAGGCCTGTCGGGGATCCGTGTCAAGGCCCGATTTAAGAGGCCTGGCCGCATTTCCAGGAGACAGATGGACTCTGTACCCTTTATTCTAACACTCGATCAAATATTTTTCAAGGGTTTTCAGCATAATGTAGGGCAGTTTTCGGAACGTATACTCCTTATGAACCCGTTCTGTCCATTTGTGGGCGTCCTTGCCATGGCATCCGAAGTTGAAGGCGGGGATATTCAGCCGCTTAATCTGGTCAACGGGCACATTGTAGAAGCCCTTCATGTTGGGGAGGTTGTTGACCAGGGTGTCGACAGAGGCGTCAGTGTCGTCCAGCTTCAGGTAGCTGCTGTCGGTGAGTACCGGGAAGAACTGCATCATCTTCAGCTCCTCGCCCAGCTCCTTGCCCAGCTCGCCCAGCAGCTGGGTCACTTCATCCAGGATTTCTCTCTCCTGGGGATTTTCCCGCTTCAGGGTGTTGCGGGGACAGTAGGGAGGAGCGAGGAATACAATCACAGTGGGCTTGTTGATGCTGCACACGGTGGTCAGGTGCTGTACGATCTGGAGGGTAATCTCCCTGCGGTCCAGGTTGGCGGCCATAGCCTTGCCGGTAATGTCGTCAATTTCCTGGTCAATGCCGGGGCGGACGGCCCTGGCCTGCTGATAGAGCTGGCTGTAATCCAAAACCTGGGTATCGTAGTGGACAGGCTGGTACTTGTCCCCGGTTTTTTCACAATAAAGCTTATACTGCGCATCAGTGTAGCGGTTTACATAGTCCATGGCATCCTGCGCGACGCCTTTCAGACGCTTGAAGATGTCATCCATCTCCATATTGTGAATGAAATAGTTGAAGTAGACAAAAGCGGCGAAGGTGGTCTGCACATCGTAGGCGGGTTTCAGGTCTTTAAGTTTCAGCACTGTGGGGGGCATGGTGTACTCATTGTTGTACACGTCGCAGAACTCCGCCCGCAGGTCGATATTCCGCACAATCTCCGACGCGGCCATAGAGGCGCTGAAGCCCTCGTAGCTCTGTCCGGCGTGGGTAGGCTTTCCGATGATGTAAAAACAGGGAAGAATTTTGCCTACTGCGCCGGCGTGGAAGTAGTGGGCGGTATCGCCGGGGAAGGCGGGGGAGATAAAGTCGGTGTTCATGGCCATTTTATACTCCAGCCCGTATTGATCCCGCAGCTGTTCCAGGATATCCAGCGAGTCGATGATGCCGGTGTGCTGGTTCTCCTCCACAGGATTGGTCATGAAGATCAGGTTTCCGTCGAAGCTGTCCAGGTGTTCGGTGAAATACTTCATCAAAGACAGATTCACTGCATCGCCGCACTTCATGTCGGAGGCGCCCCGGCCGAAGAGCCACTCGCCGGACTCGATGTCCGCCAGAACATCGGGGCTGTCGGTGATGGCCTTGATTTTCTCCGGCAGCGCGTCGCAGTCGAAGGCGTACTCTTTGATGGAGCCGTAGTCATCGACCCACACGGTATCGCAGTGGCCGTGAAGAATGATCGTGCGTTTGCTGTCACTTTTGGCGCCGAAGGCGATAGCAATGGTGTTGACCCGGTTCCAGGGGTCATTTTTCAGGGGGGCCACAATCACTTGGTCGGGATACTGAATAAAGTAGGGCAGCTTCCGCAGCCACTCGGCCATATGCAGGGCGATGGTGCGCTCACCATCGGAGTTGTTCAAACTTGGGATGGCGACCAGTTCCTTGGTCAATGCCAGAGTCTCCTCATAAAAGTCGTGAGTAGGCATATCGCGTCAATCTCCTTATTTTTAAATTGGAGGCGAATGATTGTACTCTGTATACAAAAACGGCAAGGTTATTATACTGTTCGAAATTGCTTTTGTCAACCTTGTAGGAAAAAGAAATTAAAGTTCTGACAAAATGTGTCTAATATGCAAAAAAGGAGTTGACACCTCTGGTGTCTTTGTGGTAGTATAACCACATCATTTCCATCTGCAGAGGAAACGTCTTGCAATCTATTGTATACAGAGCACGGTATTCTGAATGTATATGTACGAAAACGGCATCCGTATCATACTTTTTGCGAATGCTGCTCTGAAGACAGGAGGCAACAGGAAAGGTTGGGAATCATAATGATGCGCAGAGCAGATCGGGAGGTTACCAAGCTGGAGGACAAGCGTGACATTTTAGCGTCCTGCCAGGTTTTGTATCTCTCGGCCCAGGACAGCCAGGGGCTGTTCGTATTCCCGGTAAACTTCGGCTATGAGTTGGAGGGAGAGAGGCTGACCCTTTATTTCCACTCCACTCCGCACGGAAGGAAGGGCGCGGCTTTTACCCAGGCGTGTCCGGCTGCCTTCGCCATGGACGGCGACCGTCGGCCCAAGACCAGCGATACCGCCTGCACCCACAGCTTTTTCTTTCGCAGCATTATGGGCACCGGAACGGTGCGTACCTTGACAGACCCGGCGCAGAAGGTCCGCGGCTTAAACGCCATCATGCGGCAGCTGACCGGGAAGGAGTGGGAGTTCCCGGAGGACAAGGTAAACTCCACTGCCGTATTCGCGCTGACCGTAGACGAATGGTCTGCGAAATCTAAACTGTAAAAATTGAGGAGGAAAAAACATGAAAAAGACCCTTGCTGTGATCCTCGTCCTGGGAATGGCCCTGAGTCTGGCCGCCTGCGGAGGAGGCACAAAGCCTAACAGCACGCCCTCCAGTACCTCCACACCCAACACGAGTACCCCTGTCGCCCCCTCGGGCGACGCTGAGTTCAAACTCGTCATCGGTTCCACCATTCAGGATGACTCCGCTTCCGGCATCGCTCTGCTGGATTACTTCAAGCCCTACATCGAGGATCACTCCGACGGCCGCATTCAGGTGGATGTGCAGAACAACTCCGTGCTGGGCGGCGACCGCGACCTGTATGAGGGTCTCCAGCTGAACACCGTGCAGGCCTCCTTCGGCCCCATGTCCACCTTGGCCAACTTCGAGCCCGACTACGCTGTGTGTGACTTCCCGTTCCTGTTTGAGGACAAGGACGAGGCCTACGCCGAGCTGGACGGCGAGTTTGGCGCCAAGCTGGCCGAGGATCTGCCCCAGGTGGGCATGCGGCTGCTGGCATACGGCGAGAACGCCTTCCGCAATATCTCCAATGCTGTCAAGCCCATCAACACCATAGAGGACCTGAAGGGCCTGAAGATTCGGGTCATGGAGTCTCCCGTGAACATCGCCACCTACACCGCCCTGGGCTGCAACCCCACCCCCATGGCGTTCGGCGAGCTGTACACCGGCCTGCAGCAGAAGACTGTGGACGGCCAGGACAACGGCGTGGTGCTGACCTATACCGCCAAGCTGTATGAGGTTCAGCCCTACTACACCTTCACCGGCCAGATCTACGCCCCCAATGCCATCGTGGTGTCCGAAGCCTTCTGGCAGTCTCTGCCGGAGGACCTGCAGAAGGTGGTTCAGGAGGGCTCTGAGTACGCCATGGAGAATCAGCGCCGGCTGAACACTGAGATGGAGGCCTCCCTCCAGGAGACCATGGAGGCCGAGGGCGTCTCCTTCAACAGCATGGATCCCGCTGAGGTGGAGCGCATGCGCGAGGCCACCGGCAGCGTGTGGGAGCAGTTTAAGAGCGATATTGATCCCGAGATCTACGAGATGGCCGTGGCCATTCGTGACAACTGATGCCGCGCACATAATTTCATACGATTGACCCTGCCGGGGGACGGCGTTCTGGGCGGCGAAGTTCCGCCGCTCCGGCCTGTCCCCCGGAAATTTTATACCATATAACCGATATGCAGGATGGGAGTTAAGAAATGAAACAGACCATATACAAAATCTGGGACCATTTTGAGGAGTTCCTTCTGATCTATTCCCTTATGGTGAGTGTGGCCCTGGTCTTTCTTCAGGTGGTCATGCGCCGCGTGTTCAACAATTCGCTGTACTGGTCGGAGGAGCTGGCCCGGTATCTCTATGTTTGGCAGACCTGGCTGGGCGTCAGCTACGCCGCCCGCAATGGGACCCATTTGCGCATTACCATACTGAAGGACCGGCTTCCTGCCGGAATGCAGAAGATTCTGGAGCTGTTTGTAACATTGGTGTGGCTTGGCTTTGGCATATTTGTCATCTATCAGGGTATGGGCGTGGTCGGTACGATCGCGGGCTTCGGCCAGAAATCCTCCGCCCTGAAGATCCCCATGCAGTTCTGCTACGCGTCCATTCCCGTGGGCATGTTTCTGATGTGCATTCGGATCGTTGAGCGTACCATCAAGGATCAGTTCGGGCGGAAGAAGGAGGCGGCAGAATGAACATTGCGGTACTATTCGGCATCTTTTTTGTCCTGGTGATGCTCAGTGTTCCCATTGGAGTCTCTCTGGGCGTGGCCACCTCGGTGACCATGGTGTTTTTCAGCAACATCTCGCTGACCATGATCGCCCAAAAGGCGTTTACTGGTCTGGATTCCTTCACGCTGCTGGCCATCCCCTTTTTCATGCTGGCCGGCAACCTGATGGCTCTGGGCGGCATTGCCCGGCGCATTGTCAATATGGCGGACGCCCTGGTGGCCAGACTCACCGGCGGACTGGGCATGGCGACCATCATCGGCTGCATGTTCTTCGCGGCCATCTCCGGTTCCGGTCCCGCCACCGTCACCGCCATGGGCTCCATCATGATTCCTGAAATGGAGAAACGGGGCTATGATAAGGGTTTTGCCACCGGTCTGACCGCCACGGCCGGCACCATCGGCGTTATCATCCCGCCCAGCATTCCCTTTGTCATCTACGCCGTGGCCGCCGGCGCGTCGGTGGGCGATATGTTTACCGCCGGCCTGATTCCCGGCATTCTGATCGGCGTTGCCCTGATGCTTGTATGCTACATCATTTCCAAAAAGCGCGGCTACAAGGGCATGACTATCGCAGAGGCCAAGGAGCATCCCGGTCTGTGGACCACCTTTAAGGATTCCTTCTGGGCACTGATGGCCCCTGTGATTATTTTGGGCGGCATCTACGGCAGCTTCTTCACGCCCACCGAGGCCGCCGTGGTGGCCACTGTCTACTCCCTGGTGATAGGCGTGTTCGTGTACAAGGAGCTGACGTGGAAGATCTGGGTTGACGCCCTGAAGGCTACTGCCGACCTGAACGGTCTGACCGGCCTGGCGCTGGGCTTCTCCATGGCCTTCGCCTCCTATCTGACGATCGAGCAGATCCCCAACAAGATCGCCGCCGCCATGATGTCCGCTATCTCCGCGGACTGGATGCTCCTGCTGGTCATGATTATTGTGCTGCTGATTTTCGGTCTGTTTGTGGACAATATCTCCTCCTGCCTGATTCTGACACCTGTGTTCCTGCCCGTGGTCACCGGTATGGGTATGAGCTCGGTCCATTTCGGCATCGTTATGACGGTTGCCTTGGCCATCGGCTTTGTCACCCCTCCTTACGGCGTCAATCTGTTTGTCGCCGCGTCGGTAGCCGATATGAAGATCGAAAAAATATCCAAGGCGGCAATCCCCTTTATTGGCGCCATGCTGATCTGTCTGCTGCTGATCACCTATGTGGAGACGATCTCCATGGGGCTGGGCAGAATCTTCGAGGCTATGGGCTGAGGTTGATTTTTGCATGGAAGACAGAACAATTTTTCTGCGCTGCGGGGCCGAGAGCTATTCGGTTTTCGTGCCGGCGGGAGTGCGTTTTCAATGTGCCCGTCTGAGCCCGGGCCGGCGTACGGCGGATCCGGCCGCC
>OFFY01003153.1_pt1 | contig 10374 bp, 7 predicted proteins | sample 1521481 | NCBI WGS metagenome assembly OFFY01 (sample SAMEA3504117, study PRJEB24116) | mouse gut metagenome | biome: mouse gut; feature: mouse-associated habitat; material: faeces | place: Denmark | collected 2011
CCGGCTCGGTTCCCTCTACCGGCGTCGGCACCGCGGGGGCCTTCTTCAGCCCCACGGTGGCAGCCGTGCCAATACCGGCCTTCTTCGAAATCACCGTCGGCTGGCTCATGGGGATGGCGCCCAGTGCGCCAATGGACGTGCCGCTGGTCTTCACCGGATGGTTCATGGCCGCAGGATCGTCGCCGGCCTCAATGGCCGGAGAGGACGGATGGTGCTTGCCGTGCACGTACTCGTCGGGCAGCACGATCTGCTCGTTGGGGTTCCACAGCTTCTTAATGGGCATGCCCATGGGGTTCTGGCCCTCGCTCATCAGCTCGGACGGCACATTGGACAGCACCTTCTGGGGCTTCTTCAAGCCCTCGAGCTGCCAGGTGAACGGGGCGAACACGTTGTTCTCGTCCACCCAGTTATGGCGCTTGGAGGCCTGGTACACGCCGAAGCAGATGGCAAAGGTGACAACGATGATGGCCACGATAACCACCACATAGGTCACCGGGCTGCCCACCTCCTCGGCCACCTGGGCCGGCGGGATGATGGCCAGCACGATGCCGAACAAGCAGGCCAGAAGGCCAAGGCCAGCCACGAGCCACGCGCCCACGTTGCCGCCGGGCACCTTGAACAGACGCGGGCGGTTCGGCTGATCGCGGCGCAGCTTCAAGAACGAGACGAACATGAGCACGTAGTACAGCATGTAGAGGATGGTAATGGCCTGGGTGATGAGCACGACGAAGCCCTCGATGTTCGGGATGAGGAAGCACAGAAACGCAATGAGGGTCATGAACGTCATCTGCAGGTACATCAGCCGGCTCGGCATGCCGTGCTTGTTGGAGTTCTGCAGCACCTTCGGCAGGAAGCCGGAGCGGCCAGCCTGGCCGAGCATGAACGAGGGACCGGCCATGTTGGTGACGAGCGACGCCATGGAGGCACCGAGGCCGACCCACACGAAGGCCACGTAAATCCACGGGCAGTTGAAGGTGGCACCGAGAATCTTGTAGGTCTGGAACAGGCCGTAGACCAGGTTCATGTCGGACTTCGGCGTAACGATGGCAATGCACACCGTGCCGGCGATGAAGATGATCAGCGTCAGGATCATGGCGATGAAGATGGACAGGGGGAATTCCTTCTGGGGCTTCTTCAGCTGCTTGATGTGGGCGGCGTTCATGTCAATGCCCGCGAAGCTGAAGAACACGCCGGCGGCCAGGGCCAGGTTGGTGAGGCTGAAACCGTCGCCGAAGGGATTGAACGCTTCGGGCGTGGGGGTCACATTGGACACGTTGCCCTGGGCCAGCCACACCACCGTGAAGATGACGATGAAGGCCAGCGGGATGAACGTGCCGATGATGACGCCGTACTTGGTCAGGCGGGCGAAGGCCTTCACGCCCTTGGTGGCCAGGAAGGTCAGGCCCCAATAGTAGGCCAGCCATGCCAGAATGATGAAGAACTGGTTCTCCGGATGGTTCATGAACTGCACGGCCCAGTCCCAATCGGGTGTGTAGAAGCCGATGGTGGCCGATGCGGATGCAACGCCCATGCCGAAGTTGATGGAGGTCTGGAACCAGAGGATCAACAGGCAGGTGAATGCCAGACCGGGGCCTAAGGCCTCGCCGACCCAGCGGAAGATGCCGCCGCGCTGGCCCCAGCCGGAGGCCAGCTCTGCGGCCACCAGGCCGGTGGGCAGGAAGAAGACGAGAGCGCCGATGATAAAGAGCGTGACGGAGGACAGCCCGTAATAAGCCTGCTGGACGTCATTGGCAACGCTGCCGATGATGGTCACGTTCATCATGACCAGTGCCATGAGGCTGATATAGGCTCCACTGCTGGCCTTCGCTGCGCCCTTCGCCGGTGCCTTCGCCGGGTGAGATGCGGTTTGGGAGCTCATTGTTACCCCTCACGAGAAGGTCCGGCGGAACGGTCGCGTCCCGATCCGCCGGACAGCGGATAGTGTGTGCGGGCTTGGGTGCCCGCGGAGCCGACTGCGCGATGGGCGTGCGGCCGGCGGGTGTCCTTAGGCAGACACCGGGTTGAAGGTGTTCCAGAACGGCCAGATAATCGGGTCAGAATCCAGGGCCTTTTGCAGCGCGGGGCTGAGGCGGTCCTTGCGGATAGCCACCTCGTAGACGAAGTTGTCGAACCATTCGTCGCTGCACACGAAGTAACCGTTGTTGCCGGTCTTCTTGCCGCCGTTCTCGGTGCCCCAGCTGTTCTCGATCTTCCACTTGGTGGGCTTGCCGTCCTTGATGTCCACGCCGGCGATGGTCATGGCGTGGGTGGGCAGGCTCTCATGGGTGGCGAAGCGCTCGGCCTTGTCCATGGTGAACTTCACGCCGAACAGCGACTCCAGATCGAACAGGTTGAAGTCCATGACGCCGGCCTCGCGATCGCAGTGCTGCAGCACGTCGGAGCCGAACCAGACGGGCTCACCGTCCTTGAGCGACTCGATGACGTAGCCCTTCAGCTCGTCCATGGGCACGTTCAGGTACAGGTTGCGGCGCTCGGGAATCTGGTCGGAGTCCTGCACGGCATACAGGCGGCCGTAGGGGTTCGCCTCGCCCGGCACGTTGATGATGCCTACATAATCGTCCAGGTCAATGGGCACGTACTTCTTCAGGAACTCCAACGGGGTAAGGCCCAAGTCGGCGTGGTACTTACCCTTGGCGTCGTTGTAGGTGAAGTCGAACTTCTCCGGGGGCTCGCCGAAGCAGACAGCCAGGATGCGGTACACCTCGGTGAGCATCTCCTCTTGAACCGCCTTGGTGCCCTTGCCCTCCTGGGCCAGGGTGCGCAGCTTCAGGCCATCCTGACGCAGCAGGTGCGAGAGCACGGTGTTCAGCTCGGCGGTATCATTGGTGCAGTGGGTCTCGCTCATGGCGGAATGGGGCATCACGCCGTACTTCTTCACGAGGGCGCACACCATGTCCCAGTCGCCGCCGTCGGCCATGGGAGCGCTGAACAGCCAGTCCACCTCGCGGTCGTCGAGGGCCTTGTCGGCGGTGGCCACCGCATGCTCCATAAACCAGGCCGCACGCTCCAGCTTGCTGAAGAACGCCAGGTAGGCCTGGGAGAGCTCGAAGGTGCCGCGGGGCAGGTCAAGCTCCTTCTCGATATGGAAGCGCAGCACGTTCAGGCAGGCGAACATCCAGCAGCGGCCGGACATCTTCTGGTTGGCCACGGCCTGGTCGTCCACGTCGATGGAGAACGCGAAGTTCTTGGGGCTCATGGACTCGAGCACCTCCACGCTCTCGGCCGACGCCAGAATGCCGTTCTTGGTGACGGCGCGCTGGGCCACATGCTGGGTTTCAGCCTTCTTATAGGCCTGAGCCATCTTCGCAAGTTGTTCCTTTGAGATTTCCATAATCTATGCTCCTTTATCCTCGATAGGCTGATGCGGTATATGGAAAGGACGCGAGCGCCGTGGAGAGGCGCGGCATCCGGGTTCCCGGCTTCCTAGTCGAACAGGGTCCAGGGCTGGGTGGGACGATCCTGCAGGTAGCCATCCATCCACTTCCACAGCGGATGCTGGTCCATGAAGTCGCGCGCCACGAACTCCACCCCGTCGGCTCGGCCGTAGCGGCCCCACATCTTCATATGCTTCACGTCGTCGGGGCCGGCGGCCTTGGCGTCGCAGGAGCCGGCCGGGTAGAACGGGATGTTCCACACAGCGTCGGGATCGTCGGCGTAGTACTGCGGGTCCACGTCGTAGTGGGCGCAGATGCAGCGGCTCGACGGGCAGTTATAGCCGAGATACACGTCGTAGGTGTCGGCCAGCATCTTCTTCACGACCTCCAGGTCGATCTTGCCGTAGTACTGGTCGATGAGCTCCATCCAGCGCTGGCGACGGGCGCCGGTCTGCTGGCGCGGGCCGTTGTCCTTGCACTCCAGGTTGCGGATGCGCGGATCGAACACGGCGTTGCAGCCGAAGAAGGTGCCGTCCATGGTGCGCTCCAGCGTCTCGATCCGCTGCCGTTTTTGAGGCGCGCCGGATTGGAACAGGTCCAGCTGCTCCGCCGCCTCCCCCTCTGGAATCAGGTTGTGGGCGGTGAGGGTGAGGGCCCGGATGGGCGCGCCCGACTTCCAGCTGCGCTCCAAAATATCCAGGGCGGCGCGGGACAGCTCCCGGGCGGTGTTGGCGGGGGCGGGCAGGGGCTGCTGCCGGCAGATATCCTTGAAATTGGGGTCCCGGATGGTCACCTGAAGGGTGGCGGCCTTCATCCCGTGCCGGCGCAGGCGGATGGCCACCTGGTCGGCCAGCAGGGCGATCCCCCGGCGGACCTCCTCCCGGCGGGTGAGGTTGCGGGGAAAGGTCTCGCCATTGCCCACGGATTTGGGCGGCATATAGCTTCCCGCCGGGGCCACCGGGCTGTTTTCCAGGCCGTTGGCGTAATTCCACAGCTGCCCGCCCTGCTTGCCCAGCAGCTCCACCAGGGCGAAGCGGTCAAAGGCGGCCAGGTCTCCAATGGTGGACACGCCGTACTGCGCCAGCACCTTGGCCGCCGCCCGGCCCACATACAAAAGGTCGGTGACGGGAAGGGGCCAGACGATGCGCTGAAAGTTATCCACGGTGATGACAGTGGTGGCGTCCGGCTTTTTGTAGTCGCTGCCCAGCTTGGCGAACACCTTGTTGAAGGACACCCCCACGGAGATGGTCAGCCCCAGCTCCTTTCGGACAGTATTCCGGATGCGGTCAGCCAGGGCCTGCGGATCGCCGCCGAACAGGTGAAGGGTGCCCGTCACATCCAGCCAGCTCTCGTCGATGCCGAAGGGCTCGATGAGGTCGGTGAAGCGGTCATAGACGGCGTTCACCTGCTTGGAGTATTCCCGGTACAGCCCGTGGTGGGCGGGAAGGAGGACCAGGTCCGGGCACTTCTGCCGGGCCTGCCAGATGGTCTCCGCCGTGCGCACGCCCAGCTTTTTGGCGGGCTCGTTTTTGGCCAGGATGATGCCGTGGCGGCTGCCCGGGTCGCCGCACACCGCCGTGGGAACTGTGCGCAGCTCCGGGCGGGAGAGCAGCTCCACCGAGCAATAAAAGCTGTTGCAGTCACAGTGATAGATGACCCGGTCCATGGTACGTCCCCCCTTTTGGAATAGTATACACCATCAGTTTGCATATGTCAAACTATTGTTCTAAAAAATTCTGGCATTGATGGGGATTATGTGGTTCGGGGGCTGCGGCGGCATACCGTGGGAGATGATGAATCCACATCGGTACAAATTCAAGCCCCCTCCGTGGGAGCGGAGGGGGCTTGAATTTGTGTTGCTTACCCGATGAACTGCACGCTGTTCACGCATACGAAGTACAGCCGGTTGTTGGCCTCGTTGGCCAGTACCAGCACATTGCCCATGGTGCCCAGCAGCTGGGCGTTGCGCAGCACCAGCAGCCCCGCCGTCAGGGATACCCGGCGGCTCAGGTTGTTCTGGGCCAGGGTGGACAGCAGCCCGGCGGCGCAGCAGCAGTCCCGGCCGTCGCAGGCGCAGGAGCAGGCCGTCTGTCCGCAGGGAGAGCCCACTGGGCTGAGCCGCTGGGTCAGCAGGGAGCGGATGCACCGGAAGTTCCGGGCGGTGGCCTCTTCTGCGGTGAGGTCGCCCTCCGCACAGGCCGCCGCGCTCTGGATCACCACCGCGTCCAGCTGGCACAGGTTCACCTGTTGGGCGGTGAGGGAGCAGTGCTTCCCGGAAGGCGTATATACCTCGGCGTCCACATCCAGCAGGTCGCAGCTGCACGGGGCGAATCGGCGGAAGCTGCCCGACAGGCTCCCCAGGTTGTCAAACGTGCCACAGGGGCAGGGCGGAGTAGGCGGAGCGGGCCTGCGCTCGGCGTCCGCTTCCCCGGCATCGTCGTCTCTGGGTTTTCCGCTTTGGAGAGTGGTCCCGGCGGTGTAGGTTCCGGTGAGGAAGGCGGAGGTGTCGAAGTCCAGCAGGCTGGCGATCCGCTCGTCGCACAGCAGGCTTAGCGCGGCGCGGAAGCTCTGCTTGCAGCAGCAGCCCTCCTCCACCTGGGGGGGCTGGGGGGCGGGAGCCGGAGCGGGGCGGCAGCAGCAGATCATCTGCTGGCAGTATTCCGGCCCTTGGCCGCAGCCCTCGCCGCGGCAGTCGGAGGAGGGGCAGCCGCAGCCGGTGGTAGGTACGGAGGCGGCGCAGCCGCAGCTGGAATGGCAGGGCTGGGGACCGGGGCGCTGGCAGGCCCCGGCGGCGAATTCCTCGGCGGACATGGATGCGCCCGTGGAGGGTTCGTTCCAATAGAATTGACTCATGAGTACGCTCCTTTCACCGGCCCCGGCCCAGGAGGATTCCGCAGTCCCCGCCGAGGCCGGAGTTGGGCGCGGGGGTACGGGCGCAATACCCATCTGGGTGCATTCCAGTCTATGTGCAGGCGGGCAAAGCGGACACAAACGCCGCAACCTGTTGCGCGCCAAGGGGTCTGAGGGGAGAGACACAATATTTGCGAAATATAGCTGGGATATCTTGACACGGACCACAAGATATAGTATTATGATGGAGCGCCCCTCACTGAAGCCTGCATCTGCGCCGGGTCGGGGGGTTCTGCTCTTGGCCCGTATGCGCGCCAAAAGATGGATGTAAGGAAGGGAGCCTACCAATGAAAGTCATTAAAAGAGACGATTCCATTGTGGAATTTGACCGTGCCAAAATCGTAGCCGCCATCCAAAAGGCCAATCTGGCGGTGGACGAGCCCTACCGCATTGACGAGGGGTCCATTGACGCCATTGCCGACGCTGTGGCCGACACCAAGGGCCGCAAGCGCCTGCTGGTGGAGGATATTCAGGACATGGTGGAGACCAAGCTGATGGCCGCCGGCAAGTACGAGCTGGCCAAGGCGTACATCATCTACCGCTATACGCGGGCGCTGGTGCGCAAGGCCAACACCACTGACGAGTCCATTCTGGCGCTGATTCGCAACGACAACAAGGAGCTGGCGGAGGAGAACGCCAACAAGAACACCGCCATCGCCTCCACCCAGCGGGACTATATCGCCGGCGAGGTGAGCCGGGACCTGACCCGGCGGATTTTGCTCCCCGAGCACATCTCCAAGGCCCATGACGACGGCGTGCTCCACTTTCACGACGCGGACTATTTCGTCCAGCACATTTTCAACTGCTGCCTGGTGAATATCGGGGATATGCTGGACAACGGCACCATGATCAACGGCAAGCTCATCGAGTCCCCCAAGAGCTTCCAGGTGGCGTGCACCGTCGTCACCCAGATCATCTCCTGCGTGGCCTCCAACCAGTACGGCGGCCAGTCGGTGGAGATGAGCCATCTGGGCAAATATCTGCGGATTTCCTACGAGAAGTATCTCCGCCGCACCCGGGAGGCCGCCCCCGAGCTGGACGACGCCACCGTGGAGAAGATCGCCGCCGCCCGCACCAAGGACGAGCTCAGGAGCGGCGTGCAGACCATCCAGTATCAGATCAACACCCTGATGACCACCAACGGCCAGTCCCCCTTCGTCACCCTGTTCTTGGTGCTGCGGGAGGGCGACCCCTATATCAAGGAGAACGCCGCCATCATTCAGGAGATTCTCACCCAGCGGCTGGAGGGCATCAAGAACGAGAAGGGCGTGTACATCACCCCCGCCTTCCCCAAGCTGGTGTACGTGCTGGACGAGTGCAACAACCTCACCGGCGGGGAGTTCGACTACCTCACCGAGCTGGCGGTGAAGTGCTCCGCCAAGCGGATGTACCCCGACTACATCTCCGCCAAGAAGATGCGGGAGCACTACGAGGGCAACGTGTTCTCCCCCATGGGCTGCCGATCCTTCCTGGCCCCCTGGAAGGATTCTTCCGGAAACTACAAGTTCGAAGGCCGATTCAACCAGGGCGTGGTGTCCATCAACCTGCCCCAGATCGGCATCCTCTCCGGCCAGGATGAGGACAAGTTCTGGGCCATCCTGGAGGAGCGGCTGGAGCTGTGCTACGAGGCCCTCATGTGCCGTCACAACGCCCTGAAGGGCATCCGCTCCGATGTGTCTCCCATCCACTGGCAGTATGGCGCGGTGGCCCGGCTGGACAAGGGGGAGGCCATCGACAAGCTGCTGTACGGCGGGTACTCCTCCATCTCCCTGGGGTACATCGGGCTGTATGAGCTGACCCGCTTGGTGAAGGGCTGCTCTCAGACCGAGCCGGAGGGGGAGGACTTTGCCCTTCGGGTGATGAAGCATCTGCGCGCCACCACCGACCGCTGGAGAAAGGAGACCAACATCGGCTTTGCCCTGTACGGCACTCCGGCGGAGAGCCTGTGCTACCGGTTCGCCCGCATCGACAAGGAGCGCTTTGGCACCATCCCCGACGTGACGGACAAGGGCTACTACACCAACAGCTACCACGTGGATGTGCGGGAGGACATCGACGCCTTCGCCAAGTTCACCTTTGAGAGCCAGTTCCAGAAAATCTCCAGCGGCGGCTGTATTTCCTACGTGGAGATTCCCAATATGCGCCACAATCTGGAGGCCCTGAAGGACGTGGTGCGCTTCATCTACGACAACATTCAGTACGCCGAATTCAACACCAAGAGCGACTACTGCCAGGTGTGCGGCTATGACGGAGAGATCATCGTCAACGACGACAACGAGTGGGAGTGCCCCTGCTGCCACAACAAGGATCACGCCAAGATGAACGTGACGAGGCGCACCTGCGGCTACCTGGGCGAGAACTTCTGGAACGAGGGCAAGACCAAGGAGATCGCCTGCCGCGTCCTGCATTTGTGATATCATTTTTTTGGGGCCTCCACCCTTGGAGGCCCCTGATTTTCCGGGGAGGTATTCATGTGGAGGAAAACAAATACCGTACATCCGGCGTTATTGACGAGTCCACGCTCCAGGAGATCAACAGGCTCATCCTATGGCCCAAGCATATGTGGTTCAGAAGGATCGCCACGGTCATCATCGCCATTTGGGCGTTGTTCATGCTCGTCACCCGAAGCCACGCCTACTTCATCATCCTTGCGGCCTGTATCTTTCTGCTGGTCTGGATGCCCAGGAAGATACGAAGATCCAGCTTGGACAACGCCGTCAAGCGGCTGCATGAATCCTACGCCTCCGGCTTTATGCAGATGGAGACCTGGTTCACGGAGGAAGGCATTGCGATGCACAACTTGACGGACGGTGCTCAGCTGGTTCTGGCCTACGGGAGCATCCGAATGGTGAAGGAGACCGAGCGTTATTTCTATCTGCTCACCAAGGCCAACCAATTCACTCTGGTGTTCAAAAATATGCTGACCCATGAGGAGCGGGCGGGTTTCTTGCCCTTTTTACAGGAAAAATGCCAAAATTTGAAGGTGATACGATAACATGAATTACGCGACCATCAAATGGGCCGACGTGGCCAACGGCCCCGGTGTGCGGGTGTCCCTGTTCGTGTCGGGCTGCACCCACCGCTGCCCCGGCTGCTTTAACGAGGAGGCCTGGGATTTCGGCTACGGCCAGCCATTCACAAGGGCGGAGGAGGACCAAATCATTGCGGCCCTGGCCCCCGCCCACATCAAGGGCCTGTCCCTCTTGGGGGGCGAGCCCTTTGAGCCGGACAACCAGCGGGCGCTGCTGCCCTTTCTGCGGCGGGTGAAGGGGACGTACCCGGACAAAGAGATCTGGTGTTACTCCGGTTACACCCTGGACGGAGAGCTGTGGCGGGACAGCCGGGCCCGGTGCGAGTGCACCGACGGGCTGCTCTCTCTGCTGGACGTGCTGGTGGATGGGCCCTTCGTGGAGGCGAAAAAGGATTTGAACCTGCGTTTCCGTGGGTCTTCCAACCAGCGGATTTTAAACGTTCCCGCCAGCCTGACCGCCCGCGCGCCCGTTCTGTGGGACGGGGAACTGACGATACAACCGATTACTGTATAAGGAGGCTGTTTTATGACTGCGCCTGTTTCCGTCCAGCTTCTGGACCCCCGGGCCAAGCTGCCCGCCTACGGCTCCGCCGACGCCGCCGGGGCCGACCTGTACGTCCTCACCAACGGCCCGGTGACCATCGCCCCCGGCGAGACGGTGCTGCTCCACACCGGGCTGGCCGTGGCCATCCCCCAGGGGTATGTGGGGCTGGTATATGCTCGCTCTGGGCTGGCCACGAAAAGGGGGCTGGCCCCGGCCAACAAGGTGGGCGTTATTGACGCCGACTACCGCGGGGAGGTCCGGGTGGCCCTCCACAACCACGGGAGCGTCCCCCAGGTGGTGGAGGACGGCGACCGGGTGGCCCAGCTGGTCATTGTCCCCTACCTCACCGCCCGGTTCACCCCGGCGGAGGAGCTGGACGACACCGGTCGGGGCGCGGGCGGCTTCGGCTCCACGGGGAAGTAGGAGGGCGCGCCATGGCAAAGATCGTACTGGCCTCCGCCTCCCCCCGGCGCAAGGAGCTGCTGGAGCAGATG
>OFFY01003155.1_pt1 | contig 10372 bp, 10 predicted proteins | sample 1521481 | NCBI WGS metagenome assembly OFFY01 (sample SAMEA3504117, study PRJEB24116) | mouse gut metagenome | biome: mouse gut; feature: mouse-associated habitat; material: faeces | place: Denmark | collected 2011
GCCGCCACCAGCCCGGCAATGTGAGCCATGTCCACCATGAAGATGGCCCCCACCTCTTTGGCAATCTCCCCGATGGTCTTAAAATCGATCTCCCGCGGGTAGGCGGAGGCCCCGGCCACAATCATCTTGGGCTTTATCTCCCTGGCCTGGGCCCGCATGGCGTCGTAATCAATGCGCCCCGTCTCCGCCGAAACCCCGTAGGGGACGAAGTGGTACAGCTTGCCGGACATATTCACCGGGCTGCCGTGGGTCAGGTGTCCCCCCTCCGCCAGGCTCATCCCCATGATGGTGTCCCCGGCCTCCAGCAGGCCGAAGTACACCGCCAGGTTGGCCTGGGCCCCAGAGTGGGGCTGGACGTTGGCGTGCTGGGCCCCAAAGAGCTTTTTGGCCCGCTCCCTGGCCAGCTCCTCCACCTCGTCCACCCGCTGGCAGCCGCCGTAATACCGCTTGCCGGGGTAGCCCTCGGCGTATTTATTGGTGAGCACCGTCCCCATGGCGGCCAGCACCGCCGGGGTGACGATGTTCTCCGAGGCGATAAGCTCCAGGTTCCGGCGCTGGCGCTGAAGCTCCCGCTCCATAGCGGCCCCCACCTCCGGGTCCCGCTGGCTGACAAAGCCGATGGTATCCATCATATCTGCAAACATACTCGTTCCTTCCTTTCTTCCTCTGCCCAAACGGGCCCTGAATGAACCTATTATACTATGGCAGGGTGGCTTTTTCAAGGGCGGGACGTCCGGCGGGAGTGGCCAAACGCGCTTTTATGCCAATCTGGGCTGCCGCCCAGCCCCGCCTTCTTTTTCTTCTTGCGAAAGAAGAAAAAGAAGCAAAAAGAAGAACGACAAAAGGTTTCAATAACACAGCAAATTTTGCATCAAAAATCTGCGTGGTTTGGACACTCCTCTTTTGGGAAGGTCTGTTCAACGTTCATAATGCGACCACAAACTAATAATTTTTATTATTCGCTCTTCTTCATATACCTGATAAATCAAGCGATGTTGGAGATTGATACGTCGAGAATAAGAGCCTTGCAAATCGCCTACCAGCTTTTCATAACTAGGTGGAATCTGCCATGGATTTTGACGGATGATTTCAATTAACCCTTTCACCTTTCCATCTAGATGGGCAGCCTTCAACTTTAAAATATCCTTTTGAGCAGTTTTTGTGTAAAAGATTTGATACACACTACCACTCCACTTCTTCATCTGAAATACATTCAGAAAGTGGCGTAGCCATTCCATCCAATAGCTTCTTTTTCATAATCGGGTCAGAAAGAAGATGCAGTGTTTCCATCATCCCCCGGTAATCCTCTTCGCTAAGCACAACAGCGTTTCCTGCTCTGGTACTAATATTTAGCGGTTCATTATATTTGATGGTCTGTTCCAGCATAGCAAAAATATTTTTTCGAAAACTGGTGATATTGGTATTCAGCACAATGAACATCTCCTTTCATGTGCATTATAATGTACGTTTTTATCGCTGTCAATACATTTACTGCTCCTCTTCCGGGCAACTGGCCTGCTCCTCCCCGTGGAGCGCCTCGTAAAGCCTTTGGGCGGCGGGCCGGGTCATCCCCTTCACCTCCGCCAGCGCCTCCACGCTGGCCCCGGCAATGGCCTTCCAGGTCTTAAAGTGCTTATAGAGGGCTGTCGCCCTGGTCTCCCCAATGCCCTCCACCTCCAGCAGGCGGGTGCCCACCGCGCTTTTCTGGTGGCTCTTGCGGGAAAATTCGATGCTGTACCGGTGGACCTCATCCTGGACGCCGGTGACGAAGGCAAAGACCCCCCGGTTGGCGCTGATGGCAATCTCCCCCTCCTGGGCGGTGATGGCGCGGGTGCGGTGACGGCTGTCCTTCACCATGCCGAAAACCGGTATCTTCACCCCGCACCGCCGCAGCACCTCCTCCGCCACCGCCACATGTCCGGCCCCGCCGTCGATGAGCCACAGGTCCGGCAGCCGCTCGAAGCCGTCCGCCTTGTGCTCCTCCGGGTGCTCCCGGTGCTCCAGGTAGTGGGCCATCCGCCGGGAAAGCATCTGGTCCATGGCGGCGTAATCGTCCGGCTGGGCCTGCTCCCGGATGGTGAAGCGCTTGTAGTTTTTCCGCAGGGGACGGCCGTTTTCAAATACCACCATCCCCCCCACAATGGTCTGTCCGCCGAAGTTGGAGATGTCGTAGGCCTCAATGTAAACCGGGGGCTTTTCCAGCCCCAGCAGCACCCCCAGCTCCCCCACCGCTGTCATCTCCCGGCCGGTGCGGCGGGTGCGGGCGGCCAGGGCCTGGGCGGCGTTGTTCTGCGCCATTTCAATGAGGCGCAGGGGCTGTCCCCTGGTGGGGACGGTGATCTGGAGCTTTTTGCCCCGGTCCTCGGTGAGGAGCTGGGCCAGTAAATCCTGGTCCGGGATGGCCCGGTCCAAAAAAAGCTCCGAGGGCCCGTCCTGGCGGCCCATGTAGTAGCTGAGGACAAATTCCCCCACCACGCTTTCGATGCTCTCAAAGCAGTCGAAGGTGAAGTCCTTCTTGTCCCGCAGCCGTCCCTCCCGAAAGACCAGCACCGTCAGGTAGATGGTATCGGTGCCCTGCACCGCCGCCACCACGTCCAGGCTCTTGTGGTTGTAGGCCATCACCTTCTGCTGCTGGGAGATTTTTTCCATGGCCCGGATGCGGTCCCGGTAGCGGGCGGCCCGCTCAAAGTCCAGCTCCTCCGCCGCCTGGTTCATCTTCTGGGTCAGAAGCTCCACCGACTGCACGCCGCCCCCCTTCACAAAGGTCAGGGCCTCCTGGAAGGCCTCGGCATACTGCTCCGGGGAGACCTTGCCGGTGCAAACCCCCATGCACTGCTTGATGTGGAAGTTGAGGCAGGGACGGCCCTTGCGGCAATCCTCCGGAAAGCGGCGGGTGCAGGTGGGCAGCAGGAAGGCCCGGTTGGCCTCGTCCACCGTCTGCTTCACCACCATGGAGGAGGTGTAGGGACCGATGTAGGTCATCTCCTTTTCGGTCTTCTGCATCTCAAAGGTGATGCGGGGGTAGGGGCCGGGGGAGATGCCCACGTAAAAATACCCCTTGGCGTCCTTCAGGAGGATGTTATACTTGGGGGTGTGGAGCTTTATCAGGCTGGCCTCCAGCACCAGGGCCTCAAACTCGCTGTCGGTGACGATGTAATCAAAGTCCCGGACGTTTTCCACCATGCGGTAGACCTTAATTTGGTGCTTGTCCACCGAGCGGAAATAGGAGGAGACCCGGTTTTTCAGGGACTTGGCCTTGCCGATGTAGATAATCTGCCCCTTGGCGTTCTTCATGATGTAGACCCCTGGCTCCTGGGGCAGCAGCTTGGTCCTTTGGTGGAGGGCCTCCACCACCGCCTCGTCCATCATCCCCCATCCCCCCTTTCTCCGCTTTTGGTATCTTTTTAACACGAATAGAGGGGGCGCTTTTTGGCCCCCTCTTTAATATCGGGCTTATTCCTTATTATACCGCTTTTCCGCCCCCTTGGCAAGCCGGTTACCTGCCAATGTCATACAGGCGCTGGTTGCAGTACATCTTGCACTCCGGCACCCCTTCTGGGTAGGCCGTGATGAGCTTGAGGGAATAGAGGTCGCAGGTGGTCTCCGCGTTGGTGCAGGGGTCCAGCAGCACAAAGAAGCTGTTTCCCACGCTTTTTAGCAGACCGGATACCGAGATGGTCTCCCCGGTGCCGATGAGGAACTTGCAGACCACAAAGCGCCCCACCGATTTGCAGATGCGCTCCTGGAGGGAATTGGTATCCAGCTCCTGGGTCACCACCGTTTCCATGATGGGGGTGGGCAGGGTCACCTCCGGCATATTGGACAGCTGTGCAGACATTGCACATCAACTCCTTATTTTTGTATGGATGCGGCCCCCGCGCGCCGCATGGAGCCGTCTCCCTATTCTATGCCGGAGGGCGGCGGAAGGTGTGCTTTTCAGCCATCCGCCTGGATGGCCTCCGAATGCCAAAAGCGGGGAGCTGCCATTACCGGCAGTCCCCCGCTAAATTTGCTCTCCAATCTGCGTGCTTCGGCTATTGGTACAGCTTCTAAAACGCGCTGTAGACGAAAGCCACTTCCCCTTCTGGGGCGCAAAGCCAGAAAGCCAGCAGGCCCAGGGCCGCCAGGAGATACCAGGCGTACCGGGCGGCGGGGTGGGCAAAGACCCAGCCCTTACCCGCCATAATAGTAGTCGATAAGCGCTTTATCAACTGCAAGCCACCCCTTCCATCCCAGGTGCATCACGTCACACATAAAGTATTCTTCGTACTCGCCGCCGGTGAGGTCCAGGGTCTCAATGCCGTATTCCCCGGCAATCTCCCGGACGTTTTGGTAATACTCCTCCCGGCGGTCCGCCGTAAAGCCAGTGTAATCGCTCCAAGGGCCATGGAGGGGCACATGGATAAACAGCGGCTCAATCCCCTTCTCCCGGCAGACGGCAAAGAGCACCCGCAGGTCGTCGTACTCCTTGGACCGGGAGTAGGTAAGGTTCTTGTCCCGGTCCTTCTGGCGCTCCAGCCGGGAGCCGATGTAGGTGGTGTAGTAGTCGTCCAGCATCCAAAAGTCGTTGTTGCCGCTCATGGCCTTGCCCTGGGCGACGGCGGCCTTCTCCTCGGCGGCCCAGTCGATGGCGGGCAGCTCCCCAGGGACGGGGAAGTCCTCCCCCTCCTCCAGAATGCCCCGGACCGAGACCTTGTCCTTCATGTCGTAGAGCTGGCGGCTGACGGCGTAATAGGGGGCCAGCGCCCCGTTCTTTACCCCGGACCAAAGGGTGGGGCTTGCGGTATGCTCCGCCAGGGCGGCGATGGCCGGGTCCACCAGGGAGGCGTTGGGCGTCGCCCTGTATTCCGCAATCAGCTCCGCCACCCGGCGGGAAAGGTAGGTCTTTACCTCATCGGAAAGGGTGCTGTCCTGAAGCAGCTCCAAATACTGCTGGGGGGAGAAATTTGCCATGAAGAGGTCGGGGGCTATCCCCTCCGGCACATAGGACTGGGGGGAGGTGATGAGCACCACCTTCCTGCCCCGGAGGCTCTCCCCCGAAGCGGCAATCTCCAAAGCGTGGATGAGGGACTGGCAGGAGCCCCGGCCGATAATATCCACCTGGAACCCCGCCCGCCGCCCGGCGAAGAAGTTGGCCGGATGGGTGGAGATTTCGGTGGTGCGCAGCTCGCTGGAGCCAAAAATCAGCAGGGTGTCCCCCTGGGCGGCGGACTGCTCCAGCAGATACCGCCCGGTTATCTTTTCGGTGTGGTTCACATTCCCCACGCTGTCCCGCCAGGAGGGCATCGTCCCAGTGATGGCGGCCCCCACCCCCAGAAAGGCCAGGGAAACCGCCAGAAGCATCACGATGGCGGGAAGCAGAACCTTTCCGGCGCTCCTCATCCCTGCTTCTCCCGAATGAGAGCCGCAATGGCCGCCGGAGTGGCAATGCTCTCACGGGGGAGGGCCGCCGGATCCAGGGAGACCCCGAAGGCCTCCTCCAGGCCCATCACCAGCTGGATGGCGGCGAAGGAATCCAGCAGCCCCTCCTCGAAGAGGTTCAGGTCCGCCTCAATTTCCTCCACCTCCGCGCCGCAAAGCTCGGCCACAATCTCCGCAATTTTCTGTTCCATATGGTTCACTCTCCTTATATCTGGCAATTATGGGGACTCCGCCCCCATGCCCCGCCAACTTTTTTCTTAAAAGAAAAAAGGTTGGACAAAAAAGAATTACCTTTTGTGCTAGTTGACTGCCACCAAGGTCACTCCCCAGCACCGCAAAGCGGTGCCCCAACGGGGAGCGTCCACTGAGGGGATATTATGGATGTCCCTTCGGTTGTATTGTAGGGAAGGGGCTTGCCCCTCCCCTACAAATTCTCTTTGTGGAAGCCGTGAAATATCCGCAATTTGGACACTCCCTCCCAGCGGGAGAACAAAGCCAGGACTCCAGGCAACCGCTGCCGCCCTGTGCAAAGGTCAAGGAGCGGGCCCTGCGCCCGCTCCGGGCAGGGCGAGACCCCAGCGGCACGCCGGTGCTTCTTTTTTCTCACGAGTGAGAAAAAAGAAGTGGGCACCCTGGTCACAGCAGCCTGCCGGAGAAAATCAGCAGCCCGAAGGCAAAGAGGTGGAAGGTGACAAGGACGCAGCAGACCTGCCCCCATCCCTTCTTTTTCAGCTTCCGGAAGGGCTTCCAGTGGAGATCCAAAGCCTCGTTAATGCACATCAAAGCGCTGTGGTAGGCCCCGTACACCAGGTAATGGGGGGCCAGACCGTGCCAAACCCCCATGGTCATCATGGTGAGGACATACCCCAGGTAGGAGGCGGTGCGCTGGTTTTTGAACCGCTTCTTCTTCAGGGAATCCATGGCGAAGCGGGTGTAGACATAGTCCCGCAGCCAGGTGGAAAGGGAGATGTGCCACCTGGCCCAAAAGTCCTTCATATCCACGCTAAGGAAGGGCTGATTAAAGTTTTCCGGCACCCGGATGCCCAATATATACCCGGTCCCGATAGCCATGCTGGAGGAACCGGCAAAATTGAAGAAGAGGAAAAGGGTGTAGCCGTACATATAGGAGAGGGTGGGCAAAAAGCCCTTCTCCGGCAGGGGAACCAGCCAATACTGCCAAATAAGCCCCCCCAGAACAATGGCGGAAACCCCGCCGCCCACCAGCTTCCAAACCCCCTGGCGCAGCAGCTCCAGGTACTCCGCCGGGGTAATCACCCGCTCCAAATCCCCCAAAAAGCGGCGGCACCGGTCGATGGGGCCGGAGCTTACCGAGGGGAAAAACAGCAGGAAGTAGCTCCACTGGAAGAAGGTGAGGCCCTTCACCGTTCCATCGTGGAGATTCAAAAAGACCTCCACCGCCCGGAAGGTCATATAGCTGACCCCCAGCAACCGGAACAGGGCAAAGACCGACCATACCTCCCCCACCTTCACAAGGGCCAAAGGCAGGATGGCGAAAACCACCGCCATCCAAAGGAGGAGGCGCTTCTTCACAGCCGGGCGGAAGACGAGAAAGACCACCGTCTGCCAAAACCAGAAGAGGAAGAGGGCGGGCAGCTGCCCCCCTTCCCCGAAGACGATGCAAAGCATGATGATGGAAAAGGCGTAGCCGTAGTAGCGCAGCGGCCTTCCCAGCAGCCCGATGAGCACCGCCGGCAGCAGGAGCAGCACCAGGCTATAGAAAAACAACAGACCGGAATAGGGGGTCATGGCGCGCCCTCCTCCAGGCTGGCCGCCAGGGCCTTTTTATCAATCTTGCCATTTACATTGAGAGGGAAGGATTCCACCACCAAAAGCTTTCGGGGAATCATGTAGGCGGGGAGATAGGCCGCCGCCTGCTTCTTCAGCTGGATGGAGCGCTTCAGGGAGGTGAGGCCGTCCGCCTCCCGCAGCAGCAGGAAGGCCGCCAGGTACTGCACCTTTTGGTCGGCGTCCCGCACCGGCACCACCGCCGCCCGCTGGACGTTGGGGAGCTTTTGAAGGTTCGCCTCCACATCCTCGATCTCGATGCGGTAGCCGTTTAATTTCAGCTGGTTATCCACCCGGCCGCAGTAGTAATAGAGGCCGTTTTTCCGGTAGCACAGGTCCCCGGTGCGGTAGCCTCGCAGGCCGGTTTCGGGGTGGGTGAAGAAGACCTTTTCGGTGAGGTCGGCACGGCCGAAGTATCCGGGGCCAACGGTGGGCCCCAGAATCAGCAGCTCCCCTGTCTCCTCCTCCCCGGCTACCTCCCGGCCCGGCTCCCCCAGGGCCAGGGTCACGCCCTGGATGGCCCCGCCGATGGGGATAGGGCGGCTGTCCTGGCGCATCTCCTGGGTAATCTCCGCGGCGGTGACCAAAACCGTGGCCTCGGTGGGGCCGTAGGTGTTCAGCACCTGGGCCGCCGGGAACCGCTCCGCCAGGGCGTCGCAAAGGGTGTGGGTCAGCACCTCCCCGCAAAACAAAAACTGCCGCAGATGGGGAATCAGCTCCTGAACAAAGGCCCCGGACTGGACGCACAGCTCCGCGAAGGAGGGTGTGGAGACCCAAAGGGTGAGGCCGGATTCCCGCAGGCAGCTGAAAAGCTCCCGCAGGTCCGCCGCCATTTTGTGGTCCACCGTAAAGAGGGTCATGCCACGGCTGATGCCGGCGTAAACGGCGCAGCCGGAAACGTCGAAGGAGTAGGACACCTGGTGGAGGACCGTCCCCCCCTCCTCCGGGTAGTAGGGCAGCAGCCCCTGGCAAAAGGCGTCCAGGTTCCCGGCGGTGATGGGCACCCCCTTGGGGCGGCCGGTGCTACCGGAGGTAAAGAGGATGTAGGCGGGGTCCCCCTCCCCCACCCAGCTTTCGGGGGGAACCGCCGCCGGCGCGGCAAAGATTTCCCCCAGCTCCTCCGGGCGCAGGACCTTGGCCGGGCAGTCCAAGGCCCGGCCGGTGAAGTCCACCACCACCTTGGGGCACACATCCCCGATGATTTGGGCGGCCCGGTCCTCCGGCACCACGCTGTCGATGGGGACATAGGCTCTGCCGGCCTTCAGGGCGCCAAAAAGGCAGGGGAGGAAGCCGGTCTCCTTATCCCCGCAAAGCACCACCGGGGAGCGGTCCTCCCCCAAGCTCTCCAGGAGCCAGGCGGCAAAGGCGTCCGACCAGGCGTTCAGCTCCCGGTAAGTAACCCGCTCCTCCCGGTTCACCAGGGCGGTCCGGCCGGTTTGGGCAAAGGCTGTCAGTTGTTCCAGTACGGTCATAGGCGTCTCTCCTTACATAGGTTCCGCTGTCAGCTGCAACGCGTAGACGGCGTCCCCCTCCATTTCAAAGCAAAGGGCGGGGTTGCCCGGCTCCTGGGACACCTGGTAGATAAGCAGGTACTCGTCCCCGCCGGTGGGCTCGCCGTAGGCCGCCACCACATCCGCCTTTTTGGAGCCTACTTTAATCCCCTTGGAGGTGGAAGCCTCCCCGCTTTTGGAGTAAATCTCCCCAATAAGGTCCCCCTCCGGCAGGGGATGGGTGTAGAACTCCGCCGCCGGGTAAATATAGGTCTTGTCCAGACCATCATAGGCGCAGGAGCGCCCCTCCGAATACTCATAGCCATCCCCCAGCTGGGAAAGGACCGTCTCGATGTTGTCCTGGATGCGGTAGGTGCTGCCGCCCACCGTCAGCGTCAGGTCCTCCTCCCCAAAGCCGGGGGCGTTTTTCTGGCCGCCGCAGCCGGCGCAAAGCAGCAGCGCCGCCGCCAGCAGCGCGGCAAAAATCCTCTTTCTCACTTTCCTGTTCCTCCTTACCAAATTTCCGGGCCATAGCCCTCCCAGCCAAAGACCGGCGGCTCCATATTCAGCTGGATGGGAGCCAGTGCTCCATGCTCCGCCTCGTAGGCCGCAATCTCCTCCTCTGCCCGCTTTTGGGCCTTTTCCGCCAGAAGTATGGCCTTGGAGGCCTCCGGCTCCGCCCGTCCATTAAGGCGCTGGGGCTCGGCGGCCGGGTCGTAATCCTCCGGGCAGGGGTGCCCCAGGTACTGCCGCAGCTCCTCATTCTGCTCCTCGCCAAGATACCCGGCGTCAATGGCGTTCTGTCCCCACCGGTGGGTACGGTAGAAATCGTTATCTCCCTTTAGGAAATACTGGTAGATGATCCTGCCCCGGCGGGCCCGGTAGCTTTCCAGGTCCGGATCCAGATGGTACCAGTTTCCATCCACCTTGGCCATCATCCAGGCGTGGTCCATGGCGTCCCCCTGGATGGTGAAGATAAAGCCCGGTATGTACTCCGCCTCCAGCCCCATCTCCTGTAGCAGCAGGGTGAGGGCCGCCGCTTGGTCCTCGCACATTCCAATATCGAAGCGCAAGGTGCCCACGGCCCGGTTTTCCACAAAGGGAACCGGGGTGTTCGGGTCCTTTTGGTAGATGCGCCAAAGCTCCGGACAGACCGCCTCCCCTTTGGAGACGTTCTGCACCAGATAATCATATCCCGCCTTGGCCTTCTCGTATTCGCTCATTCCAGGGGTGATAAGCTCCTCCGCGATTTGGCGGGACAGCCACCGGGCGTAGCTCTCCACCGGCTCCGAGGGAATCCGGGGGTCCTCCGCCGATGGTTCTGGCGCCTCTACCGGCTCCGGGGCGCTTACATCCGGCAGGGATTCCCCCTTGCTGGCTTCCGATGAAACCGAAACCTCCCCCGGACGGGGTCCTTCCTGTACCGGGAGCCTGACGCCGTTCCGGCTTAGAAAACCGGCCCCCGCGTAAACCCCCGAAATGACCAGCGCCACCAGCGCGGTCAAAATAAAAAACCGTTTCAAAATCCTTTTCCTCCAGAAGGTTCGCCGTTTTTTCATACCCAATCCTTCTTTCTGATTATACAACAACAAAACGAGCTTATCAAGAGATTGTGACATTTTCGGTCGTTATTTTCCGGAAGGAGGCCTCCTCCG
>OFFY01003156.1_pt1 | contig 10370 bp, 6 predicted proteins | sample 1521481 | NCBI WGS metagenome assembly OFFY01 (sample SAMEA3504117, study PRJEB24116) | mouse gut metagenome | biome: mouse gut; feature: mouse-associated habitat; material: faeces | place: Denmark | collected 2011
AATATGGGCCGCTGCCGCTATTTGTGCCGGAATCCTGTTCCTGTCAGCCTGCGGAAAACGAGAGCAGGAAGAAGACGGCAATGCCTGTCTCTATGTCCCCCACTCCGTTTTGAATGCTTCTGTGTCCAATGGCTTTGCGCTTGACCATACCAATTTCCAGGTGTCGGAGGATGCGCTGTATTTCCTGGAAGACGCCCTATATCGGATCCCTCTGGACGAGGAACTGGATTTCGGAAAAAAAGAGGAGATCGCCTCTTTCTCGGAACTGGCAGCGGAAGAAGATATTTTATGTTTTGCAGTGGACGGAGAGGAAAATCTGTATTATTGCTCCAGCCCGTATTTTGAAAGTCCCCGCCTTACCCTGCACAAGCGCTCTGCCGACGGAGAGGTCATCTACCGTATCCGGATGGAGGAAGAAAATCCTGAAACGAGTATCACCTCCGGCCAATTACTGGCTGTGGATCCTGACGGAAATGCCTATCTTTTGGCAAATGATGCCATTTGGCGCTATGACGAAAACGGTGAACTTACCGGAACACTTACCCTGGATGCAGAGCTCGGCGGCAGCTTTCTGATCCGGAAATCTCTGCTGAAGCTGCCCGGAGGAGAGATTCTTTTTGTCGTAAATAACGGCGTCAGCGGATCCAGAGAGGTCTATACGATTCAAAAAGGCAATACGCCGAAGCTAACCGAAGTGGAAGCTCTTTCGGAAGATTTAAGCATGTCTGTTTTATATGAAGGTCTGAACGGTCTCCTCATCGGGGAAACTGACGGCTGGCTCTATCAATATCATATGGAAGATGGATCCCGAGAAGCTCTGCTGCGTTGGGAGGACAGCGATATCTATAAAAGTTCTGTACAGGCCCTGATGCAGCTTACCGAGGAGCAGTTCTTAGTTGTGACTATTGAAAACAGCCCGGATACGGAAAGAAGCTGGCAGATGCTGACTCTCCTGGTGAAGACGCCTGCGGAGGAAGTCCCGCAAAAGGAACAGATCACGCTGGCATCCCTCTCTCCCACAGGGGACTTGCAGGAAGCTGTCGTAAAATTCAACCGGTCCAGTGACCTGTATCATGTCACAATAGAATCCTATGGCGCCACAATGGAAAATAGAGACGGCGCCTTTACTCGGCTGGACAGCAGTCTTACCTCAAAGGAGCAGGCGCCGGACCTTCTGGATTTATCTTTTCTGGACATCACAAAATATGCGGATGCAGGTGCGCTGGAAGATTTAAATGCCTATATGAAGGCAGATGTAACGATAAAAAAGGAAGACTTTCTGGGCAATCTGCTGGAAGGCTATACGCTGAACGGAAAGCTTGTATGCATACCTAAGGCATTCACCTTTATGGGCGCCTTTGTTACGGATGAAAGAGCGCTGGAAGCCGAAGAATGGACCGTAGAAAGTCTGATGGCGACGGCAGAGACCTATGATGTATCGCTGTTCTCAGGTGACTGGGATGAGCCCGATATCATACTGCAGCTCTTTTTCTCAGACTATATTATGGAAAACTTCATCGACTGGGAACGTGGAACATGTGATCTGGAAAGCCAGGAATTCTGCTCATTGTTAGAATGGATTAAAGAACAGACGCTCCCCCAAAATACTTCCCGGGAAAGTCTGCTCAACCCCAGATTTATCAACAGTTTTGAGAATTATCATCACATTGTGGCAGATTCCGAAGAAGTTTCGATCCTCCGGGGCCTTCCGACCCTGAATGGCCACATGGACTTTATCGTGTCCGTAGATAACGCCCTTGGCATTGTTTCAAATTCCGGACATAAAGAAGGAGCCTGGGCATTTTTACAGTATTTTCTGCAGACGGAAAATGCATACAAGTACTCATCCTACACCTATCGATTTCCCACCAGGCTGACACTGCTGGAGCAGATCGCGGAGGATATTACCACACCGAATTACCTGATAGTCGACGAAAAAATCATAAAGGACAGTGAGGGAAATCCTATCATAAATCCGGAATCTGCCTATTATCGGGACGGCATTTTACATGAGTACTATGCCATGGAGCAGCAGGATGCAGATGCTCTGATGGATTTATTAAAACAAATCGACTTTACGCCGGACAGTGCGATGAAACAGTCCATTATCTCCATTCTTTCCGAAGAGTCCGAGGCATTTTTCAATGGAGGAAAAACGGCGCAGGATGCGGCGGCCATCATTCAGAACCGGGTCCAGCTGCTGATTTCCGATTAGCAATAAAAAATAGGAGCAACACAGGAGGCAGCCGTCTATAGGTTGCCGCTGCTGCTCCTTACTCTTTACTTCTCCTCGAACTTCTCCCGCAGTTTCCCTAAAGCTTTCTTCTCGATCCGGCTCACATACTCTCCTGTCAAGTTAGGGCTAAAAAATTTTTGAAAAATCTTTAAATTTCCACTCAATCCGCAGGGAACCATCCTGGCAGATGTAGACCTGCTCCACAAAAGTCTCCACCATCTCTCTGGTCAGAGAGTCAAAAGGGGCAAACTGTCCCAGCCGCAGAACGGCATCTGGTTCTTCAACATCTGTATGTTTTACATCATACACCTTCTGCCTGCATTTTTCAATCTCTGACAAAAGCGTGTTTATCTGCTCGTCCAATGCCATCTTTTCCTTTATAAAATCTTCCCGTGACAACAGTTCATCCTTGTATGCCTCATATTTTTCCAACCTCTGACTTGTCAACCTATTGACTTCCGTTTCATATTTAATAAGAAGTCTCTCTGTTTCTGCAGTCTTGCTGGCCGAAGAGCATCTTGACATTTCCACAATTTCCCTGTCAGCAACTACTGCAGCCATCTTTTGAAGCATAGCCAATATGACATTTTCTATCTCGCTTTCTTCTAAGGTCTGAGGGCAACATCCAAATTCCTTTGTCATATTCTGAATACCACAACGGTATGTTGCTCCTTTTGTCCCCTTAGACCGGACTCTTTTTACCCTTGATATAATGCGGTTACAACCGGCACAGCGAACCTTATCCCTAAGTGGTGCCATTTCCTCCCGATGGTAGGTACCGCGCTTCTGTATTCCCATATTTACTCTCTCGAATACTTCACGGGAAATAATAGCCTCATGAGTATCTGGGACGATAATCCATTGTTCTCTGGGCACATTACGGTCTTTCCCGCTTCCTACAGCTGTCGGCTTCACCTTTCCATACACAGTATCACCGACATATCGCTGATCTTTCAAGATTGAGAAAATAGATGCTGTTCTCCAGACACTCTTCTCACTCACCGTTTTACATGGAAAGTGTTCTCCCCTCTGCCGCCGCAACATCAATGGTGCAGGAACCCCCTCCCTGTTCAAGGCATTGGCAATGTGGGCTTTCGGTATCCCCTCCAGTGCCATATGAAAAATCCTGCGAACCACTGGGGCTGCCTCCGCATCCGGAATCAGACTCTGCTCCGAAGATTTCAAGTAGCCATAGGGAGCATATGGGGTAATAAATTTTCCCTGCCTGGCCTTCATTTGCCTTACACTGATAATTTTCTCTGAAAGATCTTTGCTGTATAAATCATGCACCAGATTTTTGAATGCAACATCAAAAAACTCTCCGGAAAAATCAGCAACTCCGCTGTCAAATTCATCATTTACCGAAATAAAACGAATACCGAGAAAAGGAAACACCTGCTCCAGATAATTGCCAACCTCTATATAATTTCTCCCAAACCGTGAAAAATCTTTTACCATTATGACAGAAATCACTCCCGCCTTTACCTGCTCAAGCATTTTCTGTACCCCGGGCCTTGCAAAATTTGTCCCACTATACCCGTCATCACAAAACTCAACCGCTCTATAGTCTGCAAATTCCTTGTGATTTCTCACATAATTCGTTAATATTTCGCGTTGGGATGTGATGCTATTGCTCTCCTGAAATTCACGGTCATCCTCGTCCGACAATCTTAAATACAGTCCGATAACATGCTTTTTCATGTTTCTTCACCACTTTTCTTTGCAAAACCATTCAAAAATGCAAGAGCCTTTTCATATTCATCTGTGAATGTAAAGTGAATACTCACGGAATTTTCGTTCAATACTACCTTTTTAACCATGACAGAACACATTTCCTTTGTCAATTTCTTCGTGTCCTTAAAACAAATTAAATTATTAATCCAATTTGTCGTCACAATTGGTATCTGACTGTTCTCTTGCAGTTTTGTATTTGCAATCTGCAATTGTTTCCTTAATTGTTCACTATCAGTCATGTATTTGTCCCGTGTAACGGCATATTCCTTTTCCGTGAGAAGGCCATCCTTAAAATCAGCATAAAGGTCGTTTCTCTTTCTCCTCAATTTCTGTTGCTTCTCCTCCAGAATACGAATTTCCTCCTTCAGCCTGCTGATATATGGACTGTTTTTTGCGGTTTCAAGCATGTCATCCATCAGTTCCTTCATATCAACCAAAAGTTCCAGCTGTTTCTTACAGGCCTGAAAAATATAATTATGCAGCTCTGCTTCATCAACGGCCCTGGAAGAACAGCCCTTTGTCTTGATGTACTTATTGGAACAGTAATAGTTGTAATGAACCAGCGACCCGTCTTTCCGAAAATAACCGCTGTCACGATGGACACCACTACCGCATATCCCACATTGAACTATTCCGCTTAAAATGTTTTCCGTTCTCTGTCTGTAGGATTTTTCGGCTACCTGTTGTTCCCGTTTTCGTCTGCTTTCCGAAATCAGCCTTTGGACTTTTTCAAAAGTCTCTCTGTCTATGATTGGTTCATGGGTATTTTCAATCAAATTCCATTCTGATTCCGGAATCACTTTATTCTCCCGTCCTTTACAAAGAAGGTTGCTGCCTTTTCTCTCTACGATACAGCCTATATAGCAGGGATTCTTCAAGATGTCCACAACAGCAGACCCACGCCACAAAGCATTTTCTTTCCCATCATTATGTCCTTCCATGTAACGAAGTTGAAGCTGTGTGGGAATTGCCATATCATTCAGTCGGTGAGCAATGGAAACTGAACCCAATCCTTCTGCCCGCCATTTAAAAATCATACGGATAATCTCTGCTCTTTCGGCATGCACACACAGTTTATAACGATACTGCTCATCCCGTACATATCCATAGGGCGGAATCTTACCCATAAATTTACCTGATTTCTTTTTTATGTCTATAGCCGAACTTACTTTTCGGGAAATATCTTTTGCGTAAGTATCATGCAGAATAGATTTAAGCGGAACCAACAGAGTATCGCTTTTTCCACCATGCAGACTATCAAAATGGTCATTAACCGAAATAAAACGGATACCCAGATAAGGAAATATTTTTTCCAGATAATTGCCGGTTTCCAGATAATTTCGTCCAAAACGCGATAAGTCCTTTACTACAATACAATTTATCGACCCATTTTTTACTGCTTCCATCATGTCTGAAAATGCAGGTCTCTCAAAATTTGTACCTGTTTCTCCGTTATCGACAAAGGTATGAACCACTTCCAAATCCTGGCATCCGCTGATATATTTCTCTATCATTTCTATCTGGTTCTCTATAGAATCTCCCTGTATTCCATTATCTTCAATTGAAAGACGTGCGTAAATCGCCGTATGATAAAGAATCTCTGGCTGAGGCTGCCTGTTTTCAGTCCGCAGCGTTTTTCTGCTTTTTCTTGCCATACGCTCACCCCTCTCTCGCTGTCAGCAAAAAATGCTCCATTTGCTCACTCTCTGCATTGGATATATTTTCTCTGATCTTGCTTTCAGCCATGGCCGCTTCCAACACTTGCAGCACGATTTCAAACTCATCCCTGTATTTGAAGTGAACCTTAATATGTTCCGAATCCATCACAATGATTTCTTCCACTGTCATTGCTAAAAGACCTCGATCAAGTTCAGAAATATTCCCCTTGTCTTTCAAACGTTCAATCCATGGGCTATGAAGTCCTTTTTCCTTTACCAGTGAAGATACCTCGCTTTCCAGAGTTTCAATTGCCTCCTCCAGCTGCCTGCAGGACACCTCATAATCTTCTTTCATTTCAAGGTATTCCTTTTTTGTTAAAAGGGCTTCCTTATAATCTTCATACACGGATATTTTCAATTTCTGATATCTGATCAGTTCCTTTTGCCGTTCCTCCAACTGTCTGCATTTCTTTTGCACTTCCAGTTCCTGTAAGGGTAATTTTGCTATGATTCCATTCAACTCATCCATTGTACTGATAAGAGAAAGGTGTGTTCTAATCATTTCCAACACTACTTTACTCAAAACATCTTCCCTTATTCTGTGACTGCTGCATACAGACTTATCATTTTTATTATTGGAGCAAATATAATAGCAATATTCACCTCCGGCAGACCGAATCTTTTTCCGAACCATATTCCCCCCACAATCACCACAACGCAATAGTCCTGAAAAAAGATACAGCTGTGTTCCGTCAGGTGCTGTGCGTGTATCACGGAGCATCAGTTTTTGAACGATATTGAAATCCTCTTTTGAAATAATTGCTTCATGGGTATCTTCCACCCGAATCCAATCTTTTTTATCGACCTTTATCCGCTTTTTCACTTTATAGTTCAGGGTTTTCTCCTTTCCCTGAACCATAACACCCGTATATATCTCATTTTTTAAAACACGCTCCACTGCCATTGGAGACCATTTTGCCTGTGGTTTCAATTTAAACGAAGTCGTATAACGCCAGTGCAGCAACATCTTGTATTCCATGGGGGACGGTATACCGTGTTCGTTCAAATAATCCGCAATTCTCCGGTTATTATATCCCTTGATGCGCATATCAAAAATATCTCTGACTACTTCTGCTGCCGCAGAATCTATCACCAGTTTCCCTTTTTGTTCCTGGTCTCTAAAATAGCCATATACAGGAAAACTACCAATGTAATCTCCACGTTTTTGCCGCACTTCTATCTGGCTTCTTACTTTGATAGAAATATCCCGGCTATAGGAATCATTCATAAGATTTTTGAAGGGCAGAATAATATTGTCTGTCTGACTATCTATATCCTCACTATCATAGTGATCATTGATAGCAATAAAGCGTACTCCCAGAAAGGGAAAAATTTGCTGTATATATCTTCCTGTTTCGATATAATTACGTCCAAAACGAGATAAATCTTTTACGATAATACAGTTGATTTTCCCCTGCTTTACATCCTCCAGCATGGAAATCAGTGCCGGCCGGTCAAAGCCTACTCCGCTATACCCGTCATCCACTTTTTCATCACAGACCTGAATATCTTTTTTGTCTTTTAAAAACGAATAAATCAAATCCCTCTGATTGGAAACGCTATTACTCTCTGCCTTGTCTCCATCCTCTTTTGACAAGCGGATGTACAAAGCTGCCTGATATATTTTTTTGATACCTGTATTGTCCGACAAAACAAAAGACCTCCTAACATGTTTTTGTAGTCAGAAAAACACATTAGGATGGTCTTGTATGTATGCTGTCTCTATTTCTTTATCCCTGACTAAAGTCTATCACAATAATTGCTGTGCGTCCAGGCATTTTTTAAGTAATTGCTTTCTGATTACACCATCTTCCAATGACTGTTTTCATTGGTATCATGTCATTCGGAAATACTGTATCAGCCTGTCTACAAGAGTAATATCCGTTTCTTCAAAAACAGACTGCACCACCATATTTCCGCATTTGCATAAATAAGGATTCTTTATTTTTTGAATATAATCTGCAATTCTTTCTTTTTTTGGCAGATGACTTTCCACCATAATATCCTGAATATCTACAAGTTCGCTTCTATTGACTTCGTCAGGATTGACTGACCGTAACTGTTCTAAATCCAACATGGTATTTATTGTCAATCCCTCCCACCTAATATGTTGTATATCATATGAAAAAACCGGATTGTCCTATTCATGTTACTTTATCCGCTTCTGATTCTTCCATATTATCCCTAACCCGGCCCACCTGTATAATCGCTACATCTATCCCCAAAAAGAGGATAAACAGGCCTGCCAGAGCAAGCCCGCCTATCTCGCACAATAACCTCATTTTTTCCGCCTTTCTCCCTGCCCTGGCCGACATCCGCTCAAAATCTCTGCCAACTTATTCCTGATTCCCAAAATAGTTCTCCGGCTTATTGCTCCTGATAAAGACACCCACATCTTCTATCCTCTCCGTTACCGGCATATCCGGCAGGGCCGCCAGAATATCATTCTTATACCGCCCGCTGGCTCTGCAGTCCAGGATAGAAAACACACAGGTATCTGTCTCCCTGCGTATGCCTCGTCCAATCCACTGGCGCAGCTTCATCAGCATCTCCGGCACAATGACTTCTGCCAGATACTCATGGAAATCCTCATGGAAAGACTTCTCATACTCCAATACCGGATCCGGCACAGGAAAAGGCAGCTTCACCACTATAAGAGACGAAAGGATATCCCCGGCCAGGTCGATTCCCTCCCCGGCACTGTCGCTGGCAAGCAGCACTCCGTTCCCGCTCCTGCGGAACTTCCGGATAGCCTCCAGCCTCCCCTTTCCCATAGAAAACAGCGGAAAATCTTTTATCCTCTCTGCAAGCTCCTGATACACCATCTCCATCATCCGGTAGGATGTGAACAGTGCCAGCGTATGCCCGTGGCTCTGCCGGATCAGTTCCTCCAGCCTGTCCCCCACCGCCTTCCGGTAAGCTGTTTTCCTAACATTGGGAAACGGCATATCTTCTGGCAGGTATAGTAAGGCATGGTTCCAGTAGTCAAAGGGCGATGCCTTGCTCACGGTCAGAATCTGTTTCCGGTTCAGCAGGTCAATCCCTGTCTGGTGCATGTAGCGGCTGAAATCACCGCCTACGGACAGGGTGGCCGAAGTCAGGAGATACGGTCTCCCGCTGCTCCATAAGTCCTCATGGAGCAGGAAGTCAAGGTGCTTCGGCAGAATGCAGAGCCTGCAGGCCGTCACCCCTGTATATTCCAGCCAGCAGATAAAATCCTCATAGTCACAAAGTACCGCCAGTTTCTCCTGCTTCTGTTCCAGTCTGCCGGAAATATGCTTATATGCCGTATTCTTTCGGTCTGCGGTATAGAAAAGCACTGACAGGCTCTTTACCACAGCTGACAGTGCTTTCAGGGATAACAGGACTGACGGTGTGAATATGACTTCCCTGCTGTTGTTGTCATACCGCGCCCCTGCATATTTTTTCAGGTTTTCAAACAGGGCTGTGTTCAGTTCCAGCATTTCCCCACACAGAGAAAGCGCCCCTCTCTTTTCCGGTCTGCCTGCCACCGCCCTGATGATGCTGGCCGCCACACGCTCCAGCTCCACATTTTCAAAGCTGACCCCGTACATCTGTCTGGCGGCCTCCGACAGCTTATGGGCTTCGTCAAAGATTAAGATGCCATGCTCCGGGAGCAGACGGTTCCTGCCGCCTTTCCTGCTCAGGATATCTGCCAGTACAAGGTTGTGGTTGGCAATCTGGAAATCTGCTTTCCACTGGTTGGATTTTCTGAGGAAAGTACGGTAACGGCACACACTGGAAAATTCGCAGGTGTTCCGGCAGTTCTCCACACAGATCCGTTCTTTTACATAGTCTGTAAGGGGCTGGCCGTCCAGGTCAAGGGAAGCGGCTCCCACGAAAAGGGCTGTCAGAATTTCTATCAGTTTTTTATCCTCCGGCCTGTTATTATGGCTGACCGAAGATAAATAGATCTTCACCCTGCTGTCACAGGCATAATGGTTCTTTCCTTTGCGTACTGCAAATGTTAGGGGCTCCTCAATGATATGGTGTTCCAGAAGAATCCCCGAAATCTGGGGGATGTACTCCTCTGTCAATGCTTTCTGCAGAGCAATGGTGGATGTGGAGATAATCACTGGCTGCCCTTCTCCATGAAACAAGCGATAGATGACTGCCGCTATGAGATACGCATGGGTTTTCCCCGTTCCCACCTCGGCTTCACATAATGCCACTTTCTCTTTCTCCATGGCTTCCAGCATGGCAATGGAAAGAGAAAGCTGGTTTTCCCTCAAAGCCAGTCCGTACTCCGGCAGAATGTCATAGAAGATATGGGCAAGCAGTTCACTCGCTCTTGAATTGCCATCCTGCATAAATGCTATCCCGCCCTCTGACTGTACCGCCATTTTCTCTATGGCTCTCCGGTATCCTACCTCATTCAGCGGTGTGGGTCTTGAAAACAGCCTCTTTGCCTTTAAGGTATGTAAATCTACCATGCGGTAGCTGTATGCCTTTCCTGTAAAATGTTCCAGTAATACGCAGCTTTTTGTAGTCAATATGATTCTTTCATCAGGCCGGAAAATCCCCGCCTCGTGTATCCTGTTCCGTATGTCCGCCGTGCAGACAATCCATTCCTCACTCAATTTTTAAGCCTCCTTTGAATCCTAAAGGAGCGATACATGCATACAGCGGAAAACGGCAAAGGTTGGTTATCTGTTGACAAA
>OFFY01003160.1_pt1 | contig 10363 bp, 6 predicted proteins | sample 1521481 | NCBI WGS metagenome assembly OFFY01 (sample SAMEA3504117, study PRJEB24116) | mouse gut metagenome | biome: mouse gut; feature: mouse-associated habitat; material: faeces | place: Denmark | collected 2011
AGCTCCCGGCGTTTTCGGGCCGCTGCGTCCACTCGGCCGCAAGGTCGCGCACGTGGAGCAGGGCATCGTACATTGGGGTCTCGCCCTGGGCCTCGGGGACGATCCATGCCGGCACGGGCAGTTCGTCGAGCAGCGCGGTGCTGCCGTCCGGCAGACGGTATTCGCCCTGCACGGTCGCCGGGGCCGGGGCCATGCGGTCGATTTCGACCACCGAAAGGAACTCGGGGCGCTCGCCCAGCAGCGGCTTCACCCCGCGGCCCGCATAACCCAGCACCGCCACGTCGTAGTAGTCGCGGATGCCGTCGGTGCGGCGTGCGCGTTCGGTCAGTTCGAAGAGCAGACGGTTGGCCACCTGAGCCACGGCGTCGGCTTTCCGCATGCTGCGGCCGTGGAACACGATCCGTTCGGCCATCGAGCCGGAGCAGTCGATGGCCAGGATGAAGGCCGTGCGGTGCGAGCGTGTGATGCTTTGCGTGTACATATCTTTATTCGAGGCCTCTTACGGCATGGTAGTCTTCGCGGACTTGGCCGGGATCGTCGGGGTCGGCGTCGAGTCCGTAGCTCACGGCCATCTCGATCGAGCAGTCGCGGTCGCGGTCGGCGTCGGTGGCGCGGCGCATGGCGCCGTGGGCGTTGCGGCCCGAAGCCACGGCGTCGGCCACCTCCTGCGCATCGGGCCGGTGGCCCAGCACGCCGGCCAGCAGCTCCTCGGCGTAGCTGTGGGCATAGTCGTCGTAGCGTGCGGCGAACGCGCGCAGACGGGCGTCGAACGCCGCGAAGTCGGCCACGGAGCCCCGCTCCACGTCGTCGAGCAGCTCCTCCATCGCCCGCTTGGTGACGTATTGCCCCGCGGCGTCGATCCAGCGGCCGCGGCCGTCGGCGTCGGGACACGAGACCCCCTTGGCCAGCATGGCGCCCAGCGAGGCCACGATGGCCTTGTTGTAGAGCGTGATGCCGCGCCGCAGCATCGTGGATTTGATGATGACTTTCTTGTGGTTGTAGGTCGCGGCGTCGGGGTCCGCCTCGGCCAGTGCGTGCAGCGTATTGACGGCCCGGACGAAGCCGCCGCACACGTAGGGGTTGTACTCCTCGAAGTTGATCAGGTCTCGCCCGACGCTCCGCTTGTCGCGTGCGGGCCACTTCTCGATGTCGCGCACGGCGCCGTAGCTCGTGAGGTTCGCGCCGGGCATGAGCACCGAGCGTCCGTCCTTCTCGATCAGGTAGGAGTAGGGGAAATCCGAGGTGTCGTGGTGGAACGAGTGGTGCCCGAGGATCATCGTGAAGGCTCCTTCGAGCGCCGGGGACATGATGTAGGCGCTGCTGGCGAACTTGCAGCCCCGCAGGTGCACCGACTGGTGCACGGCGCCGCTCTTGAAGAGGTGGTTGCTCTGGTTCGAGCCGCTGCCGGCATTGAAGAACGAGAACATACCCGCGATGAGCAGCGACGACTTGTGGTGCGACACGGTGTAGGGTCCGGCGAAGATCGAAACCGCCTCGCCGTTCTCGCAGTGCGAGTTGGCGAAGAAGAGCGAGTCGGCCGCGGTGAATCCGTTGCTCAGGATGCAGCTTTCGCCCACGAAGCAGCGCTCGATCAGAGCGCCCCGGTCGAGTCGCGAATCCTCGGCGGCGATGAAGTGCGAGGCCTTGACGTCGATGCCGGCCTGCGCGCCGTCGCAGAGCGTGCCCTCCTCCAGCAGCGAGGCGCCGTCGATCGTCACGCGGTCGCCGATGCGCATCTCGCGGATGAAGCGCGCCCCCGCAATGCGGCAGTCGCGGCCCACGCTGCCCATCGTCGCGCGCCGCAGCTCGGCTCTGTCGCGCACCATGCGCCGCATGGCCTCCTGGAACGCAGGGCGGTGGCGGTACACGGCCATGGCATAGGCCGCCTGCGCGGTCAGCGCGTCGCAGATGAGCACCGTGCGTCCGGCGCATTCGTTCATCGTGGCTACGGGCGTGCCGTTGCCGAACGTACTTTCGCGGCGGCATTCGAGCGAGGTGACCTGCCGCACGATCGACCGCTCGCCGATGCGGTAGTTGCCGACGTGCGAGTCGATGATCCGTGCACCCGAGGCGAGTTCCACACGGCCCGTCAGGCGGCTGTGCAGCAGCTGCCGGGGGTTGAAATCCTCGGAAACACGGATGCGCGACCAATCCTCGGCCGTGGTGCCGAGCGATTCGACCGTTGCGATCTCCGCGGAGGTCAGATTCCTCAGTTTCGTCATTTCGTAATCATGAATACGATGCAAAGATAGGAATTTGCGGTCAATATTCCAATTCGCCGAATTTTCCGTCGCGGCCCACGCTGCGGCGCACGCCGTCGCGCAGGACGACGGCCCGTCCGTTGCGGAAGGGTTTCACGGCCTCGCACCCCGGACAGCGGATCGCCGTGCGGCCCTCGGCGTCGATGTAGTGCCAGGTGCGGCCGAGCCGCACGGCGGCCAGCCCTTCGGTGAATTCGAACCCGCAGTCGTAGAGCGGCGGGATCGTCGGCCGATAGCCCCACAGTCCTTGCGATTCGTAAAGTTCGGGCGGCTCCGGACCCACGTGCCGCGGCGGGCGGACCGCATGGTCGAGCAGCGCCGCAAGGCGGGGCAGGCGGAGCGTGCCCGCACGCAGCAGCCGGGCGATGCGGTAGCGCAGGGCGTCGCCCTGCCGTTCGAAGAGCGCGAGGATGGCATCGAGCGCCGGATCGGCGTCGAGGCGCTGCGGGTCGATGAGCAGCGTGTCGTGCACCCCGTAGCGTTCGCGCAGCCCGGGTTCGAGAGCCAGCGCATGCAGGGCCGTGGAGATCAGCGCCGCGGGGAAGTCGTCGATGCGGGCGTCGAAGTCGGAAGCCGTGCGTGCGGGGTGCTGGAAAGCCGCGGTCCCCAGCTCGGGGCTCTCGCGGTGTGCCATCGAGGGCAGGTACATGGCGTCGCGGTCGATCGTGCGCATCGTGCCGTCGGGCGTGACGACGATGTTTTCGGGCTTCAGGTCGCCGTGGGCGCACTCCGAAGCTGCGAGCTCCGCCGCCATGCGGTCGAACGAGGCTGCGAGGCGCGCGAATTCCGCGGCGTCGGCCGCTGCGATGCGGTCGTGGAGCGTGTCGCCCTCGATCCACTCGTCCAGCACCACGTCCGTCCACTCTCCGTGCGCGGCGTCGCGGTAGACGTAGAGTTCGTTCCGGAGGAGCCGTTCGCCATAGATTTCGGCCAGGTGGCGCGGAGGGTGGGTGTAGCAGCGCAGGGCGCAGGTGCGGCCCCGGTGGCGTATGCGGAAGACCACGGCGCTGTTGCCCGCCGTGAAGCACGGCCGTCCGTCGGCATCGCGGCACAGGTCGATCCTGCCCAGCGTGCGCGTGAGTCCTGCGGAGTTGCGTATCGTGAAGAGGTATTGTCCGAGGGTTATCATGGGGCGTAGTCGGAGCGAGGCGAATTGTCCGGAGAGGGGTTGTTTCCGCCGAGGGGGCGAAAAAGCGCCCCGGCTTGAGGCCGGGGCTGGAAGTGCGCGTTGCCGCAGCGGGCGGTGCGGCTCCGTGCGGAGCCCGCTCACCGCACGGCGGGCGATCAGTGGCAGTGGCCGCCGTCGCAGTCGCCGTCGCAGCCGCAACCCTCGTCGCCGCAGCCGCAACCGCCGCCCTGGAGGTCTTCGGGCGTGACGTCGCGAACCGACACCACTTCGACCTCGAAGTTCAGCGTCTTGCCGGCCATCGGGTGGTTGAAGTCCATCTTCACGGTCTCGTCGCCCACCTCTTTCACTACGCCCATCATGCGGTTGCCCTGGGCGTCGCTCATGGGCACCTGCGAGCCGACGAAGAGGATGTCCTCGGCCAGCTTGCCGTCCACCATGAAGATGTTCTTGGGCAGGTCCACAACCGCGTCGGCGATGAACTCGCCGTAGCCGTCCTTGGGTTCGAGCGTGAAGGCCACCTTCTCGCCCGGCTCCTTGCCGAGGATCGCCTCCTCGAACTTGGGCAGCAGCATGCCCGTGCCGAAGATGAATTCGAGGGGCTGTCCCGGACGGGACTGATCGGCTATCTGACCGTCTACGGTGAGCTTGTAGTCCACCGCTACCATTTTGTTGTTTTCTGCTTTCATTTTCGTGGTTTATGTATCTATAAAGTGCAAAGGTACTAAAATCCTGCCGAATTCCAAATCGGCGCACGAACGTCGTGCGGGATGCGTCAGAACTTCTCCTCGCAGTTGCGGCAGCAGAGGTTGCGGTCGCCGTAGCCGTTGTCGATCTTCGTCACGTAGGGGAAGAACTTGGCCTGGCGGATCCAGTCGAGCGGGAAGGCGGCCTCCTCGCGCGTGTAGGGGTGCGTCCACTCGCCGCAGAGCTCCGCGGCGGTGTGGGGTGCGTTGCGCACCACGTTGTCGGGCTGCCCGGCGGCGGCCTCGCATTCGCGCTTGATGCGGATCAGCGTCTCGATGAAGCGGTCCATTTCGGCCTTCGGCTCCGACTCGGTGGGTTCGACCATCAGCGTCTCGTGCACGGGGAACGAGAGCGTGGGGGCGTGGAACCCGTAGTCCATCAGGCGGTGTGCGATGTCGCCGCAGTCGATGTCGTAGTCGTGCTTGAAGTGCGTGAGGTCGAGGATCATCTCGTGGCCCACGCGTCCCGTCTCGCCCGAGTAGTAGGTGCGGTACTCGTGCTTGAGCGCCGAGGACATGTAGTTGGCATTGACGATGGCCATCTCGGTCGAGCGGCGGAGTCCCTCCTCGCCCAGCATCTTGATGTAGCCGTAGGTGATGGGGAGCAGCGAGGCCGAACCCCAGGGTGCCGACGCCACGGCCGTGATGCCCTCGTCGCCGCCCGTTGCGGCCAGCGCATGCGAAGGCAGGAAGGGCCGCAGGTGCTCGGCCACGCAGATGGGGCCCACGCCGGGGCCGCCGCCGCCGTGGGGCATGGCGAAGGTCTTGTGCAGGTTGAGGTGGCAGACGTCGGCCCCGATGTATCCCGGGTTGGTCAGGCCCACCTGGGCGTTCATGTTGGCGCCGTCCATGTATACCTGGCCGCCGGCGTCGTGCACCGCATCGACGATCTCGCGGATGCGGCTCTCGAACACGCCGTGCGTCGAGGGGTAGGTGATCATCGTGCCGGCGAGCTCCGAGCTGTGCTCGCGGGCCTTGGCCTTGAGGTCCTCCACGTCGATGTTGCCCTTGTCGTCGCACGCCACCGTCACGATCTTCATGCCGGCCATGGCGGCCGACGCGGGGTTGGTGCCGTGGGCCGAGGCGGGGATCAGCACGATGTTGCGGTAGCCCTGGCCGCGGCTCTGGTGGTAGGCGCGGATCACCATCAGCCCCGTGTACTCGCCCGCGGCGCCCGAGTTGGGCTGGAGCGACGCGGCGGCGAATCCGGTGATGGCCGCCAGGTCCTTCTCCAGCTCGGCGATCAGCTGCATGTAGCCCTCGGCCTGGTCGGCGGGGGCGAAGGGGTGCATGTCGAGGAAGCCCGCGAGCGAGAGCGGCTGCATGAGGGCCGCGGCGTTGAGCTTCATGGTGCAGGATCCCAGCGAGATCATCGAGTTGGCGAGCGAGATGTCGCGCAGCTCCAGCCGCTTGATGTAGCGCATCAGGTCGCTCTCGCAGCGGTAGGTGTTGAATACCGGCTCGGTGAGGTAGGCGCTGGTGCGGAGCAGCTGCGCGGGGATGCGCGGCGCCGACTCCTTCGCGCCCTTCGCCTTGCGGCCGCGGGCCTCGGCGAAGATGCCGACCACGGTCTCGACCTCCTCGGGCGTGGTCACCTCGTCGAATGCGATGCGCACGCTGTTCTCGGTGGGATAGAAGAAGTTGATGCCCCGTTCGAGCGCCAGCGACTGGATGACGGCGGCTTCGGCCTCGACCTCGATCGTGTCGAAGAAAGCCTTGGCGGCCAGCTTGTAGTCGAGCGCCTCCAGTGCGCGGGCTGCGGCCGCGGCGGCCTCGTGCGCGGTCGTGGCGGCGCGCTTCAGCCCCTCGGGACCGTTGTACACGCAGTAGAATCCTACCATCGAGGCCATGAGCGCCGAGGCGGTGCAGATGTTCGACGTGGCCTTCTCGCGTTTGATGTGCTGCTCGCGCATCTGGAGCGACATGCGCAGCGCCTTGTTGCCGAGGCGGTCCACCGACACGCCGATGATGCGGCCGGGCATGTTGCGCTTGAAAGCCTCGCGCGTGGCCATGTAGCCCGCGCTGGGGCCGCCGAAGCCCATCGGCGTGCCGAGGCGCTGCGTGGAGCCCGCGGCGATGTCGGCGCCCCACTCGCCCGGAGCCTTGAGCAGCGCCAGCGAGAGCAGGTCGGCCACGGCCGTGACCAGCGCGCCGCGGGCGTGGGCCGCGGCGGCGAACGCCTCAGACGTGTGCTCTTCCGATCTAGTCGCGCACGGCGCCGTTGGCCGCGGGATACTGCACGATGGCGCCGAACTCCTTGCCCGTGAATTCGTAGCTGTCGTAGTCGTCCACGATCAGCTCGATGCCGAAAGGCTCGCTGCGCGTGAGCAGCACGTCGAGCGTCTGGGGGAAGATGTTGCGGTCCACGAAGAGCTGGCAGCGTCCCTCCTTCACGGCCTCGCGCGAGCGCAGGGCGTACATCATCAGCATGGCTTCGGCGGCCGCGGTGCCCTCGTCGAGCAGCGAGCAGTTGCCGATCTGCATGCCCGTGAGCGAGATGACGGCGGTCTGGAAGTTGAGCAGCGCCTCAAGGCGACCCTGCGATATTTCGGCCTGGTAGGGGGTGTAGGAGGTGTACCATGCGGGATTCTCGAACACGTTGCGCACCACGGCGGCCGGTATGGCGTTGGGATAGTAGCCCATGCCGATGAACGAACGCAGCGTGCGGTTGCGGTCGGCGAGCGAGCGGATGTGGGCCGCGTATTCGTATTCACTCATGCCCTCGGCGGGCAGTGCGATAGGCTTTTTCAGCCGGATCGACTGGGGGATCACCTGCGAGATGAGCTCCTCGACGGAGCCGACGCCGATTACGTCCAGCATGGCTTTCAGATCCGTCGGGTTCGTGACGCCGATATGGCGCGTGTAGAATTTGTCGAACATGGTTTTTATGGTTTGATAGTCGTTGTGTTCCGTGGATTGTCAGTATGTGAAGCTGCTGCCCCCGATGAATTCGCGCAGCACCGAGGTGGGCGGAATTTCGTCGGGTGCGATGGGGATGAAGTTGTCGAGGAACTTGAGCATGCGCCGCGCCTCGTCGTACTCGGGCACGGTGTCGGGCACCTCGCGCAGGATGGGCTCGGCGAAGCTGCGGAGCACCGATATTTCGTAGAAGAGCGACGAGTTGAACATCACGTCGGCGTTTTCCTGGTAGGGGAAGATGTGGCGCTCCTCGCCGCGGCGGACGCTGGGCCAGCGCCCGAGCGTGGCCAGGGCGTCGGCGCCCCGCTGCGTGTAGTCGCGCGTGAGGCGGCGCAGCAGGCGGTTGTCGGTGGTGGCGATGCGCGACATGTTGTCCATGGCCACCGACGTGAAGCACGAGACGTAGATGCGGAACTTGTGCCGGTCGGGAATCGAGGGCGTGAGCCGCGGGTTGAGGCCGTGGATGCCCTCGACGATGAGGATCGAGCGTTCGTCGAGCGTGAGGGGCGTGCGGTGCCACTGCCGCTTGCCGGTGATGAAGTCGTAGCGCGGAATATCCACGCTCTCGCCCTGCATGAGGCGGCGCAGGTGGTCGTTGAAGAGCTTCAGGTCGATGGCTTCGAGCGCCTCGTAGTCGTAGTCGCCGTTTTCGTCGCGCGGGGTCTTTTCGCGCTCCACGAAGTAGTCGTCGAGCGATATGAGCACGGGCTTGAGCCCCAGCACGCCCAGGTGGATGCCCAGGCGCTTGGCCGAGGTGGTCTTGCCGCTCGACGAGGGGCCCGAAATGAGCACCGTGCGCACGCCCCGCACGGCATTGGCTTCGAGGATGGCGTCGGCCATTTCGGCCAGCTTGCGTTCGTGGAACGCCTCGGCGAGTTTGATCATGCCCCCGGCGTCGCCCGCCAGCACCTTCGAGTTCACGTCGCCCACCGTGGGCACGCCCATGATGTTCACCCAGCGCTGGTATTCGCGGAAGATGTCCGACATCTTCTCCTGGTGCACGCCGGTGTCGATGCGGTCGGGCGCCGTGCGCAGCGGCAGCGCCAGGCGGAAGCCGTTGTAGCAGGGTTCGATGTCGAAGAGGGTGACGTAGCCCGTGGAGGGTGCGAGCGAACCGTAGAAGTAGCCCGCCAGCCCGTCGAGAGTGTAGAGGTCGCTGTACAGCCGTGGCCGCGTATCCAGGAGGGCCACCTTGTCGTCGAGGCCCTGGCGGCGGTAGATCTCGCGCACCTCGCTGGTGAAGGTCTTCCGGCGGCGGATGGGCAGGTCGGCGTCGGCGAGGCGGCGCATGCAGTCGCGCAGGGCCGCGGCCTCCTCGCGCGGGAATTCGTCGATGCCCTCGATCTCGCAGTAGAAGCCGCTGCCGCCCATCGAGTGGCGGATGTGGAGCTTGCGCCCGGGGTAGCGCTCGGCCGCGGCCTTCTGGAGCAGAAACCAGCAGGTGCGCTGGTAGACGCGGATGCCTTCGAACGAGGTGATGTCGATGAAGCGGACGGTGACCGGGGTATATATTTTGTATCCGAGCTCCTTGATGCGGTGGTTCACGTAGGCCGCGAGGAACGGACGGGCGGTTGCGATGTTCAGTTCGCGGGCGATGTCGCCGAGCGTGGTGCCCATCGGCGCGTCGATCGTGGCGCCGATGTTTTCGCATGTGACCTTTATGGTGTCCGTCATACCGCTTCGTGGATTTAATGTCGTGTAAAGATAACGATTTTATTCATAACTTTGGCAGTCGCAAAAATATTTTGAACCTCATGAAGAAAAAAATCTTCCGCCATTGCCTGTGCTGTCTGCTGCTGGCCGCGGCGGCCGCCTGCGGGCCCCGGGAGCGCACCGTGGTGCTGCTCTCGACGAACGACATCCACGCCCGCATCCAGCGCTTCCCGCAGCTCGCCGCGGCGGTGAAGGCCTGCCGCGATACCGCCGACGTGGTCTTCCTGGTCGATGCGGGCGACCGCTGGACGGGCAACGCCTACGTCGATCTGGCGGAGAATCGCCGGCCGGTGCTCGAACTGATGAACCGCCTGGGCTACGACGCGGCCACGCTGGGCAACCACGAATTCGATGCCGGACACGCCGTGCTGGGCGACATGCTCCGATTCGCGGAGTTTCCCGTGGTGTGCGCCAACCTGCGGAGCGACACGGCGGCCGTGCCGCAGACGCCGCCCGGTGTCGTCGTGGAGAAGGACGGGGTGAGGGTCGGATTCGTGGGCGTGGTGACCAATTTCGAGGGCGAGGGACGCCCCGCGGGCCATGCCGACCGCTTCACGGGGCTGACTTTCCCCGATCCGCTGTGCGCGGCGCGGCGCTACGAGTCGCTGGCCGGCGACTGCGACCTGCTGGTGCTCATCTCGCACATGGGCGCCACGCACGACCGCGACCTGCTCGCCGAGCCTTCGGCCTACGATCTGGTGATCGGCGGTCACAGCCACGAGGTCATCGACGAGCGGATCGGCGCCACGCTCCTCACGCAGACGGGCAAGAACCTGCAATACGTCGGCGCGACGACCGTGCGCCTGCGCGGTCACGAGGTCGTATCGACGGATTTCCACCTCGTGCCGCTCGACGCCTATGCGCCCGATCCGGAGTTTGCGGCCGAGGTGGAGCGCTACTACGCCGCGCCGGCGCTGCACCGCGTCGTGGGGCGGCTCGGCGCCGGGGCCTCGCACACGGGGCTGGCGAACCTCATCACCGACCGCATGGCCGCGCGCACGGGCGCCGAGGTGGCGTTCTACCACATCGGGGGCGTGCGGCTCGACACGCTGGCGCCGGGCGACGTGGAGCTGGCCGTGCTCTACGACCTCGAACCGTTCGGCACGACGGTCGTGGAGACGGAGATGACCCCCGCGCAGATGCGACGCATGATCCTGGCGAAATACAACGATCCGGTCAATACGAAGGAGTCGCACCGCATCGACATCTACTCCACGGAGCCCTATGCGATCGAGGTGGGGCCCGACGGCGAGGCCGTGGACGTGCGTTTCCCCGGCCTGCGCGAGGGCCGTGTCTACCGGGTCGCCATGAGCGACTACATGTATAAGAAATACGAGGCGCTCGAATACGACGCCCCGCGCGAATCGGGCCCGGCGGTCCTCGACCTGCTGCGCGAGGCGCTCGAAAGCACCGATCCCCTCCTGCCCGACAATGCGCCGCGCCAGACGGAGCGGCACGCGGCCCTTCCGGTGCCGAAAGCCGCATAGGGGCGACCGCCGGCGGCTGCGATCTCGGCGGCGGAGACGGTCGTTCGCTCCGGCCGGCCGTCTGTCTGTCGCTCCGGCGGCCTCCGCGGTGCGGAGCCTGCGGGAGCCGGG
>OFFY01003163.1_pt1 | contig 10349 bp, 9 predicted proteins | sample 1521481 | NCBI WGS metagenome assembly OFFY01 (sample SAMEA3504117, study PRJEB24116) | mouse gut metagenome | biome: mouse gut; feature: mouse-associated habitat; material: faeces | place: Denmark | collected 2011
TCTGAGCTGATATAGACACGGAACACCTTGCTCATAAACAGATTCTGCAAAAATTCCGCCGTTTCTTTATTTTTGGAGCCCACCACAATGGTGGTGGGAATTCCTTTCCCCACTTCCTCCGCATGGGAAGGGCCGGAAAGCACCGCCACGTCCGCATTCGGAATTTCCTGCTCGATGATTTCCGAGAGGGTCATAAGGGTGGCCTCCTCGATTCCCTTTGCCACATTCACAATTTTCTGGCCGTCCTTTACAAAAGGCGCCATCTTCGCCGCCGTGCTTCTTGTAAAGGGGGAAGGCACCGCCAGCACCAGCACGTCCTTATCCGCGACTGCCGCCTCCAAATCCGTGGTAAACTCCATATCCTCCGGCAGAATCACTCCCGGCAGCTTTTCCTTCTGCTCATGGCATTCCTTCAACATCTGAATTTCATCTTCCAGAACCGACCAAACGGTAATCTGATTTCCGTTATTGTAAAGATGGCGGGCCAGGGCGCAGCCCCAGCTTCCCGCTCCGATAATTCCTACTCTTTTCATATTCCACGCTCCTGTTTCGGCTCCCTGATACCGCTTGCTTCTTTATTCCTTATTTTTCTTTGTCAGATAGGTCTTTCTCTCCACCCCTTTTAAGAGGCGTCCGATATTCTCTCTGTGTTTGTAATAGGCCAGAGCCGTAAGAAAAGCCGTCACAATATACATCTCGTTTAAGACAGCCTGAGACGCGCCAAAGAGACCCATCTGTCCTGCAACTACCATCTCAATCATGAGCCCGGCGTAAACAAGCAGAGAGCCCAGAGAGACATAGTGGGTTAAGAAAAAGGTTCCGAAAAAGATAATCACGCCCATTGGCAGAAAAGCGATATGGAAAGACAGTATCAGTCCCGCCGTTGCCGCAATTCCTTTCCCTCCCCTGAAGTGCAGATAAAAAGGGAAATTGTGTCCGAGAATCGCGCCTGCCGCTGCATAGAGCTTAAGCAGATAAATCTCCTCCGGGTGGGAGTCGCCGAAAATCAGACCGCTAATCACAATCGCCAGAATACACTTGATAATATCCCCCGCCAGCACAATCAGCCCCGCTTTCGTTCCAAGCACCCGAAGGGTGTTTGTGGTGCCGGCGTTGCCGCTTCCGTGTTCCCTGATATCGATTCCATGAAGCTTTCCGTAAATAAAAGCCGTCTGAAACAGACCGAATATATATCCAATGATAAGACAGATTACTCGTTCCACTTTATTTCGCTTCCTTTCTTTCCCTTATATAAAATCTCATGGGCGTTCCCTTGAATCCAAAGGCCTCTCTGATTTGATTTTCAATATATCTGGTGTAGGAAAAATGCATCAGCTCCTTGTCGTTTACGAATATGACAAAGGTGGGGGGCTTGACGCCCACCTGCGTGATGTAGTAAAGCCGAAGCCGCTTTCCCTTGTCCGAAGGGGGCTGCTGCATGGCAACCGCTTCGCTCATGATTTCGTTGAGGACGCCGGTGGAAATCCGCATGGCGTGATTTTCGCTTACGGTGTCTATCAGCTCGTACAGCCGGGAAATCCTCTGTCCTGTTACGGCGGGAATGAAAACAATCTCCGCATAGGGCATATAGGATAAAACCTCCCGGATTCTTGCGGTGTATTCATTTACCGTTTTATTGTCCTTTTCCACAGCGTCCCACTTATTGACAGCGATTATCACCGCTTTTCCCCTGTCATGGGCAATCCCTGCGATTTTGGCGTCCTGCTCGGTCACTCCTTCCGTGGCGTCAATCATAAGAATCACAATATCGGCCCGCTCCACGGCGCTTACCGTGCGGATAATCATGTAGTGTTCAAGCTCCTCTTTGATTTTATTTTTACGCCGAAGCCCCGCCGTGTCAATAAAAATATATTCTTTTCCGTTCCTCGTGACAGGCGTATCCACCGCGTCTCTCGTCGTTCCTGCAATTTCCGACACAATCAGCCGGTTTTCGCCAATCATTTTGTTAATCAGGGAGGATTTCCCAACGTTCGGTTTCCCCACAATGGCGATTCTGGTTCTCTCATCCTCCTCTTCCACATTTCCTCTATCTCCAAAATGGGAAATGACCTCGTCGAGCATATCGCCGAGTCCCATTTTATTGGCGGAGGAAATGGCGTAGGGCTCGCCGATTCCCAGATTGTAAAACTCATACACATCCGCCATATATTTCTGTACGGAATCCACCTTATTGACCGCAAGCACCACAGGCTTACGGGAATGCCGCAGCATATCCGCCACTCTGGAATCGTCGTCCACAAGCCCCTGCTTTACGTCCACCATGAAAATAATCACATCCGCCGTGTCTATGGCAATCTGCGCCTGCTCGCGCATCTGGGATAAAATAATATCCTTGCTGTCCGGCTCGATTCCCCCGGTGTCAATCAGGGTAAAGGTCTTATCCAGCCACGTCACGTCCGTGTAAATCCTGTCCCTTGTCACCCCGGGCACATCCTGCACAATTGAAATCCTCTGTCCCGCCAATGCGTTAAACAGCGTTGACTTTCCCACATTCGGTCTGCCAACCACCGCTACGATTGGTTTCCTGCTTTTGCTCATTTTAAAATCTCCATTCCGCCGCCCTGACGGCGGCATAAAAACAGGCTCTTATCTGTCCTGCAAAACAGCTTCTACAAAATCATATCCGCTTGATTTTACAATATCTACTTTTACTTGTAAAGTTTTTTCCATTTCAGCAACCGTCACATCGTCCAGAAAAACCTCTTCACCGCTCCGAAGCATGCTCTGCGAGAGCAAAAGCCTCTCCCCCAAAGGCTTCTCCTTAAGCTGAGAAATAATATCATGCCCTGTGAGAAGTCCCGCCACCGTAATCATTTCCCCGAAGAAGTGATTGATAATCTCATAAACATGGATTGTCAGCCCCGGCAAAAGCGCCATAAGCTTCTCCGACATTTCAAGGATATAAGGGTAAGCCAGCGCTCCGGTGGCGATGGAAAGCGCTTTGTCCGACTCTTTCCTTTTCAGTTCTTTCTTAAGGCCCTCATAAGCCTCCTCAAACTCATCCAGCAACAGGCGCAGCATGCCCACACCGTTTTCAAGCTGCAGATAACCGTCGTAATTATCATCAGGAGGAAGCTCCCGCCCCGCCAGAAGATACCACTCGTCGCTTGCGTGGACAAAATGGGTGCCATGCCGGGCATAAATTTCCTTCTGAAACTCATGTATCATCTCAAGGACATTTTCCGCATCATCCGCCGTAAAAGGCTCTAAGGGATAAAGTCCCTCCCTGTATCTGGAAAGCCCCACCGGCACCACGGACACGCTCTCAAGCACCGGAAGGTACTCCGTAAGCTTTCGGATGCTGTATCGCAGCTCCTCCCCGTCGTTTACCCCTTTACACAGGACAATCTGCCCATTCATGGTGATTCCGGCCTCGAAGAGCCGGTCCGCTTTTTTCAGGGCTTCGCCGGCAAAACGGTTATTCAGCATTTTACACCTAAGAGCCGGGTTCATGGTCTGGAAAGAGATATTAATGGGTGCAAGCCGGTACTTGATAATTCTTTCGATATCATAGTCGGACATATTTGTAAGGGTCACATAATTTCCCTGAAGGAAGGAAAGCCTGGAATCGTCGTCCTTAAAATAAAGGGTGTCCCGCATTCCTTTCGGCATCTGGTCGATAAAACAGAAAATGCATTTGTTGCGGCAGGTGCGGTAATCGTCCATAAGACCGTTTTCAAATACAATCCCAAGGTCTTCGTCTTCTTCCTTTTCCACCTCTAAAAGCCATTGCTCCTTATCGGGCTTTTCAATTAACATCTCAAGGTATTCGCTTTCAACCTGATACTGATAATCAAAAATATCCCTGATTTCCTCGTCGTTTATGGATAAAAGCCTGTCCCCTGCCTCGATTTCAAGCTCCATGGCGATACTGCCGGGAAGCACTTTGCTGATAAGGTGTCCCTTTTGCTTTGAATTTTTCATAATCTTCCTCTGTTTCTGCACGGCTGTGGTACTGCCATGTTCAGCCGTGCCGTTCATAAGTCATCAGATTATATGCTGTGGCTGAACTAATATCATTCTACTAGAATTTTCTTGACGTGTCACTAGCATAATGTTATAAAATAAAGTATATATCACTATTTTTACTTCACGGAGGTCGCCATGCCTAACTTGCATGAACTCGAAGCCGCTATTCCCGTTGCCCCTTTAAAGCTGGTTGTGATGGATTCCGCCGTAAACTTAGGAGAAAACGTCAACAATCATCTTGTGGGCTTTAGAAAAAGCGTAAAAAACATTGCCAAAAACAATCCTGCCTTTGAAGGCTATCTATCGGACAACTATATTCTGGACAGTACCTGTTACCGGTTCGGCTCCGGCGAGGGCAAGGCGCTTCTTTCCGAGTCCATAAGGGGAAAGGACCTCTTTATCCTGACCGATGTCTGCAACCACAGTATTTCTTATAAAATAAACGGTTATACCAACTATAAATCTCCCGACGACCACTATCAGGATTTGAAAAGGGTCATTGCCGCCGCCAATGGAAAGGCGCACCGCGTCAATGTCATTATCCCCTTTTTGTACGAGGGACGCCAGCATAAGAGAAACGGGCACGAATCCTTAGACTGCGCCCAGGCAATTGAGGAGCTGAGCAAAATGGGCGTCAGCAATTTAATTACCTTTGACGCCCACGACCCCAGCATCCAAAACGCCGCTCCCCTGTGCGGTTTTGACAATTTCACCCCGCCCTATCAGTTTATCAGCGCCCTGCTGGGAGCGGATGACAGCCTTTTGATTGACAGGGAACATCTTGTTGTGGTGAGCCCCAACGAAAACGCGCTTGACCGGGCGATTTACTTTGCAAATGTACTGGAGGTCAATACGGGAACCTTTTACGACCGTTTCGCCTCCCATTCCGCTTCCACCACCCATGAATTTTTAGGGGACAACGTGGACGGAAAGGACGTTATCATCATAAACGACATCATAACTACCGGGAAAAGTATGATTGAAAAAGCCCGCAAGCTGAAAGAGATGAACGCCAAGCGCGTCTTTATCTGCTGCACTTTCGGCCTTTTTACGGAAGGTCTTGCCCGCTTTGACGAGGCATATGAGAAGTGTTATTTTGACAGAATGATAACCACCAACCTGACGTACCGGATTCCCGAGCTGAAATCCCGTCCCTATTACATAGAAGCGGATATGAGCAAGTTCCTGGCGTCCATCATTGATTTTATGAACCATGATTCCTCCATGGCAAATGTGTACACGCCTACCGATAAGATTCACCGGATTCTGGCCCGCTATAATAACCGCGAGGATGATTTTGCAATTAATGAGTAGGCCTGAACCGAACAAAAAACTTTCCCCCGTACTTGCCCATAAGGCAGATACAGGGGAAAAGAATACATTTTATTGTCGGTTCAGAACCCGCATTTTACAGGCTCTGATTTTAGCCGCATATTTACTGGTCATGACAAGCCCCACAATCATCATTCCGGACTGAATTCCCAGACATAGTCCGCCCCAAAAGTTATCCGCATGGTCTGTAAAAACCAAAACCAGATATAATATGGCGGCAACAGCTCCGCCGATGAACAGCAAATGCATTCGCTTTGTAACTTTTATTTTGTCTTCGTTACTGTATTCGGCAACCTTCAGCACCGTTTCTTCCAATTCTTTGCTCATGTCCTCGCTTTTCCTTTCTCCGTTTAACAGCTCCCGAATTCCAACCTCGTAATAATCAGCCATCTCAATCAGAATGTCCAACTCGGGGAGGTTGCTTCCCGTTTCCCATCTTGAAACGGTTCTTCGGCTTACGTTAAACTGTTCCGCTAATTGTTCCTGCGTGAGTCCTTTTTCTTTTCGGAGTTCTTTAATAAAAACTCCGATTTTTATCTGATTCATTTTTCCCGGGCCTCCTTTCAGGAAACAAAATACACCATCATGCATCAAATTGAAAGGACACAAAGCGAGCAATGCCCCTGTAACTGAAAATGAGACATACTATGTCCGGTTTATTTTTCCTCCATCAGAGGGAAAACCAGATTCACCTTAAACAAATCGCCGTCCATCACTATCTCGAACGCTCCCTTCTGCGCTTCCGTCAGATTCTTTGCTATGGAGAGGCCAAGCCCGCTCCCTTCCGTGGTTCTGGATTCGTCTCCCCGGATAAACCGTTCCGTCAGCTCGCTGGGATTTACCTTTAAAGGCTGCGCCGAAATATTCTTGATGGAAAGAACCACATGCCTTGCCTCGTCCTCTCCTTTAAAGGAGGCAAGGTCAATATAGACCCTTGTGCCTGCCAGCGCGTATTTGAAAATATTGTTAAACAGGTTTTCAATCACCCGCCAGATGCTTCTGCTGTCCGCTTCTATAAACATAAAGTTCTTTGTCGTCCTGAAAACAGGGTACAGCGATTTTTCCTCAAATTTCTCAGAAAACTCTCCTATGGTCTGGTTTAAAAGCTCCACCAGATTGATTTTCTCCCAGTGAAGGACGATATTGCCGGAAGAAATCTTGGAAGCCTCCACCAAATCGTCCGTAAGCTGTTTCAGCCGCTGAGATTTGGCGTCCAGTACGCTGATGTATTCCCTGACCTTGGGATTGTCAATGTTTTCCCTTTTAATCAAATCCACATAATTGATAATCGAGGTTAAAGGCGTCTTAATGTCGTGGGAGACATTGGTTATCAAATCGGCTTTCAGCCGCTCGTCCTTCATACTGGTCTCCACCGCAGCCCTGACGCTGTCTCCGATACTGTTTACCGCGCGGGCAAGCACCAGCTCGTCGCCCCGCATTCCTTCCTCTTTTACCTGATGGGAAATGTCGCCCTCGCAGATTAATTCAATTCCCTCTAAAATCTTCTGCCTTGAAACCGCGGAATTATACAGGAGATACCCCACAATGCCGTCCACAGTCAGCAGAATCATCATGCCGACGATAATTCCTCCGGTTTTCATCACGCCGCCGTTTGCCATACGGCAAAGCGCATACATGCAGACCAGATTCAAAAGCGTAAAACCTCCAAAAGGAACCAGCACCCGCATAAGAAGCGTAGAATTCCTGTAGGCATACGCCGAGCCCTTCTTTATGGTACGTCCCAGCCGTCTTAAGAGGCTTCCCCTCCAGAGCATTCCCGCTTTGGTTCTCCTCACAAAGCTGTAATAGAAGAAGGAAAAGAGAAGGCTGACAAGAAGCGTTGCCACCTCTGTAAAGACGATTAAAAGCACCCTTTCCGGCAGATGCCATACCGGCTCTGCAAGCGCCCTGATACCGTAAAACAGCCCGGCAAAAACCAGCGCGGCAGACAGAATCATAATCTCCGTGGGAATGTAATCCTCCGGCAGAAGGCTTACGCTTACCTCGCCCGTATCCCTTCTGCGTCCCCGCCCTTCCTTCAATGTCAAAATTGCCAGAAGGAACAGATAAACCACAACACATACCACGCCGGCCAGAAGATACTGCCACATATAGGGAACGTAATTCCCGAAACCAGCCTTTGCCTGTGAAAAGCCGTCCGCCGCGCCATAGCCGGAATCAACCCCAATCATAATCTGCGTGTCTTCCGGGTAGGCATATTCGTAACCGTTCAGAATATAACGCAAAGTGGTTTCTTCAATCAGGGTATTCGTGTCGTACAGCACCTCTTCCGCATCATAAAATACATATCTGTCGCATTTGCCGAGGAGCTCTTTTTTCAAATCCGACACCGTCCTGGCATCCGTTTTCATATTGGTGAAAATCTGGGTATCCCTGCCGATTGTTTTTCTGATAAAATAAACAACATTGGAATCGCCGGAATCATAGTAATCCTTATAACCCGTATATTCCTTATAATTAATGCTTAAATCATTCGCCGCCTTTTCCACGTTGCTGCAAAGCTCGTAATATTCCTCCCAGGAGGACACATAATCCTCAATATTTTTGCCTTCCACCGTGCGGTATCTGTTTTTCAGCACCGTGGCGTTTACGTCGTCCCGCTCGATGTCTCCGCTTTCCAGAAGATTTCCCGACACGTCCCTGACGCTGACTGCGCTGGAAAAATCAGAATTTAAATAGCTCACCGTACCGCCGCTATAGTCACTTAAATCCACCGTGGTCACCACACGGCTTCTGCTTAAAAACTTATCGGCTTCCTCTCCGCTCATGTAGGTTTCCTGTCTGGAAAAGCCTGCCTGCGCCCATTTAATCAAATCGTCCAGATAATAGGACGCCGTAATGTATTCCCGGGGCATCTCCCCATATCTTCCCGCAAAAGCGGTAACATCGATTTCCTTTCCCGGGTCGTACCTTGCGTCCGTTTCCATCTGACTGCGGATGGTTCCATAGCAGATGATATCGGAAACGCTGCTGCCAAGAAGATGGTTAAACATTTCCGAATCCTCAAAAGTTCCCTTGTTTTCCTTTATCAGCCGGTAAGCCTCCGTTCCGGTTCTGGTGTCCACAATGACATAGGAACCGGCAAGAACCGTTATAAAAAAGAAAGCCGCCATTACCAGCGCAACATGCTGAAAGGCATGTAAAACGGAATTCCTTCTTCCTTTTCTTCTTTTACCCTTTTTAGGGGGCTTTCTCGCCTCCCGTCTCTCCCCTGCTTCCTCTTTATCCTGTACTTTTTGATTTTCCAGAAGCTCCTGTTCCTCCAGAGCTTCCTGATTTTCCATCTTTTCCATAGCTTCCCTCATTTCTGTATCTTCCCCTCTCCCACAGTAAACACTCTGCGCATTTATGTGGACTGCTTCTCGATTTTGTAGCCCACTCCCCAGACCACCTTCAGGTAGCGGGGCTCCTTTGGATTAATCTCGATTTTCTCCCGGATATGCCGGATATGAACCGCAACCGTGTTATCCGCGCCGATGGCCTCCTCGTTCCAGATGCTCTCATATATCTGGTCGATGGAGAACACCTTTCCCTGATTTTTCACCAGCAGCAGGAGAATGTTGTACTCAATGGGCGTCAGCTTCACGCTCTCCCCGTCAACGGTAACCTCCTTGGTATCGTCGTTGATGCAAAGCCCCCCGACGGTGAAAAGCGCGTTGTTTTCCACATTCAGATTGCCAAGCTGGGTGTAACGCCTTAAATTGGATTTCACCCTTGCCACAAGCTCTAAGGGATTAAAGGGCTTTGTCACATAATCGTCAGCCCCGATATTCAGCCCCAGAATCTTATCCGTATCCTCTGATTTCGCAGAGAGAAAAATAATCGGAATGCTGCTGTACTCTCTGATTTTCAGGGTGGCGTGAATACCGTCCATCTTAGGCATCATGATATCTATGATAAGAAGATGGATATTCTGCTCTTTCAGCATTGCAATCGCCTGCTCCCCGTCATAGGCCTTGTAAATCTGATAGCCCTCCTGATTTAAATAAATCTCTATGGCGTCCACGATTTCTTTATCATCGTCACAAACAAGAATATTTGTCATGGCAGTTTTCCTTTTCCTGTATTTATCTCCGCGCACAGTAAGCCGACGGCTGTTTGCGGCGGGGTTTTGATTTTTAAAATAATTATTGCTGATGGTATAATTAAAACATATAAATGTTAAGGTTCCGATTGGAAAAAAGTTAATATTTCCTTAAGATTAAATAATTAAAACTTACTATTATTCGCTGTCATTATAGCATAGATTATCGACCGATGGCTATCCGCCAAAAAAGAAAAAGCCCAAACTGTCAGGCTCAGGCTTAAAAGTCCTTTAACAAAATTATTGTATTCCTGATATGGCAGAAGGTCAGCAGAGCATAAACCAGATAACTTACCACAACCCAGTCTATGGCTAATTAGATGTAATCAAGATGAAGAAAGGAAAAGCGCAATCCAGACGTAACCGGCGAAGCAGTCAAGATATATTTGTGAATTTACAAGATAGGGACTATAATTGGGAACAGCAAGCCCCAGAGCAGAGAGAAAGGCAGGATGATATATGTACATAAGTTATAAACCGTTATGGCATACTCTGACAGAGCGCAATATGCGGAAAGAGGACTTGCGACTTGCAGCCGGTCTTACCACAAATATGATTGCCAACATGGCTAAAAGCCTTAAAAATAGCGATAGACACTGATGTCCAGTGCGGAATTGGCGGCATTTCTCGCTTTGTGTCGTGTTCTTCAGCACCTGAAAGAGGTAGTCTGTATGCGAAAGGAGGAAAACTTGTGAATCCAAAAAAGATAGGAACTTTTTTAAAACAGCTTCGTAATGAGAAAGGAATCACGCAGGAGCAGTTGGCAGAAATTCTGGGTGTTTCAGGAAGAACCGTTTCCAGATGGGAAACAGGAACTAATTTACCTGACCTTAGTATTTTGGTGCAGATTTCTGAATACTACGATGTAGAAATCAAAGAAATTTTAAATGGAGAAAGGAAAAGCGAGAATATGGATAAAGAA
>OFFY01003164.1_pt1 | contig 10345 bp, 8 predicted proteins | sample 1521481 | NCBI WGS metagenome assembly OFFY01 (sample SAMEA3504117, study PRJEB24116) | mouse gut metagenome | biome: mouse gut; feature: mouse-associated habitat; material: faeces | place: Denmark | collected 2011
AGAAGGATATGAATGGAGCTTAGAAAATTAATCTTTACTATATGCCTTATTTATATTATTTTATCTGTCTGATGTTACTCTGTTCCTGCGGGGGAAATTCCACCAGAGAAAAGGGAAACGGAGAAACAGAAATTGCTCTTTCAACAGCCGGAAAAAATGAAGTAAAATATGTCAACAGCATCAAAATAACCTCCCCCGGAAAAAATAAAATATATAATTTCGGGGAAGACATCACAATACAATTTGAAAACAAAGAGCATTTTCCCATTGATTCTTCATCCGTTTTCATAAACGGTCATGAAATAGCCAGACTGGGTAAAAATGTAAATCGCCATATCCTCCGCCTGCCGGAAAATAAAGCCGGATACACCTCCATAAAAATAATGAGCTGGCATCCGGACAACAAAAGAAGCACTGCCACAGTCCGCATCCGGTTAAAACCGACCCAGGCTCCGGAAAAATACACTTACAAAATACTGAAAGTTTTTCCTCACGACCGGGAAGCCTATACGCAAGGATTACAATATTGGAATGGTTATCTGTACGAAGGAACCGGACAATACGGAGAATCTTCCATCCGGAAAACAGACATGCAAAGCGGGAATATACTTTCCGTACTAAACATTGACAGCCAATATTTCGGAGAAGGCATCACCATCTGCAATGATAAAATTTACCAGCTCACCTGGCGTTCAAAAAAAGGTTTTATTTATAACCTGAAAACTTTTACGCTGGAATCTACTTTCAACTACAACTCCGAGGGATGGGGCATCACCACCGTCGGAGAGCATCTGATTATGAGCGACGGAAGCAATAAACTTTATCACGTCACCCCTTCCGGCTTCAGCATCATCAAAGAAGTGGAAGTATACGACCACAATGGCGAGGTCAGCCAACTGAATGAACTGGAATATGTAAACGGCCTGGTGTGGGCCAATGTGTGGCTTACCGACCGGATTGTCGCCATCGACCCGGAAACCGGTGTGGTAAAAGCCGAATTAGATATGACAGGACTGCTGCCGGAAAGCGACAGGGCCGGTCTCAATGAAAAAGACGATGTGCTGAACGGCATAGCCTGGAATGCGGAAAAAAACACATTTTATGTGACAGGCAAGCGGTGGCCAAAAATATTTGAAATCAAAATCAATGAATAATAAATGATTCTTATGCCGGATGAGATGAAATTATCCATCCTTTCATAATATTCGTTTATTCCCCAAAAAATCACATAATGGATGTAAAAATCGAAGAATCCTGGAAAGAATTGCTGAAAGAGGAATTTGAAAAACCTTATTTTTCAGAATTGATTTCCTTTGTTAAAAACGAATATGCCACAACACGGATATATCCTCCGGGCAAATTAATTTTTAACGCATTTAACCATTGTACGGCAGACAATACCAAAGTTGTTATTCTGGGCCAGGACCCATACCACGGTCCGGGTCAGGCACACGGACTTTGTTTTTCTGTACCCGAAGGGATAGAACAACCCCCTTCCCTGCAAAATATATTTAAAGAAATACACGACGACCTGGGAACACCTGTTCCCGCATCCGGCAATCTGGAACGCTGGTCGGACCAAGGGGTATTATTATTAAATGCAACCCTCACCGTCCGGGCACATCAGGCAGGTTCGCACCAGAACAAAGGCTGGGAAACCTTTACCGATGCAGTTATTCGGGCCATAGCCGAAAAGAAAGAACACCTTGTATTTCTTTTATGGGGTTCCTACGCACAACGCAAAGGAGCTTTCATCGACACCAACAGACATCTGGTGCTGAAATGCGTCCACCCTTCTCCTCTGTCAGCCAACCGGGGAGGATGGTTCGGTAATCACCAGTTCAGCCGGACCAACCAATATTTACAGGAACATGGATTAAAACCGATTGAGTGGTAAAAAGAAACAAATAATATTTAAACGAAAAAAGCTATGAATAATTACGAACCGCAAGTATTTAAAGAACAATATCAGACTCCTTCCCGGACAGCAACCAACACGCTTGTACGGAGTGTTTATATATGGATGTGTACGGCACTGCTACTGACCGGTGCTACGGCAACTTTAGTAGCCGGCAGCCCCCGGTTACTGGAAATTATTTTTTCAAGCAAGGCTATTTTCTGGATGTTGCTCATTGCCCAGTTTGGTCTGGTATGGGCAATTTCGGCCAAAGTAACCTCTTTCCGCCTGCCCGCTTTATCCGGTCTGTTTATGCTGTACTCTGTACTCACCGGAATCACTTTTTCAGTTTATTTTCTGGTCTTTACAGCAGAATCCATCGCTTCCACATTCTTCATTACGGCCGGAACTTTTGCCGTCATGAGCCTATACGGTTTTGTCACAAAAGCCGATTTGACAAAATTGGGCAATCTGCTGCTGATGGGCCTGATTGGAATCATCATCGCTTCCGTCGTGAACCTTTTCCTGAAAAACGAAACCGTATATTGGGTGGTGACTTATGCCGGAGTGCTCATTTTTACCGGTTTGGTAGCTTATGATACCCAAAAAATCAAAGCCCTTGCCTACGCTTCCGACAACGAACACACACAGAAATTGGCCATTTGCGGGGCACTGTCCCTGTATCTGGATTTCATTAACCTATTTATCATGTTATTACGGATTTTCGGACAACGGAAATAATTTGTCAGGAGAAATCATTACTTTTGAAATCAAAATAGCAATAAAATACACAAACTATGGTTAACTACAAAGAATTAGGACTGGTAAACACCAGGGAAATGTTCAAAAAAGCAATGGCAGGAAAATATGCGATTGCCGCTTTCAATTTCAACAACATGGAACAGATGCAGGCCATCATCCAGGCCGCCGTTGAATGCAAATCACCGGTAATCCTCCAGGTTTCAAGCGGTGCCCGTAAATATGCCAACCAGACTCTTCTGCGTTATATGGCTCAGGGAGCTGTTGAATACGCAAAAGAACTGGGACTAAATATCCCTATCACCCTTCACCTGGACCACGGAGACAGCTTTGAATTGTGCAAAAGCTGTATCGATATGGGCTTCTCTTCTGTCATGATTGACGGCTCACATCTGCCTTATGAGGAAAACGTAGCCCTCACCAAAAAAGTAGTGGAATATGCCCACCAGTTCGACGTAACCGTAGAAGGAGAATTAGGAGTGCTGGCAGGTGTTGAAGACGAAGTTTCCGCAGAGCACCACACTTACACAGAACCGGAACAAGTGGAAGACTTTGTAAAGAAAACCGGAGTGGATTCCCTGGCGATTTCCATCGGCACATCCCACGGAGCAAATAAATTCAAACCGGAACAATGCACCCGCAATGCGGACGGTATCTTAGTACCTCCTCCATTGCGTTTCGATATTCTGAAAGAAATTGAAAAACGGATTCCGGGTTTCCCTATCGTATTGCACGGTTCTTCTTCCGTTCCCCAGGACAAAGTAGCCATCATCAACAAATACGGCGGTGCCCTGAAAGATGCCATCGGTATTCCGGAAGAACAACTGCGTGAAGCTGCCAAATCAGCCGTTTGTAAAATCAACATCGACTCAGACGGACGTCTGGCCATGACCGCTGCCGTACGCGAAATCTTTGCCACCAAACCGGCAGAATTCGACCCGCGTAAGTACTTAGGACCGGCCCGCGATTCTCTGAAAGAACTCTACAAACACAAACTGACTAATGTATTGGGAAGTGCCAATACGGTGGAATAAACAACCAAGGGGCCGTTTAACATAAAAGTTATCCGGCCCCTTAAAGTATCAACAAGAAACTACAATCAAACAGGCCTCTGCCCCGATTAACCATCCAAATAACAATTTATCATTTCCAGATAACAATCCAGATTGAAACGTTCTATCAATAATTCCTGCCGGACGTTTTTCCAATTTGATTCTGCTGTCAGCAAATCATACAGTGTTAATCGGTAATTTTCATATTGCTCCTGCCGCAAGTGATAAATTTTACGAAAACTCTGCTCCTGTTCTTCAAGCAATTCACAATTTTGTTTCCGGGACTGTGCTTCCAGCCAAATCTGTTCTATCTCATAACGGATATCCGCCGATAATTTACCGGCAGATATTTTCAAATTTACTTTTTCCATTTCAAGCAACCGAAGATTATATCTCACTTCTCCCCGGTTGAACAAAGGCCACGATAAAGAAATACCCACCTGTTTGTAATTATTATCACGGATTTGTTTCCAAGGCGAATAACTGCCATCCGTCAAAGGGTCGGCCGCATTATTTTGATAACGCGAATACAATGTCCCGTTTAAAGAGAGAACAGGATAAAAATTACTACGTAACTGCCTGCCCCGGTTTGCCAATAACAAAGAATCATATTGCTGAATCCTGAATTCAGGCAAAGAACGGACTGCCTGACCATACATCATCTCCACAGAAGGAATTAAAACAGGCTTTTGCAAATCAGAAGAAGGAAACACAAGACTATCCGCGCCCGTATAATGAATATTTCTTTTCAATTTCAATAAAGCCAAACGGTAAAGTTTTTCAGCATTTCTCCATGCAATCACAGATTTTAAAGTCTGTGCACGGCAATCCTCCCAATCCGGTTCAGCAAGCCGTCCGGCACGATACAGAACCTTCATACGTTCTTCCCGGTTACAATCCTTATCATAAAATAACCGGTATAACTCCCGGGTTGCCTGTGCAGCCTGCAACTCATAATAACATTGAATAACTTCCAGACGGATATCATTCTGTAATTTCCGGTGAGCCGAACCGTTTCTTTCCGAATTCAACTTAGCAGCCTGCAGTTGATAACGCAACTTTAAGCCCGCAAACAAAGTAAGTCCCGAAGACAAACTCATACTGCCAAAACGATTTTTATCATCTTCCCACTCGTATTTTTCCATGTTCAGAGTTCGTCCCCAACTAAACTGATGGGAATAAGAGGCATGCAAATCAGGCAGTTGCCTTTTCCGGAGATAATCAGTTTCTGCAATTATCTGTTTTCCGGTATTCTCACTGAGACTTATTTCCGGACGGTTCCGTAAAGCATATTGAATACACGAATCCAGGTTAAAATACCGGCTCTGTGCATATCCTTTTACGCAGAAAAAGCACAATAACACAAAAATAATTCTGCTTTTCATTCTTATTTATTGTTTTTTATCAATGCTTTCAAGGGGAAAAGCAATCTTTGAAACAAACTCTGTTTTTCCGTTACAATTTCAGCCGAACCGCTCATCCCCTGCAACAAGTCAATTGTTTTTCCGTAAGAACTGACCAATCCATGCGGAAAAACAACTTCAACATTATAAAATTCAACATTCGGAACCAATGAAATATGATTCACCTCGCCTGTCAGAATTCCATATTCCATGTAAGGATAATTATCCAATTTCACATGTACCCGTTGCCCCTGTTTTACCTTTCCCGATTTCAGCATCGGTAACTCCATTTGCCCGACAATACCCCCGGTTCCCGGCGGTACGATAGTAAATAAAGTTTTCCCGGCAGAAACATAATCACCTGTTGTCCAGAATTCCGTAAATGCTACCAATCCGTCTTCCGGTGCCCTCACCACATACATCTGTTCCCAGGCTTTCATTTGAGCATACATAACTTCCGCCGCACGCCGTACTTCATTTTCCAGTTCTTTCTTTTGCTTTTGATATTCCAATTCAAGATCAATCATGCTTTGTTCCAACTGTGCAATTTGCACCTTTGAATTTGCCAGCGAAGCTTTATTGCCGGCAAAACTGTATTTTTTTTGCAACAATACGGTTTTTACATTATCCAATTCTTCGCCGGAAATAATCTTTTGTCCGGCCAATTTTTCGCTTTGCCGATAGTTACTGTCCAATATCGAAAGTTCTTCTTCCAACAACTCACCTTGTTGTTCTCCGTATACCAGATATTCCTGCATATACTCTCTCTGCTCCCGCATCGCCTGAATCCGACGGGCATGATATCTCAACTGTTTGAAATTCTGATAAGCTATTCGGGAATACTTCCAGGCAGCATAAGCATTCTGTATGTCTCCCAAACGCAATTCCCGGTCCGGTACTATTTCCGTCACATCCCTCCAACTTTCATTTTCTAATTGACCGGCCAAATAAAGCACATCCCGGGTATCGGCCGCATTCTCTAATACCGCGACAATATCACCGGCATCCACCATTTCACCATTTCTAACCCAAATCTCCGCTAATTTTCCTCCATTCTTACAAGCCAAAGGAGCCGGAGCATGTTCAGTCTGCAGCCTGATAGGCGCGGAAATTATATCCGGATATGAAAAAAAAGCACTTCCTGTCAAAATAACCAAAAATACAACAAACAGGATAGTTATTCCGATTCGCAGGAATTTACCGGGAGTCCGGCCTAAAATATGTTCTATTTCATGCTCCCTGATTTCAATCTGACCGATTTCTTCATTTTCCATAAGCTACATCTTAAGATGTTCCATCCAATTCCAACTGATTTTTCACCAAATGATAATAATAGCCCTTCCTCTCTACTAATTCCCGGTGAGTACCCACTTCAACAATTTTTCCTTTATCCAATACCACAATCTTATCGGCATTCTTCACCGTACTCAACCGATGGGCTACCACAACGACAGTCCGCCCTTTAAAAAACATATTCATATTTTCCAGGATTTCCCGTTCATTATTGGCATCCAAAGAATTTGTCGCTTCATCAAAAAACAGGTAATCCGGATTCCGGTAAATTGCCCGGGCAATCAGAATACGTTGTTTTTGTCCCTGACTCAATCCACTTCCTTCCTGTCCGATTTTCGTGTTATAACCGGCACATTGTTCTTCAGCAAATTCCCGTACATTAGCCATTCGCGCAGCATATAATAACCGTTCTTTATCAATCCGCTCATCCTTTACTGCAATATTCTCAGCAATGGTATCCGAAAAAATAAAACCGTCCTGCATGACTGCCCCGCAATGTCTCCGCCAGGCATAAGTACTGATATTTTTCAGGTTAGTATGCCCGATAGAAATACTCCCCTGCTGCAAATCATAATACCCCAATAACAATTTCAGTAGTGTAGTCTTTCCGCTACCACTTTCCCCCACAATAGCGGTCACCTGATTTTGTTCAATATCCAAATCAAGCTCTTTTAAAACAGGCGGAGCCATAGGACCAAGATAACTGAAACTAAGGTTACGGATATGAATACTTCTGTCGCCGTCCGGCAATTCCACCAAACGATTTTCATTCAGTTTGTCTTCGTCTTCCCGGAAATGCACTTCCCCCAAACGCTCCAGGCTGATTCGGGCATCCTGATATGAATGCACAAAGCCGATAAACGAACTGACCGGTCCTTTCAACTGTCCCAGAATATAAGTCAGAGACATCATCATTCCCAAAGTAATATTTCCGCTAATCACCAAATAAGCGGCATAAACCGACAATCCGACATTTACAATCGTTGTAATAAAAAAGGCTCCTATACTCTGTATCTGACTCACAGACAACCCTTTTACGCTGATTTCAAACAATTCCGCCTGTAATCCTTCCCAACGCCAGCGCATTTTCTGTTCGCAACCTGCCAGCTTAATTTCTTCGGCTCCTGAAATAATCTGTATGATGTTCGACTGATTGCGGGCAGCCCGGTCAAAACGTTTAAAATCCAACTCCCTGCGTATTTTCAGAAAAATCATAACCCACCCGACATACAAAGCATGGCCGACAATAAAAAAAAGCAGCATATACCAATTGTAATATCCTAAGATAACCGCAAACACAAAAAAATTGAAAAATGAAAACAGGGTACTGATGGAAGTGGCTGTAAAAAAATTTTGAATCCGGCTATGATCACCTATTCTTTGCAAAATATCACCGGTCTTTTTCGATTCGAAAAAACTAATCGGCAAACGAAGCATTTTGGTAATAAAATCAGCAATCAAAGCAATATTGATACGGGTTGTCACATGCAGCAGTATCCAGCTTTGAACAAAACTAACCGCCAACTGGCTCAACGATAAAATAACCTGAGCCACCAAAATAAGAATAATAAAATTCAGGTCATTGTTTAAAATCCCAATATCCACCATAGACTGGGTCAGGAACGGAAAGAGCATTTGTATCAATAATCCCATCAGCATCCCTAACATCACTTGCAACAACATCCGGGAATGAGGCCGGATATAGGTAAAAAAACGGGACAAACGATATTGTCGCTCCCGTCCCTCATTTTCGCCAGCATGGTAAAATCGCATAGTCGGCGAAAGCATCAACACCGTCCCTTTATCTTCCCCCTTTTCCCGGTCCGCCAACCAACCGTCTAAAAATTCTTCAACAGAATATTTCACCAAACCATAGGCCGGGTCAGCCACCAATACATATCCTCTTTTCTTTTGCCCCTGTCCCTTTACCCGGATTTCGTACACTACAGCAAAATGATCCTGCCGCCAATGAACGATACAAGGCAAAATAACATGTTTGCACAAACGCTCAAAAGCAGTTTTTATCCCTACAGAACGGAAGCCGATAGCTTCTGCTGCATCGCTGATACCAAGCATAGTCACCCCGTTTCGGTTGGCATAGCATTTTTCTCTCAAATCCGCCAACTGGAATCTTTGCCCATAATAAGCCGCTACCATCCGCAGACAAGAGGGACCGCAATCCATAGAATCCAGTTGCCGGAAAAAAGGATAAGTTTTCATAGCGTACTTCTTTATTTACACATCATTTATTCCTGCCTTTTTGATTCTTTAATTCTATAATCTTCCGGCAATCCTCCACATTCAACAAACGTTCGGTCAACATCGGATATTCGATATCAGGCAACAAATAGCCTTCCGGAGTACGGGGCAATTTTGGGTACTCGTCTTTATTATAATGAGAAGAGACTGTAAATTCGCCCCCAATATTCGGAAGATGAAATACTTCTCCCCCTCCATATAACGGCAAACCGCTACCTGTTTCCGTCCCAACCAATACGGCATTTGCCAATACTTTCATACAAGCGCAAAAATCCGGAGCGGACGACTGTGTATAAAAACTTTGATAAACATAAACATTACTCCTGAAAGGCTTAATCCATTTGGGTGGTTGTACCATTTCACCCTCCAAAATCTCTCTATATTCCCGATCTCGTTCCACTATCAAACGCTGGTAAGATTTTTTTCTACCTACTTGCAGATAAGGAAAAAAAAACGCAAATCCGCGTATATACCCTCCACTATTCCTTGAAACGTCAAAAAACAAATGACGGATTCCATGCGCTCTGCAATTCCGGAAAAAATCATCCAACTGAGCATCAAATCTCGGAATTTCTTCCTTGCCAAACACCTCACCGTAACGAACAATCGCTATTTTGTCCTCCGGATACAATTCAAAGCGGCATTGGTGTTTATCTTTATAAAAGGCATTTTGGACGTTGCGCAACGATTCCTTTGTCTCCCCCTCCAAAACTACCGTCGTATCCCTGTTCTCCAACGTCCTGCACTTTACCGTAAAAGGCGGCTTATCAAAGCCGAAATCAATAACGCCTCCCTGAAATTCATACCGTAAACAAATAAGAAACTCAAAATAACGCCTGCTAACCTCCGCTCCGAAATTCATCCTGACACGCGCAACGATAGAATCGACAGGAACGGAATTTATTGACAATACTTCCCAGTCGTTTTTCACTAAATGAACTTTGTGATTCTTAAAATAAACCCGCGGGAACAAGCGATCCGATTTCGTTACCCCATGTTGACGGATTGAGTAACCGGAATGCCAATCAAACAGATAGTTCAAGTGGGAAAAATGATACCGGAAATCGGCAACAGGCATCGAGTCGTAACATTTACTCTTAAAGTCTTCGATACACGAATCGACAACCGATTGAGGAGTAAAACAATACAAATCGGGATGATGGCTTTTCAATGTCCGGTAAAAATAATCGATATCTTCAATCGCTTCTTTCCGCATTAATGTCTGGGCAGAGAGACAGATTGAACTGAAAACAAATACAATCAATAAAAAATGCTTCATATCCTAATAAAATCCATTATCATCATGCAGTTTATTTTTTCCGTCCCGCTTTTTCTATAATCTTCCGGCAATCCTCCACATTCAACAAACGTTCAATCAGCATCGGATATTCGATATCAGGCAATAGATCGCCTTCCGGAGTGCGGGGTAACTTCGGGTTCTCGTCTTTTACACAACGAGTAGAAACCATAAATTCACTACCGGTATTCGGCAGTCGAAACGTCTTATAAACTCCATACAACGGTATTCCACCACCCGTTTCCGTCCCGACCAGTACGGCATCTGCCAATACTTTCAGACAAGCACAAAAATCCGGAGCTGCCGACCCCGTATGAAAACTTTGATAAACATAAATATTCCCTTTAAAAGGTTTGACCCACTTGGGCGGTTGTACCATTTCACC
>OFFY01003168.1_pt1 | contig 10328 bp, 6 predicted proteins | sample 1521481 | NCBI WGS metagenome assembly OFFY01 (sample SAMEA3504117, study PRJEB24116) | mouse gut metagenome | biome: mouse gut; feature: mouse-associated habitat; material: faeces | place: Denmark | collected 2011
ACTGCGCATACTGCGTGGTATCCATCGAAGCTGACTGTGAAACCGGGTAAATATATTTCCCGCTAAAATCGTATCTTTCCAAAAACGTCCCGACTGTCATGGGTGCCGTATGCCACCAGATTGGGTAGCACAATACAACCCTGTCATACTGTTCCACGGATGATAGCGGGTCTTTGATTGGAGGCCTTGCGTTATTGTCTGCCTCGTCTTTTGCTTCCCCATAGGCGACCTCATTATAATTGTCACTATATGGTGTTTCCCGCTCAATGCGGAAAGAATCTGCCCCTGTCTGCTCTATAATATTGTTCGCAATCCTCTCGCTTGTCCCGCTCCATGAGAAATAGGCCACCAGGATTTTTCCGGTCCCTGGCTCTTCCGGCTTCTCCGGGTCTATCGGCTGTTCTGGCTGTTCCGGAGCGGCTTCTACCGTCACGCTGCAGACTGCACGGATGTTATTTTCTGCTGAAGCAGTGATCGTGGCTGTTCCCGCTGCAACCGCTTTTACCGTTCCATGATCGGAAACTATGGCCACTGTCTGGTTGGAAGATGACCACTGGATTTCCTGGTTGGTCGCGTTGGCTGGATTCACCGTGGCAATAAGCGTTTCTTCTGCATCTGGTTTTAAAGCAAGCTGTGATTTATTTAACGTCACACTGGTAACAGGAACCACATCTGGCCGCATCACCTTATCGGCGATATAATCACGGATTGCAGCGTTATCCTTTGAAAATATACCATCATCTACGACTGCCCCCGGCGCACAGGTTTTGATAAATTCTACGGACTGCGCATACTGCGTGGTATCCATCGAAGCTGACTGTGAAACCGGGTAAATATACTTCCCGCTGAAATTGTAGCTTTCCAAAAACGTCCCGACCGTCATGGGCGCCGTATGCCACCAGATGGGATAACAAAGTACGATCCTGTCATACTGCCCAACGGATGCCAGCGGATTTTTAATGGGTGGTCTTGCATTATTTTCTGCTTCCTCTTTCGCCTCCCCATAGGCAACTTCATTATAATCATCGCTGTATGGTGTTTCCCGCTCAATGCGGAAGGAATCTGCCCCTGTCTGCTCTATGATATTATTTGCAATCCTTTCACTTGTCCCGCTCCATGAGAAATATGCCACCAGAATTTTTTCGGTTCCTGGTTCTTCTGGATTCTCCGGGTCTGTCGGCTGTTCCGGAGCAGCTTCTACTATCACGTTGCAGACTGCGCGGACATTATTATGCGCGGATGCTGTAATCGTGGCCGTTCCTACTGCAGCCGCCCTTACCGTCCCATTCTCAGAAACACTGGCCACTGCCTGGTTGGAAGATGACCACTGGATTGTCTTATTTGTCGCATTGGATGGGTTTACCGTTGCAGTAAGCCTTTCTTCCCCTCCCTGCTTTAAGTTCAGCTGCGTTTTATTTAATGTCACACCTGTAACAGCTACTGCGTTCTCTGACACTTTCACCGTACAGGACGCTTTTTTCCCGGAACCGTCTGCAGCTGTCACCCGGATCTTTGCCGTCCCTGCTGATACAGCGTGGATCACGCCTTTTTTGTTTACTGTCGCCACCTTGCGGTTGCTGCTGTCATAAGATACCTTTTTATTGGATGATTTCTTGGGGGACATGGTTACTTTCAGCGCAAACTTCTGCCCCGTTTTTAAAGAAACAGACTTCCTGTTTAATGTAACTTTGTTTACCGGTGTTCCCACGGTAATCCGGCTTTTCGCATTTACCTTTGTCCCTTTCACCCTCGCAGTAATGGTAGCTTTCCCATTCTTTTTTGCCGTCACTTTTCCATTCTTAGACACGGACGCAATTTTGGGGTTGCTGCTTTTCCATTCCACGCCTTTCTTTTTGGCAGCTTGATTCAGCGTTGCTTTTAGCTTTACGCTTTTCCCTTTTTTCATGGTATATACTTGCTTATTTAACGCAATGGTATATTTCGTCTTTCCTGCTGCCGCCTGCACAGGGGTAAACTGCCCCAGGACAAACGAAAGCATGAGCGTAAATACCAATACTTTTTTGAATATGTTCTTTCTTTTTGCAGTATTCATAGTTCCCTTCCTTTCCTTATAACTGCGCATTTTTCCCGCGCATAGAGGGATACCCGGAGGGTATTTCCTTATTACTGTGCTTTTTCCCGCGCACATAGGGATACCCGGAGGGTATTTCCTTATTTATTGCGCATCTTTTATCTTTTAATTGTTTCCAAATATTTTTGCCAAAAACCGGTCGTAATCCTCCATCCAGCCTCCCCTGCTGCCAAATCCATGCCCCCAATTTTCAAGCACAAGGCGCTCTACATGCTCCTCCGCATTTTCCAGCATGGAAAACTGTGCTTCGAACTGCCTGTAAAACGGGTCGTTTGTCCCATAACAATAATAGGTCGGGGGAATCCCCGCTTCCTGCAGGCTCTCAAGATCCATAGATGCCACGCTAAGGCGCCCATAGAAAGAATAGATCATGCCATCCGCAGCAACCCTGGCCGAAACACGGTCAAGCGCATCCGGCACATAAGAAGGATCTAGGGCATCCGGGGTTATCCCACCCCTATAATGCAGGATCATTTCACCTGCAAGGATCCCCCCTGCTGAAAATCCCATGACGGCAATATCTTTCTCATCTATCCCGTATTCATCGGCATGGCGCCGGATAAACCGGACTGTCCTTGCCAAGTCAAGTGCACCTTCCTCCTGGGTATAGGGACGCAGGCGGTAATCCAGCACAAAACTCTGATACCCCCTCCTGCTTAATTCCAATGCAATCGGCGTCCCTTCATTCGCATCGCTCCGGAACTGGAAAGCGCCGCCGGCACAGATGACAACCGCGCCCTTTATGGGGATCCCCTCTGCAGCCGGGAATGTAGTCACATACGGTCTGAAATCCGGATCATCAAAATAGTTTCCGGTATTTTGTGTATAGACGGTTGTTGCAGGCGCTTTCCCTTCTTCCCACACATAGAGAACCTGCTGTTTCTCCGAAGTGGGGGAAGCTGTCAGAAGCGTATTTCTTTCTGCATCCTGCTGTACGCCAGCCTGCACCTCCCAAAAAGCAACGGCATCTTCAATCCATCCCTCCGCCACGGTTCCCGTCCCCAGGCCGAATCCATGCCCCAGGCCTTCATAAGCGTGAAATTCCGTCGGAATCCCAAATGCCTGCAACTGTGCAAGCCGTGATTCCATCGTCCTGTAATCTGCAATGCCGTCATTCATGCCTGCGCAGGCATAAGTCGGCGCATCACTTAAAGAGGCATCCGTATATCCCGTGTACTGCATGATGACTGCCGCTGCCTGCGGAATATCCGGCCTCCCGTAATTTGCCGGGCCGCTTTCTTTATTTCCAAGTGTTGCCGCCATCCGCGCCCCTGCAGATCCGCCCCAGAGGGAATAACCTTCTGCGTCAGCTCCAAGCTCTTTCGCATGGTCATGGACATACATGATCGCCTTCGCCAGATCCTCATACGCAGAATCCGGGCGGTAGATCAGCGCAAATGCGTGGTAGCCCATTTTGCTCACCTCCAGCGCATGGGGAAAGCTGTCATGCATCGCCCCCACATAGGCGAAACCTCCGCCCGCATTGAAAATGGCATATTTCGCCCCCGGTTTCCCTTTGAAATAGAACAGCCCCGTATCCCTCTTTTCGGGATTTTCAGCCATCTCTTCCTCTGAATAAATGGGATAAAATATCTGTTCCCCATCTTCGGAACGCGATTTCAGATCATTCACAATCTCAACGGTCTTGTCTGCCTTTATATTGCTGTACCATGTGTAAACACTGCTGCTGCTGATTTCTTCCAGTGTCATGCCTCCGGATACCGTGCGGTCAACCGGAAATAACAGACGGCCGAAATTTCCAAATGCCGGGTCGTTTATAATCTCTGACACTTTGGTATCCTTTGTCACTTTACCTGGAACAGACGGTTTTTCCGGCTCCGTTGGTTCCTCCGGCTCTGCCGGCTTTTCCGGTTTTTCCGGCTGCCCGGAAACAGGTTCTACTGTCACGTTGCAGACTGCCCGGACATTGTTATGCGCCGTTGCTGTGACTGTTGCTGTCCCCCCGGCAACTGCCTTTACTGTTCCATTGTCGGATACCCGGACTACTGCCTGGTTTGATGTTTCCCATTTAACTGCTTTATCTGTCGCATTGGAGGGATATACCGTAACAGCCAGCTTTTCTTCTTCACCCTGCTTTAAATTAAGCTGCGATTTATTGAATGCTATTCCGGTAACAGGCACTGTATTTTTTTCCACTTTTACAGTGCAGGATGCCTTTTTCCCGGATCCATCCACCGCCGTTACCGTAATCTTTGCTGTTCCTGCAGAAACCGCACGGATTACGCCTTTTTTGCTTACCGTTGCTGTTTTTCTGCTACTGCTCTTATAGGCTACTTTTTTCACGGCTGTTTTCTTAGGGGATACCGTTGCTTTCAGCGTAAACTTCTGCCCTGCTTTTAAAGTTACCGATTTCCGGTTTAATCTGATCCTGCTGACCGGTGTACCCACGGTGATCCTGCTGGCCGCCTTTACTTTCGTCCCCTTAATGCGTGCTGTGATGGTTGTTTTCCCATTCTTTTTTGCTGCCACTTTTCCGCTCTTAGATACGGATGCAACCTTTGGATTACTGCTTTTCCATTCTACGCCTTTCTTTTTGGCCGCTTGATTCAGCGTAGCTTTTAATTTCACGGTTTTCCCTTTTTTCAAAGTATAGGCCGACTTATTTAGCGTGATGGAAACCGTTTGTTTTTTTGCCGCTGCTTTTTTCGATGTAAACAGCCAGTTCATGATCTTTTCATCCCTGCAGAACAGCCATCCGCCTCCATGCTGATATGTGATTCCCGTCCCTTTGAAATAATCGCTGCCCTTTACGTCCAGTACCAGCAGCTTTTTTATCTCCTTCTCCGACAGCCCTTCTTTCTGATAGAGGCTGTGCAGTTTTTTATAAGCATCCCGGAACGGTTTTGACGAGTAATATTCGTCATCCTCACCAATTACAAAATACACCGGCGTCCTTGCCTTTACCACCGGCTCATACTTCCCATCCCACTGTGAGCTGCACATGAGCGCCCTGGCAAACAGTTCCGGCCGCATTTCCAAGATGAGCGACAGTGTTTCGCCTCCGCCGGAATAACCATTGATAAACACATTTTCCGGGTCAATAGGATAATTTTCCAGGAAATACTCTACCAGCGTGATTGTCTGCCTGGCAGATGTTTCCCCCCAGTCATCCAGCTGCGGCGCGAGGATGATCATATCCTTATTGTATTTTTTTGCCTCAAATGCAAAATCTTCTGTTTTCAGGTTTTCTGCCACTCCCTGAAAATATAATCCCTGGTATCCTGGGAGCGTTACATACAGCGCCATCTTCTTTTTGCCATTATAGGAATCCGGGAAATATACATGGTAATGGATGTCGCCATTCCTGTCAGAGTGAAGGACATTGTCCACCAAAAACTCCCGGTAATAATCTTTCCCTTCTGTGACCGTCTCCTTAGCCGATTTTGCAAATACAGGGTTTTGGAAACAGCAGGCCATAATACAAAAAGCAATGGCTGCTATCACAGGAATGGATTTTCTTTTCTTTTTCATCCTTTTTACACCTTCTTTCTTCAACGTTCCATTATTTCCTCACCCTCTTCGATTTCCACTGTTACCGTCTCCCCATACCCCTCAAATATGGAAACATCGGAAGTGATTCTCCCAACCGGGATGACAGGCACGACTGTCTGCTCACGGCTTGCCTTGTAAATGATCGCGATTGACGGCCCGCCAGACCAATATGCCAGTGAACCCAGCTCATACTCATATCCCAATGTCCCATATGCTTCAATACGCTCCGGCAAAGCAAAAGCCCTTGCAAAGCCTGGGGCAGGATGCCACAGCTCGGCTGTGAGCGGAAGCATTCCGGCAAGCTCCCTTGCCGTTGGATTATCATACAAAACGCCCGCCAACTGTGCATCCCCGGCTGTTATACGGATCCGGCACATGACAATGGGTTCTTCCTGCAATCCCGGCTCCCAGACATCCTCAGAAGAAAATGCGGCTGTCTCTTCAGAAGGGGTATCCATATTTCCAGAAAAACTGGCAAATGCTAAAATTAATAAAAGTAAGCCGGACAAAAATAATCTTTTCTTTTTCATCTTAATGTTTTCCTTATTTCCGCCTGTTTTCCAGAGAATAAGGGGATGCCATGAAAATATGCCAGGGAAAGCCTAACACATGCACATCTCGACCATATAGATGATCTCTTCCTGGCTTAATACGGACTCTACCGGTATCCGGCAGATTTTTTCTTTATCCGCATCTCCCTCAAAGTACATAGTAATCCCCAGCTCTTCAAACAGCGCAACCAGCTTTGCCGCTGACCCATCCACATCTCCCTCATATCCAAAAGCGTCTCTGAAATAAGCGCGGATTTCTTCTTCATGGTAAGCTGCCATTGCCTTTAAAAAACGGGGAAACAATGTGGTAAGGCTTTTCCGGTAAGATGCGCCGAACAACGCCTCCGGGATAAATTCCACCTCGTAAATATCATAGCTGTAATTTTCCTCTTTTCCAATCCCAAGCCTTCCGGATGTTGCAATCGACGCCCCATATAAAATAACCCCTCTGGCGTCCAGGTCGTCCGGATGTTCCTTTAACCGCCTTGTGGCTTTTAATACATTCCGGATGACGGAAATGCCTATATCGTAAGATACAGGGTTTTTATCTCCGATTGTAGACGCGGAAAGCTGGACAAGGGTTACAAGCCCTGTATATGCGGTCATTTCCTGCCCAAGCGAAAGCGAATATTTCGGCACGAGAACCGCATAATCCGCGGCAATCCCGTAAGCCGTGCCAAAATCATCCGCCTGCGTATCCACAGATACCGCCCCAAGCCCGTACTCAGAGCCGCTGGAAGGATAAGTGGGCATTAAGATAAGCGGGAGCTTTTCTAATCCATACGGATTCTTTTTGCCCTTCACAAAATCCCACAAATCTTCTGTATGGCAGACGCCAAATGCGATCAGCTTCGCGCAGTCCATCACGCTGGCGCCCCCTGCCCCAACGATAAGGTCAACCTGTTTTTCTTTCGCAATACGGATTCCTGTTTCAATATCTTTCCTTTCCCTGGAAGAACCCCCTGCCTCGTATAATGTCCCGCCGCTTTTTACAATGGCATTTTTTACGTCGTCATAGCAGCCGTTCCTTTTTACGGAACCGCCGCCATAGACAAAAAGCGCTTTTTTCCCTGCTGTCAACTCCTGTAAATCCTTTGCCGGATCGTTTCGGAATAATAGTTTTGTATCATTTCTTAATAAAAAATCTTTCATCAGCCCATTTCCTCCAATTTTCCATATGTTTCATCTGCTACCGGTTCACACCATTCTGTACGCCCGTCCGTTCCCGGAATCTCAATGGCAATATGGCTGAACCAGCTTCCTGCTTTTGCGCCATGCCAGTGCTTCACATTTGCGGGAATTGTAACGACCATTCCCGGCACAAGACTGACTGCCTCTTTCCCTTCCTCCTGATACCAGCCCTCGCCTGCGGTACAGACCAGAAGCTGCCCGCCGCCATCTGTGGCATGATGAATATGCCAGTTATTACGGCATCCCGGTTCAAAAGTCACATTTGCCAGAAATAATGGACATTCCTTGGGGTCAGTAAGGGGATTGAGGAACGATTCCCCGATAAAATATCTGGCAAAAGCCTCGTTCGCCAAACCTGTCCCAAATATATTTGCCTGCTCAAATTCATCCCTGCTTAAAACCTTCATATCCAATTCCTTTCAAAATTTTTCTCCGTCATTTTTATTCCTGCCGCCATCCTGCTTATCGGACGTCCCGCCCAAGCCTTGCGGCCTCTTTTTTATCCATCACCATTCCGGCATACTCCATCCCATAAAGTTTTGCGAAGCGTTTCATCGTATATTCTCCCGCTTCCATCATCCATTTTTCCGGAGCCGCCCCCTGGAACAGGAAATATAATTTCCGCCCCGAAAACTCGCCGTTTTCCACCTTCCCATAAAACCGGTCCAGCACGTTACGCACAGATCCGCAGATATTGTGCCAGTACAGCGGCGAGCCGACTACAATGACTTCTGCTTCTTTCATCTTTGCAATTACTTCATCAAGCTGATCGTCTTCAAATGTCTGTCCATAACTGCCAATCATGTAATCTGTCAGGTTCAATGTTTCATATTCCTTTCCTTCCAGGAGTATTTCCGCCAGCGCTGCGGTGTTTCCATTTTTGTTCGGGCTTCCGTTCATAAATAAAATCTTCATCTGAGTTTCCTCCTCTTCCTTATTTCCAAATCCATATCAAACCGTTATAGATATACTGCATGGCAGCATTACCATCATGTGCATTCCCTTCCTGTACCCGATATGCAAGATTCCCCCCCTGTTCGTTATCAGCGGCAATAAAGATTCCATCTTGCGCATGAAGCATTGCCTCAATCTGGCTGGAAAAACCTGCATATGCAAAATCCTTTGTTCCTGACATCGCATAAATAAAGAAATCTTCCGGCTTATGCCCGGAATCTGTCACCAGACTTTCCATATATGCCCCATCAGAAGTCAGATTCCCACTGGACGGCAGGAAATACCTGAAATAATCCAGGCAATACTGGAACGTATGCCATGTCGCAACCGATCCCATAGAAAATCCGGCAAAAGCACGGTGATCGCGGCTTGCTTCCAATTCTTCTACAGAAGTTCCTCCTGCATATGTACTGTATGTTCCCTCTACGGCAGGAATCAGATCATTTACCAGTTCGTTATGGTAATTATCCGTCAACTGGAGGGCAAGACTATAATCCGCGCTGTCATCCGGATTCTCATTGTTATAAGTCGGACATACTATAACTACCGGTTCCATTTTTCCATCCTGTATGGCATGGTCAATGACATTTACCAGTACGTTTGGGCTTTCCGGAGTGCCAAGGTATGTCGTTTCATCGCTCCAACCCCCATGCATCAGGTAAAACACATTATACTTCCTGTTCTCAGAATAGCCATATGGCAGATATACATAGGCCGTCTTATTAAGCTGTTTTTCCTTATTTTGATAACTCATGGATTCATATGTTTTGTAAGTGAGCCGCTCTAATGTCCCCTGCTTCCCTGCCGAAGTGAAATAATCCTTTGGAATCTGCGCAAGTTCTTCCGGAATTTGTGAAGAACCTGTTTTTTTATCCATTTCTATATGTTCCCCCTGGTCTGTTACTGCGGCTTCCTTTCTTATTGCCCCGTCTCTTTCGGCGCCGCTTTCTGTTTTTTCTTTCTGTCCAGAACATGCCGTGCCGGAGATTAAAAAAACAACTGCAATGAGCAGAATATATTTTCTTCTCATGAATGCCCCTGGAAATCGAACAGGACACTTAAAGCGTTTCTTCATGCATATACCTCCATAAGCTGTTTCATATCATAGTACAAATGTATCTTTTAGGAAGCATTTAAAACTTTTGTCCCTCCAAATACATCGGACATCTCCATCCTGTCCAGCGCGTCATCCAAAGCCTTTACCTCTGAAGCTGTCAGCCGGATAGAGGAAGCGTCTGCGTTTTCCAGCATCCGGCCTTTATTCCGGGTTCCGGGGATTGGTACAAGATACTGCTTTTTGCAGAGCATCCACGCAAGGGAAATCTGTGCCGGAGTGGCGCATTTTTCTTTCGCTGTCCGATTAAGCAATGCAAGCAGTTTCCTGTTTTCATCAATTCCCTGCCCGCTAAACTGCGGCATCATGCTCCGGTAATCGTACTGGCTGTCAAAAACAGCATCTTTACCGTACCGGGCGGACAAAAAACCGTTAGCCAAAGGGGAAAACGCTACATAACCAATCTGCAATTCTTCTAATACAGGAAAAAGTTTTTCATACCAGCGCGCCATCATGGAATAACGGTTCTGGATGGCCGTCAGCGGGCAGACTGCATGGGCGCGGCGTATCGTGTCTTCATCCGTTTCTGATAATCCCCAATGCATAATCTTGCCCTCCTGCATCAGTTCTGCCATAACGCCTGCCACTTCCTCAATTGGGACGTTTTTGTCAATCCTATGCTGATAATATAAATCAATATGGTCGGTGTTCAGCCGTTTTAGGGAAGCTTCTGCAGATGCCCGGATCGCCTCCGGCCTGGAATCCGGCACCAGGGGTTTATTGACAGCCTTGCTTTTCATAGCAAAATGGATGCCAAATTTCGTGGCGATCACTACTTTATCACGGACGCTTTTCAACGCTTCACCTACCAGTTCTTCATTGGCATGGGGGTTATCGTCTGTTCCATAGACCTCTGCAGTATCAAAAAATGTATATCCCGCTTCCACAGCTTCCGACAACAGCCTGATCCCCT
>OFFY01003171.1_pt1 | contig 10324 bp, 8 predicted proteins | sample 1521481 | NCBI WGS metagenome assembly OFFY01 (sample SAMEA3504117, study PRJEB24116) | mouse gut metagenome | biome: mouse gut; feature: mouse-associated habitat; material: faeces | place: Denmark | collected 2011
TTATAATTCATCAAAATAGTTATCACATAAGAGCCTATCATCAGAAACCCTAACCAAAGATATCTTTTTTTATACCACTTCCTATCCTTCACTACTTGCATTACAAAAATTACAATACCCGTTAACGGAAACATTTTGATAAAAACACTATTTACGTTCAAGATATAACTAAACAGATATGAATAAAAAACACAAAATATAGCTATTAACCATATGCATTTAACTTTAGAAAAATATAATCGCATAAAAACCTCCTAATCTAAATATGAAACAATCATTATAAAATCTACAAAACAACAAACTCTTCCAGCATCGCCCCTTTAACCCTTTTGTTTGCACTAATATCTTTAAACCAATATTTAGGAGCAATATTAATTGAAGATTTATCATCACAGGAAAACCATGCAGGCCACCAACTAAATGTGCTGTTCGCAATTATATGATGCTTACACTTAAGCATCAAAAAGTAGTCCTCAACGGTACTATTCCCGGTTACAAAATGTATATTTCCCGTATTTTTAAACTCATCACGGCACCAAGCGATATCATCCGAAAAAATATAATACTGCGGCGATTTAATTCTATTTTCTATATATTCCATAGCCTCCATATAGTATCGTATACTCTGAATTACATATATATTTTCTAACCGTGTATAATCACCATGTCTTACGTGAATCGCAACAGAAGCCGTATGTTTCATTTCTTCTGCTATCTTACTTACATTAACATTTTTACATTGACAAGTATATATACTATTTAACTGTACTTTTATCTCTTTAAAATACATAACATTCTGCCAACAACCAAAAAAATACTCTTTATTTTTATTTAAATTTTGCGTTCCAAAAAGAGTATGTTCATACTCAATACACCCTTTCGAAAATATATTAAGATTATACTTTAACTGCTTGATAAATCCTATTTTTTTCGCATCAACATTAAGTTTGCTTAATTCATAACATCGCGCTCGATCCCTTAAATATGCGAACGTGTCAATGTAAAGAGGCTCCCCCCACTCTTGTGCTGCCGCCAGCCCAAATGCATACTGGAACATCTGATTACCTAATCCTCCCGATAATCTTACTATCATATCATACCTCATAAACCTTTTCGCTTATTTTCCATATTGTCTAAACACACACCTAAACTTATTATGGTAAATTTTTGCCAAATATTGCTGCTTCTAAAGTGATTCTTTTTTATTTCCAAACACGCTCCACCACTAATGAGTCCACGGTTTGCAATTTCATCCAGTTTCTCTAAAAAATCCTGCTTAAAATACTTATCAAAAATCACCCTCTGATTCTCAGTTTGATATGGATTTATTACCTGAATATAGTTATTACTTACTTTTGCTAAAATAAGATTCAATAAATTTAGCCCCCTTAAAAAAAGCATTCCACTGTAATAATAAGCTTTTTCCATAAGGGAATACTCTTTTTCACTCTGTTTACTACGTTCAAAATATCTTCTGGATGAAACATCATTTTCATCTATATAATATCTCCTAATTATTTCTCCCTCAATTTTCTTTTCCCATCTATACTCTAATGGTATTGAAATACACAGTGTCAATAAATGGAAATTTGCAAAAGGAACATCTGTTCTGAAAATATCATTACACTGATATGCTGAACGCAAATGAAACTTTGTATTCCTTTCAACCACATAAAAAAATTCCTCAAAACAAGAAAAATTAGATTCAACATTCCATCTCTTTACAATTTTCTTTAAGTCCTCAATTGCATCTGCAACAATTTTATCCGCAACTTCATATGGAAGTTTATCCTGATTTATACAGAGTTTTTTATATATCTCTAAATCCTCTAATTTCTCAATTCTTTTTTCTTTTTTGGCATCCCACCCCATAACAGCATCACTATAATAATTAGATACATATGTCATATCTTTATTACTATCGACATGTCCTAAGCTTGTATATGTGTGCCCATGATTCATTCCTACATGACACCCTGTCCATTTTGCCAATTCTTTTGCATTTGCATAATCCATTTCATTTAACTTAATAAATATCGGTTCTGGTAAGCTTAGTTTTTTTGAGACTTTTTTGGCAAATGTGTACTCCAGAATATGCTTATTATATCCAAATGTGAAAAAGATTGATTGATTTTTGTCTATTCTTTCGCTCAAAAGACACGCAGATAGTCTACTATCCAGACCTCCACTTAATCCCATGACAATATTTTTACCTCTATATTCATCATATATATTTTTTAACTGTTCATACACAACTTCAACTGCTTTGTCTTGCGTATCAATCTCTTTATTTTCATAAATATCATAATTCCAATAAGGGAAAATCTGATAATTCATTGTCGCTTTTTTAATTTCACAATACGACGCTGCAGGCAGTTGCTTTACCTCGTTAAAAATTGTTCTATCATATAGCACTTGTCCTATCCACAATAATTCATAAGTTCCGACCTTATCAACACTTAAAGCTGCATCACACTGATAGACATCATTGAATTGTGTCGATATCACTAATTTGTCTGAACCAACTCTCACAATATATACCGGATGTGAACAAAACGGGTCATTATATATCCTAATATATTCTTCATTATCCTCTAACACTACACCATGAATCAATTTACATTGTTCCTTAATAGAATTACACGCCAACATATTCACATCAATTTCATCCACTGTAAAATATTGGAACAAATTTTTTTCATAATGCCTGCCACCAAAATTCTGTTGACAGATTACGCCATTTGTAATATCTATCTTGACATTCATTCCCACTCCCCCTATCATAACTGCAAGAGTGACACATGTACCCTAACCCTAGTATAACAATACAACCATTTTTATGTATTTTCAAGGGGAATCTTTATACCGTCACCTTTGCAACTATCGCAGTATTTTAACCACCACAGCTGAAACATGTAAAACGCCCACACAGGATATGAATATCCTTTTCCTTCCCCTATTTTTCCATCTCCATACTGCAAATAATAATCTACAAACTCCTGCATTTTATCTGCCACAAAAATTCCTTGTTCTGCTAAAAAATCTGCTCGGCTCACATGAATAATGTCTTCTTTCAGCTGATTCCTTAACCAAAGATTAATTGGCGCTCCAAACCCCATCTTAGGTCTGTTTAATAATATAGACGGAATATATTCATAACACAATTCCTTTATGATTCTTTTCGTCTTTCTCCTATGTATCTTATATCGATAAGGAAGACGGAATGAATACTTTATTATATTCATATCCAGCAAAGGACAACGCACCTCAAGAGCATACCGCATACTTGCCCGGTCCACTTTATGAAGGATATCATCAACAAGGTAAAACTTCAAATCCAATAACATTCTCTTCAAATCCCAACGTTTAACTGGAATTTTACTTTCAACTGGAAATTTTTCTTCTACTTGCTTATCAATAAGTAATTCATGAAATCTTTCTATCATCTCTTCCTGCCCACATTGTGTTTTCGTTTCTGGATTACGATTTTTGATAATTTCACGAGCTTTATATGGAATGTATCTCAAAACATTTTTATTTCTAATAATAGGTAAATTTAAAATATGATAAAGTAATGTCCCCAGAAAATCTAAATACTGTACTTTTCTTGCTCTGATATATCTGATATAACCACCGAAAAGTTCATCTCCGCCATCCCCCGAAAGGATTACCGTTACATCTTGTCTTGCTAATTTTGACACTAACATCATTGGTATTTGCGACGTATCCGCAAATGGTTCATCAAAATAATCCGGTGTCGTTTTTACAAGCTCTAGCATATCCTCTTCAGTAATTTTATAATTTGTATGCTTTGTACCTAAATATTTTGCTATTTGCATGGCATATACAGATTCATCTGTCTGTCCATCAATTCCAATGCAATATGTATGAATCGGCTCCTCTGATACTTCCTGTGCCAATGCTGCCACTAAAGAAGAATCATAACCTCCACTTAAAAACACTCCAACCTGAACATCAGCTTGTAACCTTAATGCAATTGAATCCTGCATCATTTTCTTGAATTCAACTTTGGCTTTTCTAAAAGACGAAATTGTCTTTTTACTTTCCTTTTCATAAATTTTCCAAATATCCCAATATTGGTCTGTAATTAGGGAATGGTTTTCTATCGAGTAAAGAAGCCATGTCCCCTGCTCTAGCTTATAAACATTCTCAAAAATTGTATTTGGCGCAGCAATATATAAATTAGTTAAATAAGAGCTTAGGATACTTGTATTGATTTTTTTATCAAATTCGGGAAATTGCATAATTGCCTTTAATTCAGACGAAAATACAATTTGTTTCTCTGTCTTCCAATAATACAACGGTTTTTTCCCCATACGGTCACGAGCAAAAAAAAGTGTTTTTTCTTCCCTATCATATATCACAAATGCAAACATTCCATTAAAATATTTAACACATCCCGCCCCCCCCCACTTTTGATAAGCTGCTAAGATTGTTTCTGTATCACAGGTAGTGGAAAAATTATAATCATTTTTTAAAAGCTCATTTATCTCCTTATAATTATATATCTCCCCATTATATACAATACAAAATCTACCATCACTTGAAAACATAGGTTGATGTCCGCGCTCGGATAAATCAACAATAGACAACCTGACTTGTCCAAGTCCAATACTGGCATCTGATATTTCAAATAATTCTTTTCCACTGTCATTTGGTCCCCTATGCGCCATCGATTCATTCATCTTATCCAAAACGTCTGCGCCAATTTTCTTTGTAGTAATGAATCCACAAATACCGCACATAATATTCCTCACAATCTAATGTTTCACTATAATTTAAAGACCATTTTTGTCCGTTTTATTATTGAGCTTCCTTCTTATATACCTCTTTAACTTCACAATTGCTTCATGAAAGCTACCATATTTCCAATATCTAAAGAACGTCTCTATTTTAATCAGAAACTGCTTTAATCCAGAATCCGCACCATTCCTTTCTAACAATGTTTGTTCAAACAACATATCTGGAAGTACATAATCCGGATGTTTTAACTTTCCCTCTATTTCATAACTTGCATTCATTATAGACTGCTGAAAAGCCTTAGGAACCTTTCTAATATCATCCGGGCAATGTTCACTTCCTTGAACACATCCTATATCAACAACCAGATTACGCTTTGGATAAATATTACACCTATTTTGTAGATACAGCTCTAATTCTGCCATTAATTCGTCAGATTTCGGAAGACCGTCTTCGAGAAAATCCCTTCTTGCAATAGAAGCTTTTTTGATTAGATTTTTCCATTCTTTAGGCAGACTGCTTTCTAAGCATTCCTTGATATACTTATTCTTCAAAAATACAAACTCACGGTCTAACTCTTCATAACTTCTTCTCCACATTCCCATGGCCCCTGAATATTGATATCTTGCGAAAAAATAATCTGATGTACACTTTTCATAAATTCCACAGTGGTTTCCCCCACATATTCTAAGTATCCGTTCATCATTCTTATATTTTTCCAATAACTCATCACAAAAATAAAAAAAAGACTTTGTTGGAAGCTTATCATCTTCCAAAAAAATTAGTCTGTCCGTCATTTTGAATGCATTAGTTAAACCATAATATAAATTATCCAAAATCCCCCTGTTTGCCACTTGATAATATTTATGCACATCACATTTCCAATCAACATTTTCAACAATTTCTCTACACTTTTTTACATTTTCGACATCATCAATATAACCTTCTCTCGGACCATCACTCACAAGAAAAAGTACCCGCGGTTTTACTTCTCTAATCATTGAAAACACTTTTTCCAAAGTACTAGACTTAACAAAAAATGTCAAAAGTACAGGCGTATCTAAATATTTCTCCATATTTTCATCATTTGATATTCTATGATATATCACATTCCCTTTCTATATACTTATAAACAATACTGTATGGTAAATCCTCTAATATTGCCGCCCTATTACTTCGCTATATTCTTTCATAACTTCTTTTACTCTGTCCACAGCCTCGTGACCACTCTTTATCAATCTCTCATATCCCAATTGAGCAATACGTTCACGCTCCTCTTCATGCTCCAAATAATAAAATATCTTTTCCAAAAATTCTTGCTTGCTTCTATAAAAGACAATTTCTCTATCTTCCTCAAACATATTGGCAAGCTCCTCCGTATATGGTGCCAGCATAAATGTCTGTGCTGCAGGTATTTCAAAGCACCTTCTTGTATAAGTATCATGATTTATTTTTGACAAAAACACAATTGCAATTTTAGTTCTGTTCAACAATTCATTGTATCTGGCTTCAAAGTTCTCATATTTGACTACATACGAGTTTCCAACCTCAAAATCCTCCCATTCCTGTGCCTTCAACCCTACTTTGATTCTTCGTTTCACCAATTCTCTAATGTATTCTTCTCGTTCGTCTCTTTCATTATGTCCCAAAAACATAACTTGTGGGTCATCATGCTTCAATTCCAATCCATCAATTTTATAATTTCGTTCCTCTATATAATATGATTTCAACTGGCAAACCCATTTACAGCCTGCCGCCTTATAATCCGCTATATTATTAGTGCGGTATACAAATCCCACATCTGCAATTGATAAACCCTTCCTAAAATGTCTCCAATAATAATTGGGATAAAAATCTGCAAATGGGTTATCATTACTATATAAAAAAACTGTAGCTCCGTTTTCCTTAAGCCGCTTTAATGTCTTTGCAAAAACATAACGCGAATTATATACAAAGACAAGCTGCGGCTCTATTTTTGCAGCCCATTCTATGATTTGTTTATTTAATTTGTACACATGATTTCCCAATGCTGTTTTACGCTCAGCACGTTTCCAAAGCCGCATTATGCCAGAATCACTCGTTTTAGAATCAAGAATCTGATTTGTTCTAAAATATGCAATATTGCGATATCCCATTTTTTTCCACGCTGTGAAAAAAGCATTTGCGTACATGCAATAATTACTTTCACCAATTAACATAATCCTTGTATCCAATATATCCATGTTACATTCATCTTTCTCTTTTACATACTTTCATATATAAGTCTAAATACTGCTGATAACATAAATCTTTCTCATACATCAAAGCCTTTTCTCTACATGCTGAACCGAAATCCCTGCCCTCCATTTGCTTAATTGCATTTATTACCCCATCAATATCTCCTTGTTTCACAATACTTCCACAAGTATTGTCAATAATCTCCGAACCTCCTCCTGTTCTATACGTCACAACGGGAGTTCCGCATGCCAATGACTCAATATTAGTTGTTGGAAAAGTATCTTCATATGTTAGATTCAAAAAAACATCTGCCGCCGAATAATATTGAGCCAATTCTTTGCTACTTTCCGTTCTCTCTATTCCAATAATACCTGCTGGCATCCTTTTTAATTGCTTCTTGGATACCCCAACCATACAAACAACATACTTTTTATCAATTTGCGTTGCAATTGTAAACATATCCAGCAGTCCCTTATTTTTTGTCCACACACTTGCCACTCCTAATAACAATTTTCTGTCACCCACTCCTAACCTTCTCTTAATATCATTGTGCACATATTTATAAATCTCTAAATCAATTCCATTATTTATTACTTTACAAGGAATACCTTTAAAAAACGAACAAAGCAACTGATTTCTTAACCACTCCGAAGGTGCCACAATTACCATTCTTTTCATCACAGAAAAACACATTTTCTTTCTACTGTAATTTCCACTTATATGGTAACTGTTCCATGTTGCAGGGTAACCATTAAGATTAGCACAGTTTACACATCCTTCTCTCCATTGCTCACATCCAACAGACTCATAATGAGCACAATGTCCGGTAAATGCCCAACAATCATGCATTGTCCAAATAACCGGTTTCCCGTACACCTTTAAAAACTGAAACAACAACTCATAATTCACATAATATCCATGAATATTATGCAAATGGATAATATCCGGCGCAAAAGAACAAATATCAGCAATTAACTTACGTGTTTTTCTTCCAGAATACAAGCCATGCCGATCCGTAAGACGCGTCATAAAAGCATGAAAATACAAATCCCGCATATTACCTATCTTGAAACTATCAATACCATCTGGTGCAATTCCCCTCCCGTATGCGATTCTACAAACTCCACCTTCTCTACAAATCACTCTATTTAAATCTACTGCAATTCGTCCCGTACTTCCAGTTCCGCAAACTACATTAATCTGATATACTTTCATCATTCCTTTTTATAATCCGATCCATGATTTCAAACAAATGCTGCTTATTGAAATGGATATCTGCATACTCCTTTGCATTAACACCCATTTGTTTTCTATCTTCCTCTGAACAATGCTTTAATGTCTTAATAGATTTACACAATCCTTTATAATCTCCAGCACAAACTACTTTCCCACATTCTGCCTCTTCAACAATCCTTTTAGTTTCCCCTCCTGCTGCTGCCAAGATTGGCATCCCACATGCCATATAAGATTGCAGCTTCGCTGGAATTGTCATTTTAAATATTTCACTTTCTGCAAAAGAAATGAATGCTGCATCACACCATGTCAAATAATTTGGAATCTCCTCAGGCATCTTGCGTCCGAGCAAACAAAACATATCATCTACTTCTGCTAATTCAATATCCTTCTTAAACCTTTCCATATATCGGCCACTTCCAATAATGATAAATTCACACGTTTCCTTTTCATCCTTTAGTAATGCCGCAACTTTAGGTAAGACGTCTAAACCTTGTGCATAACCAACATTTCCTGTAAAAACCACTTTAAATATTCTATTATCTGACATATCTTCCGGCTTCTGAGTCTTCGGATATGGTCTATAAAATTCTTCAGCATATTGAGGCCAGTATATAACTTTGCTATTTAGCATACCATTATTCTGTCTCCATGTACTGTTCCTTTTTTCCAAATGCCTCCTAAAACTATTTGACGTAACAAAAATATTATAACAGTTACGATATATATAATCTACCATAAGATTAATAAAACGTATCAAATATTTATTGTGTATGTCAGTAGCAAATTCAACATTTTCCGGCCATAAATCTTGTACATAGATATCACATGGTATCTTTCTCCTATGGGAAAACCAAACTGCCGGCAATGCTTGTGTCATCGGAGATGTTTCAAAGACAAAGACACGATCCGGCTTCACTTTAGTAAAACATTTCCAAACAAATCCTGAAACTACAAACGAAATATAATTAAGAATAAGTCTGCTGGATGAATTCCCTCGTGAAACAATTGGAATATGGTATATTTTCACACCATCCACTATCTCGGTTTTCTTCTTAAACAAGCTATATCCCGAATAAAATTTCCCTTCTGGGTAATTTGGAATTCCTGTTACCACGGTAACCTGATATCCTCTTGAAACCCATTCTCTACAAATATCATTAATGCGGAACTGTTCTGGATAATAGCACTGTGAAACTACCAAAAGATGCATCTTTCACTACTCCGTTCTAATTACCTCTGCTTTTCTCCAAATCCTTCTGTACTTTCTTTTGAGAAAATAGTTTTAATTGTTAACGCCATAATTTTTAAATCAAGTAATATAGATTGATTTTCAATATAAATCAAATCCAACCGCAACTTATCATAAGGTGTTGTGTTATACTTTCCATATACTTGAGCATAGCCTGTCAAACCACCTTTTACCCTAAGTCTATGTGAAAACTCAGGTAATTCATCAGTATACTTCTGTACATGTTCTACACGCTCTGGTCTGGGCCCGACAAAAGACATATCTCCTTTTAATATATTAATAAGCTGCGGCAGTTCATCCAAGCGAGTGGCTCTTATCCACCTGCCAACCTTTGTGATACGTAAATCACCATTTACGTAAGGCACAGCACCATCTTTTTCTGCATCTACAATCATACTACGGAATTTAAATATCTCAAAAATTTTACCATTTTTTGTTACTCTTGACTGCTTATAGAAAACGGGACCTTTATCCTCTAATTTTATCACTATAGCAATAATAATAGTAAGCGGCAGAGAAACAATCAACAATACAACCGAAAAAATAACATCAAGCAATCGTTTTATTGCTCCCTCTCTGCTGTCTTTTTCATATTCATATTTATATAAGGGCGTATCAAATAAATGCTTAGCTGTACTCCCTTGGCAAAATATATCCTCTAAACTGGGAGAAAAGAAAAATTCTAATCCATTTTCCATACACATTAACATATATTTTACCCTAAGCTGACTTTGGATTTCATATAAAAATACTGTCGAACATTCTTGTAAACGTGACCTCAATATATTATCTGTTACATTCTCTGAATCAATGTCATTAAGTTAAATGTGAAAATGCGAAGGAAACAGGTTGAAAAAATAA
>OFFY01003186.1_pt1 | contig 10288 bp, 12 predicted proteins | sample 1521481 | NCBI WGS metagenome assembly OFFY01 (sample SAMEA3504117, study PRJEB24116) | mouse gut metagenome | biome: mouse gut; feature: mouse-associated habitat; material: faeces | place: Denmark | collected 2011
ATAATTACATAAATAATTATTTTCTGTTTATAACAAAAAGAGAGGCTATTAACCTCTCAATTATTATTGATATATTTATCTATTTCTTAAAGCATTTATCATTTCTATTATTTCTGACTCTGCTTTTTTCATTTCTTTAATTCTTTCTAAATGCTCAAATCTCTCATCTAATTCTTCTATTTTTGCTTGAACAGCTGCTAAGTCTTCCATTATCTCTGGTAACTCTTTTACTATATCTTTCATAAAGCTCTTACCAAAGCTTATTAATGATATAGCTTCTGTAGCTGTATATTCTTGAGTAAATTCAATATTGTTTAATTTAACTCCTGATATTTCTATACTTCCTAATTTAAATGTTGATTTCATAATCAATATCCTCCTATATTTTACAATAATCTATTTTATTTCATAAATAACACTTTTCTGTTCCCCGAAGGGAATGAAGCACTCTATATTAGAATGCCTCATATACATCTGCTCTAGGAACTATTTTGTCCATTAAGTTCCAACTTGCAGTTACTTGACTTTTAAAAGCATATGAATTAAATCTATTAGACATTACTATATCTTGTCCATATACTTCTACATTACAATTAGCTAATTCATCTAATTGCTTATCAAGCATTTTAACTTGCTCAACTATTTCAGGTGAGATTGCTTCACCAGATTTTTTTACTCCTGTACACCATACTTTTCTAGTATCTTGATATGCTAAGAAAGCTATACTGTTTGGTATTAAAAATGTAACAGGGTCCTTAAATCTTTGTCTTGGTACTTCACTTAATTTAGAATTCCATGCTTTTAAAAAACTTAATTGCATATTGTCTCCTAATTCACCATATTCATAGTATGTACCACTCTTAGGATTGTTTTGATTTGGTTTACTGTCTGTTATAACAGTCTTTCCATTTCTACCTACTATAGTTAAATATCTTCTTGCCATTTCAATTACCTCCAATAATCTTATAATATTTTATTTCATAAATAACTTTTTCTGTCCCCCGTAGGGGAAGAACTAGGCAATACCTGATGGCATACCTAGTTTAATATAACAATCAGTACAATAGAAAAGTCCTGTCTTTGAATTATATGTACCTTCATTTTGTTCTACAAATTCTTCAGGTGTAATTTCTTCATCTGCACTATACATTATATACTCTCTTATTTCTGATGGCTTTTTACCACAACATTTACATTTCATATAAATAACCTCCAATGATATATAATGATATATTTACTAACTTAATAGCTAATAACTATATCATAAAATATTATTTTCTGCACTCGTAGAGCTAGTTCAGAAATAAACTAGACTACTACTCAAATAGTATTGTCACTAATCAAAGTAGTTTCACAAAGCACTACTCATAATAAGTAACACAAAAAGCCCTTTTCTGTAGGGCTTTTAAAAGATACTTTTTAAAGTATCACAAAGAGTGATTTTCTGTTGCCTTAACTCGTAGAGTATAATGGCTCGAAAACCTAAAAGACCCGTAGGGCGAGTGAAACAAATATCCCCCCGTAGGGGGGGAAGAGATTAACTCCCTAGAAAGAGTCAATATACTTTTGTAACTCTTTAGACTTAACAGTTATAGTCTCAGTAGAATCAATAGTATTATTAACAGCTGTATTAGCATTTAAAGCTGGTTTATTGAAAGCAGCACGTTGCTGTTGTCTAGCAGCTCTTCTTGCTTCTCTAGCTGATAATGCATTAGTTTTAGATTGTTGTTCAGTGTTTAATAGCTTTTCACATTCAGCTTTATATTCTTGATATAATCCTTTGATTATTTCTTGAACTTTAGCATCTATATCTGCAGATGGCTGTGCAAACTTACCTACTAGTTTTAAAGTTAAAGAATCTATATATGCTCTACCCATAGAAGGCTTATAAGTATATAAATAAAATTCTTTATCTAATCTAACATATCCAGATAATTTATCTTCTGTAGAGAAATGATTACCATTAATATTAACAGCTTCTACTCTAGCCATATAAGCATTATCTTTCTCTATTATAACAGGAGAAGTCTTAACTCTAGATTTCATTAATCCATGCTCATTAACTAATTTCTCTTCTATTTGCTTCTTATATTCATCTGTTAATATTACATTAGATAACCAAGTAATGTTTTCATTTCTAGAACTAGCTATTAAGAAACATCTATCTGTTTGATATAAACCAACGTGCTTAGACTTCATGTTTACATCAGTCTTTATTACTGTAACCTCTTTTTCAGTAGTTACTTTAGGTTGTTCTATTTCAATCTCTACAGCTATATCTTCTACATCAGGAGCATTGTTTATCATATCAGCTACTGAAGTCTTTACTCTTTTAGTTCTCTTAGATAATACTTCTTTAACTGTATTCTCAACTGTATCTTTAGCTTCCTTTTCAGCTAATTCTTCTCTAAGTCTTTCTATTTCTTTCTTTTGAGCAGCTATTGTGTCTAAATGTTTTTCTATTTCAGTCATATCTTGTACTACTTGTATTGGACCTGGTACTTCTTTAATAATCTCTTTAACTACTGGTACTTCTACTTTAACTATCTTTTCTACTATTTTACCTTTATTTATAGTCACGTTAGTTACAACTTTATTATTGTTAGTAGCTATTAAATGTTTACATCCTAGAGCTTCTACTACCTCATTAGTTTCAGCTAACATATTCATAGCTATTGTTTCTCTTTCTTGTAATAATTGTGCTTCTAAATTCTTTCTCATCATTTCTTCTTTCTTTAAAACTTCTTTCACTATTGTATTCATAATTATTTTCTCCTTTGTAATTAAATATTATTTTATTCTTTTGTTTTATTTTAAATTAAAAAGAGAGCCTATAAAGACTCTCTGGTATCACTTAAGTATAACTAATGCACCTTTACCTGTTACAGTTATGTCTACATTAGCATATTCAGTTACACGTCTAGTTCTACTGTTAGATAATAATCTAGCAGCAACTCTTGATTTTTCTCCTTTAGTTATAGTTAAGTATCTAGAGTTAGATACATTTACTACACCATAAGAGTAATAATCACTAGCTATTAATGGTAATCTGAAGTATTTATTGAATGCATCAAATGCAGCTGTTAAATTCTGTACATTAGTAGCTTTAGCTAATTTAGCTTCTGCTTCATCCATGTTGAAAGTATTTATTTCTGATACAGCTCTAGAAGCTATAGCAGGACCAGTCACATCTCCATGAGTGTAACTATTAGTATCTAATGTCATATCGCATAATTCATCAAATAGAATGAAATCTACTTTTTCATATGCATATTCATCTACGTTCTTAACAAATCTAACTTCACCTTCTTCAGTAAGAATAGCCATTACTTGACCAGTGAAATCAAATTCTTTAGTACATATTATATAGTCGATGTCTCCGTTATCTAATACAACTTCAGCTTCACCATCTACTATGTCTATTGGAGTGTTTAACTCTAATGCATAACCTGCTGGTAATTCTACATCAATAGATTTATACATAACATCGCTATTAAAGAACCATTTAAGCTCTGTTTCAAATAATGCACTTATAGCAGCATATTTGAATTTGTATTTACTAGCTACTTTGTATAACTTGTTGTTATTGTTTCTGTTTAACCAACCAGCTGACATTGCTATTTCAAATGTATCTTCTGGTTTTAATCCTAATCTAGTACCTTCAGTATAGATAGCATTTCTTAATTTAGCAGCTACATCTTCTATTTTTTCCATAGATATATCTTTCTTATATGCAAAGTGTGCATTAATCATTTCTATAGCTACAACAGTTATTCTTTGAATCTTTTCTATAACTTCAGCATCAGCTTTAACTAATACTGTTTCGAATTGTTCAAATAATGACATATCAGATATCTTATATAATTCTACTATTTGATTTAAATGAGCTTCTTGATTCTTAATCATATTAGCTTTTAATAGCATAGCAGGGTCTTCTATATAAGCATTATTTCTTTCTGCATTGTATATAGAAAGTTTATTCTTATATAATTCATCAGCTGTTAATTCTGGATGAGCTTCTTCAAATGCTTTATATTCTTCAGCAGCTCTATCATATACTTTATCTAATGAAACATAATCTCCTATAGTAACTTGTAAGTCATCTATTTTCTTATTGTTTCTCTTTTGTTCCATTATTTCTTTGAAGTTATCTTCTACAACAACTTTCTTACTAGCTAACTTACAGTTGAATGCAGACATGAATTCAGTTATTTCCATCATATCATCTTTAACTGTAGCATCTTTAGCAGAGTCTATTTCAAGCTCTTGTAATACTCTACCTATTTGCTCTAAGTCTCTACCTATCTTAACTAAGTCTTCTTGAGTTAATGTTTTAGCTTCTTTTAATTGATTAACAAATATCTTTATATCAGCTTTAGTAGCTTTAACTAATCTTATTTTTCTACCTTGCTTATTTTCTACAACTATTATATTTAATCTATCTGCAGAGAATACTCTATTGTATCCATCTACTGATGCTTTTTTACCTAGAGTAGGGAATACTTTTTGTAATAACCACATATCTACTGTACCATCAGCTTTTAAGAATTGCTTATTGAAGTTGTTATCCATTAATACAGAAGATACTTCTATTAAGTTAGTGATTATACCAACCATTGACCCAGCTACATATCCTAATCTAGCTAATACTCTGATTATATTTTCAATACTCTTTATGTTTATCTTTAAATCTTTCTTAGTCTTTAAGTATTTTATTATTTCATAAGAATTGTCTACTCTATCATTTATTATTCTGTCTACTATATTATTGAATGTTTCTTGTGCCATTGTTCCTGCTACCATTGCTCTTACTATTTCGTTTGCGTTATTTAATTTCATGTTATTTTCCTCCTATGGCTGTTGATATCAACAGCTCTACCTATTATTATTTTTTATTTTGTGATTTTAATTATTTGTTTTAATGATATATAAAAATAGAGAGAGCTTAATGCCCTCCCTTATTATCTAGAAATTACAGTTGCAACACCATCGTTGTCTTTATTTTTCTTTAATAATATGTTTACTAAAGATTTTTCAAATACTACTGCTATACCATCATAGTCAGTATCCATACCAGCAAGTTTATGCTTTAATGTATTATCAGAACCTATCTTAGTTACACCATAAGAAGTGTTTAAGAAATCATCTTCTAATACTTTAGCTTCTATACCTTTTATAGCACCAGCAGCTACTAATGCGTTTATTTTATTCTTTATTTGCTTCTTAGTAACATATGTTATTATAGCATTCTCATCTGAAGATGGAGATGGAAATTTAAATGCTACACCAGTTAATAATTCTGATTTAGCTTTATCTTTCTCTTCTTCTGTTAATGTATCATCATTTTCTATTGCATTTATTTCATCTGCATATCTTAATTCTACATCTAATGAGTAACACTCTAATCTACCAGTCCATCTATTCTTACCTAATAAGCTATCAATTTTACCAGCTGTTAAGAAACAAGAGTCATCAAATAATGCTCTTTGGAATACAGCATTAATAGCTACTTTAGATTTCTTTATTATAGATTTGTTGAAAGTTAATTGTTCATTTATCATAGACTCTAATGCTACAGTATTACGGTTACCTTCTGGAGCATGTCTTAATATGAATTGAGATAATGAACAGTTGTTTACATCAAGGTCTCCTTCTACCATTTCTAAGAATCTATTATCTAAGTCTCTTATCATACATTCATTAATAGCTTTTATAGCAGCATCTAAATCAGCTGTTAATAACTTAGATAACACTTGTCCTGATGTAGATGTTTCACTACATTTAGCTATGTCTAATAAATAAGTATCAACATTACCTTGAACCATTGTTTGTAAAGATATATTCTTTAATAACTTACCACCATTATAGTCTATTATAGTTCCTAAGCAATCTTCATTACCTATTATTATAACTTTGTAGTCATCTATATTTAATCCTGATACATCTTGACCAGCTTTAACTCTTAATACTTTATCTTCACCATATTTATTGATTAATTGCTTTAATCTAAATTGCATATTGAATTGTGTCTTAGCTTCACCAAATACTTTAGTAAAGAATACATTAGCTCTAGTTTGAATAGCGAAGTATAAAGCTTGTTCTAAAGTCATTCTTCTACCTAATTTAGTAAATGAATCAGCTATAAATTCTACACCATATTGAGTAGCACCATCTGATATATTATTGTCTATTTTTATACCAGCATCTTTTAATTTCTTACTGTTATCTGCATCATAGTCATGAGCACCTAATATTTCATCTAATACTATTACATAACCGAATTTATCATTAGCTGATTTAGACATAGCTACTGAAGGAGCAGATAATATACCTAATCTAGCAGATGCTTTTATAGATTTACCTACTTGTGTTTCACCAGCCATTGCTTCTTCTAAAACACCACCAGATACTTTGTTTAATACAGCAAATGCATTAGCTGATGGTATAGATGACATTAATTGAGATTCATTTCTCATGTTAGATGGAGTCCATTTTAAAGTTTCTAATACAGTTCCTTCATGAATTCCATCATTAATGTATGCATAACCATTATTGTCTATAACTAACCCTTTATTTATGATATCATGAACCATTTTGTCTTTCATATCTTTAACATCAGCGTCAGAAACATTTTTACCCATACAACTTTTTAATTCTTTCTCAAGAGCAGAGAATATTACAGCCGTATGAGAATAAGTCTCAACGTATAAAGTTTTAGCCATTTTGTCATTACATGTTACTACATTATCAGTTACTAATTTATTTTCTTTTTCATCCCATTTGTGTAATTGAACATCTACTATATTGTCATTATTAAAATCATTACAATATTCCATTAATGCTCTAATGTTAGGGCTGTTAGTTCCTTTAGTCTTGAATACTTCACCATATATGTTTATGTTATTCTTTTCATCTTTATTAGCTCTTAATACAACACTTTCTATTATTGGAACCATTGTGTGTATGTTACCAGTTATCTTCTTAGAGTATAAAGCATGTCTTTCTGATGTTATTGCTATTGTTTCTATATTTGTTGCTTCACTTGTTACTACTTCATTTATTTCTATTGTCATTACTTTTCCGTTTACTAATACATTCTTCTTCATTTTAAATTCTCCTTATTTAATTGGCACGACCACCAATTCCTCTTAATTATTATTTATTGTTTATATTATTTAATTTATATTAATAGCTATTAAAATGCTATTATTCCATAATTTTAAATGGTTTAGAATTATCTTGAATTAATCCTAATTGTTCCATGCCATTAGCATATGTGTATTCTGATACTTTACAATATAATCTAATAGTTTGACCTGGTTTAATACTTCTTTTAGTTACTATCTTAGATGAATCTTCTGATAACCAAGCATGGTCTACTTTAGCTACTACTTTTGATTTATTATCTTTTCTAATAGCACATCTAATATCTTCTAAGCATAATGTATTTAATACATATGTTATTTTGTCTGGTTTAATAACTTTCTTTCCTCTACAGCTAACTTTAGCTTCTATTATAAAAGTCTTACCAATTAATTTTTCTAAGCTTTTTCTATATTGTTTCATTGGCACTCGTAATGTCTCCTTCAGTTAAATATATGTATCCACCAAAGAAAAGAGCCCGCCAATAGTCTCTATAGAGTTAAACATTACTATTGTCATGTTCATAGATGTCATTAGGAAATAGTTGTCAAGTTTGAATATAGTTGTTGCATTTACTCCGTTTCTCATTGGAGAACCTCCTCTTTAGTTAGATTTAGCTCTCCCCCATATATACAAAACTCAATCTCCCCAGATGTGAATGTCGTAAAACCTTACTTAAATCTCTTAATAAAATGTCTGATGATAAAATCATTAACTATTTGCTAACTCCTATTGCTCTGTACTTCCCCAAATACATTGCACCCACATGAGTGTTAGCATACCCAACTATATATAGACCCCCATCTATACATAGCCCAAAAATATAAAGCTATTAATATCTTACTTCTATTAGCCCTTCTTGCACTAATTTAATAGCTCTTTTAACAGATATATTTAATTGTGCTGCTAATCTTCTAAATGCAATTTCATCTACTGTCATTCCTTTTCTTTCTGCTTCTATCTTACATTCCATATAAAATGGTGTTAAGAAATAAGGAACATTTAAATCAGTATTTATTTCTACTTGTTCTATTTTAGTTTCTAAATTAACTGTCTTTTTATTTAATATTTCTTTAACTATTGCATCTATATCTATTGTAGCTTTTTCTTGTTTAATCTCTTCTACTATAGTTGGCTTTACTTCTTCTGCTTGATATAAGAATCCATTTGTACTATTTATTAGTGTATTGTATTCTCCATTATATCTTTTAGTTCCAGTACCTTTTATTTTATTGTTTATTCCTTTTACATCTTCTCTAGTTAACATATCTTTCATTCTCCTTTATATTTTTATTTTTTAATTTAATTATCTTATGTTTTTTAATCTTTTTATCATTATCTTTTTACTGCTTAAGTATCTAGATTTATCTTTAATCTCTCTTAAACATTTTCTTAATTGTTTAGTTGTCATTTTCATATTATAAGCAGCTATCATATCTACTTGTGTTTCTATAGATAACTTACCTTTTGGATTATTTAATCCATAAGTTATATGAGCCATTTCATGTTCTAATACAAATCGTTTAGCTCTACTACTTAATTTCTTAAATGTCTTATCTACTCCTATAACATACACATTAGGTTTACTAGTAGCATATACAGCAGCTACTTCAGATACAGTTAATGCAGCTTGACTACCACAAACAATTGCATCAATTTCTTTAACATCGAATCTAATTCCATGTCTTTTAATAACTCTTCTAGGAGCTTTAGTATCTAAGTCTTTTATAATAGACTTTACTTTGAACTTTCTAATAAAGTTCTTGCGTATTCTTTCCACCTTTCTTCTTATAGTTTTGTACACCTTTCTTACTAGCATCTTTAACATATAAAGACCCTCCTTTAAATTATTTTTTATACTGCTTTATAAGCAGCTGTTCTATTTAAAGCAAGAGTGAAATCACCTTGCATTAATAGCTTAGCACATCTTCTAGCATGTCTTTCATGCCATGCATTTCTATAGCTAACTACTCCACTTACTAATTCTTTTTTACTATTGTTAAACTTAGTAGTCATGTGTTGCATTTGATAAACATGAGTTAATTCATGTAATAATGTCTCTCTATTTCTTTCAATGTCATTAGTTAAGAATACTACTACTTGGTTCTTTATCTTATTATGATAACCTCTAGTATTCTTACCAGCTATTAAATCTTTATCTTTATTCTCTATGAATATCACATCTGCTGTTACATTATAAGCTCTTTTAAAAGCTAATTCTGTTTTTCTTAATTCTTTTACTCTTTTGTCTGTTCTATCTACTGAATACTTATCTGCTAAATAGAATTGTCCTACTGTTAATTGTGTTAATTGTAATAATGTCTTTTTCATTGTGTCTTTCTCCTATTCTTTACTGTTAATTATTTATTGTCTGTTGTCTATTTGTTTTTATTATTTTATTAGAAATCTATTTCTATATCTAATAATTGTTGGTTTAATTGCATTGTTTTACAATCCATTGGTAAACCATAGTTAAATTCATCATCGAATATCCATATTGTTTGATTTTCTTTAATCACTTCTTTATTAGCTCCTTCTTCTTTCATTCTTATTAAGTCTTTTAATACTATTAAATTTAATTTGTACATTCTTATGTACCTCCTATATAAATATTATTTGTGTTATAAATAAACACAATAAAGCCTACTATATCACTACATAGTAATAGTATTATAGTAGACTCTATGTACTTACTTATAAGTTGTTAAAATACTTTGATTATTGACTTTACTATTTAGATATATATATTATGTCACAGTTGACTTAATAGTTTAGTTTATCTCGTGTTCTCCTAATGTAGCACTATATATGAACCATTATTATTAGCTAAATATATAGCACCTAGTTCTACCTAGGAAAATCAATTACAATTAGCAACAGTGTGCAATTAACATACGACTATGTATTTAACTAGGACAATACATAGAAGCGTTATTTATTTATGGACTTCTTATTTTGATTCTCATGGTCATCACTTCCTTTCATTATAAATTTGATTAAAATCAATCATAAAGATCACATCCTTTCAAAATAAATTAATAAAGTATAAAATAACTTTAGTCTCAGATATCTCACAGTTAAGACACCTGGGGCTAAAATTCTTACCTTATTTCTCTTTATCATATACCAGGTGCCACTCCGAAAA
>OFFY01003190.1_pt1 | contig 10275 bp, 16 predicted proteins | sample 1521481 | NCBI WGS metagenome assembly OFFY01 (sample SAMEA3504117, study PRJEB24116) | mouse gut metagenome | biome: mouse gut; feature: mouse-associated habitat; material: faeces | place: Denmark | collected 2011
ATACTGAATTAAGTCGTCTGTCTCCGCAGGATTGAATCAGTCAAGGTTTGCTCCACATAACTGTTGAGCGACATCTTCTGTGCGGCGGCCTGGATAGCCAGTTTTTTGTGGAGTTCCGGGGAAATGCGGACATTGAAACTCCCTTTATAGGCTTTTTCCGGTTCGATCCCGTCCGCTTTGCAAAGGTCCAGATAATCATCAATTGCTTCATGGAAATCTGCTACCAACTCTGACGCGGAACTGCCCTCATAAGAAAGCAATGCCCGAATGCCCATGACCTTTCCGAAAAACAGGCCGTCCGCCTCGGAGAACTCGACGCTGCCCACATACCCTTTGTATTCCATCGTATTGCTCATATCAACCCCTCCTGTTCCAAGATGTCGATAAGCTGTTTGATCTGATAATCCAGAAGCTCCTTCCTGGGATGCGGCTTATGGAGCAAGATTGGCGGATGCTTGGGACTGGTAAATGTGACCCGAGAACCGCTGGTGCGCCCTTTGTTACTAAGACTGTATGTAAAATAGCCGACCAATCTCTCTGCATCATCGAAGGTAAAATCTTTAGGCCTTGATTTCAGCTTTTGAATGAGTTTTTCCTTTTGCCCCATAACTTCCTCCGTTTTCCGTACCTTTATAATATACCCGAATATCCAATAATGCAACTAATTTTAGTTGCAGGCCCGAAAACTCTATATATTGTGCTATTAGTTAAAAACAAATCTACATATTGTATATTCCTATTGACAGCACGAACCTTTTGTGTTAGACTACCCTTGTAATTGATTTTTGTGCGCCTCCCGCAAGGGACATAGATCACGGTCTATGCGCGAAGAACTTCGCATTGCACACGTTGTCATGTTTGTACTCAGTGCTGGTAGGACGACTGCGCCCATTTGAGGGTGAGCGGTTGAAATACCGGCACTTTTACATATTTATTTTCGCCTTTACGGCAGGAAGGAGTGGTCCATGGCAAAGCTCATGTGCATCGGTCGGGTGACCGCTGACCTGGAGCTGCGCGAGAGTGCCCGGAAGGAGCCCTACGTCCGATTTTCCCTGGCGGAGAATCTGGGATACGGCGAGACAGCCCGCACACAGTATTTCCAAGTGTGGGCCTGGGGACATCTTGCAAAGAACCTGGTCAAACGCAAAGTGAGAAAAGGCAGCTTGATCTGGGTGTCCGGTTCCCTGGAGCTGGAAGAATACACCAGGAACGACGGCAAAACCCACGACAAGCGGCTGAAGCTCAAACTGGGTGACTGGGATTATATCCCGGCCTCCCAGAGCAAACCCGAATGCGGCGTACCGCAGTCCGAACCCGCTGTCCCTGTTGGGATGGTGGACGGCGAGCGGGAGGCCCTGCCGGAGTAACGCTCCGGCACAAGTGAAGAGGCGCTGTACCAAATGTTTCAGATGATGTTCTGGACTTTGGTGCAGCGCCTCTTTTTTGCTTTTCCCGACATTTTAAGAAAAGGTGGTAATTTCCATGAAAAGAACGAGTCCTCTTTGGGGCAGCATCTCTATCCTGATCGGCGTCGTCATCGCCATCCTGTCTCTGCTGCGGGGCAACTGGGCAACCGCCGCTCTGATCGCCGCTTTCGCGGTGTGGGGCCTGTGTCTCATTTTCACCCAGCTGCTCCCCGCCTGGAGATCCAACCGCACGTACCGGCGCCGTGTCCGCCAATCCCATGACCGGCAGGAAGCCGCTGCGGACACCTCTGACAACAGCATGGGGCTGGTGCTTCTGCGCCATGTGAACCATCGTATCTCGGAGCATCTGCAATCTGTCTATCCCCAGGCCCATTGGGAATGGACTTTAGCTGATCCCGCACGATTCATCGCCTATGGCGGTACCGGCCGCATCCGGGTCTACGGTATCCAGGACTATGACTATGCCGACGTGACTTTGGACCGGCAGGGCGGCCTTCGCTGCTCACTGGTCAAGGTTGCGCCGCTGGAGGCTGGAGCCGCGCCCAACCAGCAGCCGCTGGACCCCCGGGTGTGGTATGAGTTCCAGGGTCGCAGCATTCTGGAGGACATGATCGCTGATCTGCGTTCCAGAGGCCACAGCAGCCTGACACTGAATGAGGACGGCAGTATCTGCATCCAGCCGGTGGCTGGCGGCGAAGAGATCAAGAAAAGCTCCTTTGCCACTTTCCCTGAGAAGGTGTATTGGCCCAGGCTGGCGAAGGTGTTGGAGCAGGAGGGGCTGACCGCTGATGTGCAGGATACCAGGATTCTGGTCTCCTGGTAAGCGGTCCCAAAATCAAGGAAGGGAGTGAAGCGTGCCATGAAAAGCGGGCGCACCATCCAGGCGATGGCGGCAGAGATCCGGCGTCAGGGCGAGGTAAAGGCCGACTACATGGTGGACACCAGATGCCTGCGCATGGAGATTTGGGATAACCAGCCCTTTCTCCTTGCTCTGAATGAGAGCGGCCATGACCTGATGGAGCCGATGGACATTCAGACCACAGCCCACCGCCAGCTCAGCACCTATCTGGATATCCCCATCAAGTATTACGAGAAGATGCGGCGGAATGATCCGGAGCTGCTGGCCTACAACGTCAACCGCTGGCTCCAGCGTGTCGATCCCGCCCAGCGTATGCTGCGGACATTGGACGGCCATGCGCGGGCGTTTCTGAGCAGCCGCTACCGGCGCATCGACAACTATGATGTTGCCGGGATCGTTACCCCCGTGGTAGGTGAAATGCCGGACATCCAGTTTGGCAGCTGTGAGCTTACGGAGGACTACATGTACCTGAAGGTCGTGAACCCGCGCCTTCAGGACGAAGTGCGTCCGGGCGATGTGGTTCAGGCCGGGGTGTCGATCTCCAACAGCGAGACCGGCCGTGGCGCGGTCAGTGTTTGCCCGCTCGTCTACCGGCTGGTCTGCACCAACGGGATGACGGCCACCGACAGTACGGCTTCCAAAATGCGCCGTACCCATTCGGGGCCTCGCCTCCTCACCAACAGGCAATTTTTTGTCTGCGCCGCAGAGGTGCTGACAGACAGCGACCAGGATTTTGTTCGGAGTCTGCAAGCAGCAGTCCGTGAAGCTATGGATGAAGCCCGGTTTGTGCAGTTGCTCAACCAGATGCGGGAGAGCGCACAGATGGCGCTGAACACGGAAAATCTGGACGAAGTGGTAAAACGCGCCGCAGCCTGCGTCCATATCACAGAGGCGGAGAGTGCTGGAATCCTCCAGTATCTCCACACGGACGGCGACTACACGCTGTACGGCCTCGCCAACGCAGTCACCCGGTACAGCCAGGATGTGGAGAGTTACGACCGCGCCTCCAAGCTGGAGGAGATCGGGTACACTGTCATGACCATGGCCCCGGAGTTGTTCCGCAGAATCAACCAGATCACAGGTATCGCCGCATAAAGGGCCATACCAACAATATCATCATTTTATTAGGAGGAACGATTTATGTTTAGCCAGAACAATCAGACCAACACCACCGTTATGGAGTGCGCCCAGTTCATTCTGCCCACCGCTATGGGCGTCAACGCCCCCTCCGACGATCTCTCCGAGGATATGGAGGGCCTGCGGCTCACGTTCCCCAAGGTCAAGATCCCCGGCGGCGGCGTCTTGCAGTTCGAGATGGAGAGCGACAACCCGGAGCGCCCGGATTACGTCCCTGAGCTGGAGGGCATCCTCCTGTTCAACCACCCCGCCAACTCCTACTGGCCGGAGGGTGAGGAGTATGAGGACAACACTCCGCCCCTGTGCCAGTCTGTGGACGGGAAGATCGGCTACGGCAATCCCGGCGGCCTGTGCGCCAGCTGCGGGTTCAACACCTTCGGCAGCGCCAGCAACGGCCGGGGGAAGGCGTGTAAGAATCAGCGGACGCTCTACCTGCTCCGCAGCGGTGAGTTCGTGCCCATCCAGATTTCCCTCCCGCCGACCAGCCTCACGCCCTACAACGCCTTTTACAACGCGGCGTTTGCCCGGCGTCAGAGGCCCCTTTACAGCAGCATCGTCCGAATCGGCCTGAAGCGCATGAGCAGCAATGGCTACGATTACAGCGTCGCCACCTTCTGCAAGGTGCGGGACCTCTCCGGCGAGGAGCTGGCTGCGGTGAAGGCGTATGCGGATACGTTCCGTGTGCAGATCAAGAGTACGCTGATTGAGCAGGCCGCCAGCAAGGAGCTGGAGTCCGGCGCCATCGAGGTTGGCTCCGGTTCCATGGACCTGCCCGACAACGAGGCCCACTTCTCTGTCGGCATGGGCGTTGTCGATGGCGAGCGCGAGAAGCTGCCCGCCTAAGATGGCCGGCTCTGTTCAGGAGCAGACAAGGCCGCCCCCGTTCGGTGAGCGGGGACGGCCTGCCACACCCCAGGCGCTGACAGAAGTACAGCGTCAATTTGCCGCCGAAAACCACAACCTGATTTACACTTATTTGTGGGACCGGCGGCTGGAAATTGACGACTACTACGATATTGCTGTTTTTGGATACCTGCGCGCAGTCAAGCGGTACCTATCGGAACCCTGGCTGCGCCGCTATCAGTTCTCTACTGTCGCATGGCACGCTATGCGGCAGAGCATCGCCTCCTTCCATCGAGCGGAAGAGCGACGGAAAGAGACGGAGCGAAAGTATCTGAAAACACTCCGGGCAAGACCTCCGGACCCCTTTGAGGAGCTGGAAGCCAAATTGCTCCTGCACGACCTGGCGGCTGTCTCCAGCAAAGAGCAGTATGCCCTCGCATCCATGCGGCTGCAAGGCTACTCGATTGCGGAAACCGCCTGTATCCAGGGCATGAGCGAGAAACGTGTCCGGGGACTTTTAAGGGAACTGTACCGGGTTTACATGTGCCTGTATACATGAAAGAAAAGAGGTGTCAACCCCATGACATTAGAGGCAAAGGCAGTCCGGACGCTGACAGGGATTCTGCTGCGTCCGCTGGCTGTCGGCTCCAGAGCGGTCATTGTCCACCAGGGCAAAATTACCCGCACCGCCCGCATTATGGCGATCCATCACCGTACCGCAGGCGAGGTGTGCTTTGAGACGCTGGATACCAGGTACTATTTGTTGACCGGCCCCAATTTTGAGCCGACCGTGAGTGCGCTCCCCGCAGCTCTGGCCGCCTAGACCACAGATCGGGCCGAATGATTCAAGGGGCATCGCAGACCTTTCAGGGTTTGCGGTGCCCCTGCTATTTTAGGAGGCTGACATGAACGACTATAAAGCAGTCCGCAGCAGCCTGGACATCAGCAAGAGCATTGCGTTCTATTTGGAGATGTCCGACCCTGCGGCATTCCGGCTGAGAGACCGGGCCGGAAGTATCAGGACCATCAATGATATTTTGCAGGGCCGCTCGGAGCAGACGGTCGAGGCCATGCTGGCGGAGCTGGAGCAGAAGGGCGGCACTTACTATGCCGGCGAGATCGCCGTACTGCGTCAGAACATCCAGGACTTTCAGCGCCAGAAGATGATGCTGACCCAGCCTTACAGCAAGAGCAGCGGCAAGACGTATCGGTTCAGGGCTTATAATGGCGGCAATGGCCGCTCCCTGAAAATCGTTGACCAGAAGCTGTTTGACCGGGCGGCCAAGGCAGGCTTCCCGCCTGGTTTTTTCCGGGAAACCTATTTTGACCAGGTGCATATTTACTGCCTGCCGGAGCGTGCGGATTTTTACGGCTCCATATTCCAAAACTGTGCCTTCGCTGTCTGCCGGATCAGCGCCCCATCCTTTATCGGAGCCAGCATCTACAGCTCAGAATTTCATTCCTGCGTGCTGGAACATGCTGACTTTTTCAAGGCCAGCATCGCGCATACCCACTTCCACGACAGCACCCTGGCTCATGTGACATTCCAGAAGGCCAGGCTGAAGTCGTGCAATACCATAGACTGCACCCTTGACAGCATCAACTATTTGATTGCAACACTGGATGACTGCTCTTTTGGCAGGGTCACCGCCTCTGATATCCGGCATCTGGATACCGCCGCCATTACCCAGGGCGGCGCTACCCAGGAGGAGTGCCGCCGGAACCGTAACGCTGTCTTCCATGCTCTGGGCGTAGAACAGGAGGCCGCATGAGTGACGCAGTAACAGTGAGGCCCAAGGATTGGGTTCCCTTCCGCTGTCGGCTCTGCGGCAGCTGCTGCCGGAATCTGAGGGGAAATCTTATGCCGGAGCAGTTGGACGCATATCGTCTGGCCCGTTTTCTGCGGGAACGCGGCGAAGTGGAGTTTATGGAGGACTTTTATACCAAGTATACCTATCCGGATATGTTGGAGGGCTTTTTCCCCATTTTCCTGATGAACATCGCCGACCCGGACGATTCCTGCGTGTTTTTGAAGAATGGCCGGTGCAGTGTCTATGAGGTAAGGCCCAGAGTCTGCCGGCTGTATCCGTTTACAGCCTTCCCGGGACAGCGCGGAAAAGCATTTAATTTTTTCCAGTGTATGGACAGCCATTCTGCTCATTTCTCGGAGGGGAAAATCCTGGTCAAGGACTGGATGTATCAGAACTTCAGCCGAGAAGACCGAGAATTTCTGACGGCGGAAAGCAGCAATCTCCTTGAACTCGGGCGACCGCTCAAAGCTATGACCCCGGATCAGCTCAAGGAAAACCTGTTCCAGATTCTCTATTACCGCTACTATAACTTTGACCTGGATCAGCCGTTCATGCCCCAATATGAAAAGAACACCGAGGAACTGAAGCATATCCTCCAGGACATCGTTGGGGGGTAGAGAAATGTACTCACTGGAGCGGCTTGTTTTCCAGGGGACGGGGCGCTGTCCGCAATACCGCTGGAAACAGTTTGCGGTCTGCGGCAGGCGTGTCCCTCTGGACAGGGTACGCAGCAGCCAGCGGCATCCGGAGGATTGGCGTGTTGTTTTCATGCCCTGCCAGATAGTGGATACGATGAAGAATTTTCAAAGAATTGCTTGACAGGAAGGGGGCTCCTATGCGGCCTTTCCATCCAAACGGCTATGAAACCTGTGTCCACAGCCGCAAACGGAAAAACGCCTCTTGGAGGGTCCATGATAGCTGCCCGAATCCAGGACGGTTGTGGACTGGCAAGGGGTATGAACTGCCCTATAAGACCATGTGCCTGAACTGTCCATTTTACAGGCAGGACTTCAAAACGAATGAGAAAACCTGAAGGAGGAACGTATTTTGGACGCAATCAACCGTAAGTATTTTGAAATCTGTATCGGCCGCGGGCCCAAGGAGAGCGGCAATGATTACTGGATGTGTATTTGTGGCGTGAAAAAGCCTACCATCCAGGAGGCCGAGTGTTTCTGTGCTGCCGATGTTGCCCTCCACGGCGGCCATGTGCTGGGAGTGTACCCCATTGACCTGAATACCGCCAGAGCCTGCTATGATTTTGAACGGGCGGATCGCTGGCCTGTGTTTGGGGTTTGATACATGAGGGATAAACCCTTGCAAATCATTTCGACTATGGTGGGCGGCTGCTGGTCAGCCGTCCACCCCCATTTCGAGAAGGAAAACAGATGCACAACTACATTTATGAACTGCTCCCGGCTCCCATTCCGGCAGAGGAACGGACAGGGGCGTGGGAATATCACGAGCACCCGGATACCTTCCCCATTGCTGATATTGTGGAAGATGCGAAGGACCGGAGCGGTGTGATTGCTGTCTTTGGCGCGTGGCTGAAGGAGAACCGGCTGGGCGAACTGGACGGCGAGACGTTCACCATTGACGCACAGGCTGCGGACCGCTACTTTGAGGGTCGGTTTGCCGCTTTCCAGCAGGCTATAACGGCGTTACAGCAGCTCAATGAAACCCAGTTTATCCACGACCACGACCAGGTGCAGAAGCTAATCTCTGATCTGACCGAAACTTTTACCCAAAAGTACGGTGACTATGTGTTGTGGGGCAACGGTCTGGAACCCATGCCCCTGGAGGAATTTCTGCGCAAGGCCGAGTCCGGCGTCCGATACTGCATCGGCGCTGTACTGGATTATAAGCATTGAGGAGGGCGGCAGGATGAACGAATTACTCACGATGCTCCTGGAGCAGCTTCCCAAACAGCCTCGGAGCTTTGACACATCGGATGATCCCGGCTTTTGGTCGGACGGTAAAATGATTCTGTGTCCAACAGAGGCGGGGTGCGAATTTGTCGCCATTTTCCTACAGGATCTTTTCCGCGACAGCGCCATTGTTGTCAAAACTGGCTATTTTGACCCATTTGAGGATTACAACAACGGTGAAGGCGATGACTGCACTGGCTTTTATTACATCAGTTTTGAGTAACAGATTGGAGTGTTGAAAATGGAATCCAGCAAACTGATGCTCCCACTTTTTTATGACGGTATGTTCAACCGGGAGGGCCGTAGAATGCGGGCGGTGCTGGAAAAGGAAATCTCTGATGGCACACAGACCTACCGGCTTTGGCGTGCCGCCGGGAAACCGGATCTGGACTACCCCCGAGCTGAAAATGACAAATATATCCTCCATGTGGAAATCAATGGCTATCTCGCCCCCCTCCTCATGACGGACTTTGCTTTGACCGACAACTGTGGGTTTGAACCTGCTGCAAAAAAGTTGTACGGCGGCAAGGATCAGCGTGGGAAGTGGATTGATAGTCTCCGGGAATCTGGCGGCAATGAGGCGGTCGGCGCCGCATTGGCGGAGGAGCGAAAAGAAATTGAACAGTTGGGCGGAGATCCCGCCCGTCAGGCAGAGTATATCCAGAACCTGCTAGACGGCCACATCAGCACCTATCTCAAATCGAAGGAGAACGGCGGCCAGACCTTCCCGGATTTCACTGGGGCATTGGTAATGAATGAGCTTGCCAGGTGCGTAGAGCTCTCCGCAGTATATCGGACGAAACAGCAGGCGGAGGAGTCTGCCCGCCAGATTCGCGCTGCGGAAGAGGAAAAGGCATATTGCGAGGCCCAAAACAAAAAGGCTGAGGAGATGGTTTCGGCGGCCATTCAGATCATCCGTGAAGGCGGCATTTTGAGAAACACAACCGTTGAGTTTTATCAGAGTCGGTATCCTTCCGGCTCCTATTCCATCGTCAACTACCTGATGCGGCTGTACCGTGTAAATGTTCCGCTCCGTACCCAGGGCTGGATCAATGACAAGCTACACAGCGTCACCATTGAGGATGGGAAGTGTGAGCATCTGCAATATTACTGTGCTAAAAATGGCCGTGCATCTCAAAAGTTTTTCGACTGTATGAGGGAATTGATTCAAGCTGCTGCGGAGCAGGCGCCAGTGGGGAAGCCAACAAACGCCGCATAAATTATGACGCTGGATCTGAAACGTGCAGAACACCATTTTGCTTCAGACCTGGACCGAGGAGGAACTGGTATGAATAAACGAGATTACTCTGATCCGGCCAAGCTGCGCTGGTATCCGGACATTTCCTGCCCTGCCTGCGGCGGGAGGGTAAACTCCTGGGACAAGCGGTGCAGCCGGGCGCTGGGCTACAAGGCGATTGTCTGCGAGGCGTGTATCTCAAAAGAATATGGAATTGATGTGGAGGAGTTGAGAGACACCATGAAGAACCACTTCGGACTGATCCCGTGTCCAGGGATATGAAGGAGGTCAACGAGCTTACCCGCCGGCTGTTGGCGGAGGGCTGGACTCCAGAGGATACCCCACCGGGAACCCATCCATACAAGGACTACTATGGCGGCTGGACCTATACCGGCGAGGCGATACGCAATATGGTCTGGGAGACACCCTGCGGTTTGCTGGCTGACGGCAGACACTTTTTGAACGGCTATATGTCCTACCAGGGCGTTGACTGGCGGCCGGAGAATGGGAACCCAGCGATTTGCTGTCCTATGTTTCCCTCCGCTCCCTGCCCGCTGCGGGACCCGCTTTTATGTCATCAGCTGTACGATTTACACTCAAATGATGTGGTCTATCAATGCGCCTGCCATCAAACAGACCGACCATACACCTATGAGGGCAGTATTGATGAGGCCCACGACCGTTTGTGGAGAGAAGCCGGCGAACGCTGGGAAGTATTTAAGGCCCAGCATAATGGGCGCGTATGCCGTCAGCAGAGCCGGTATGGCCGGACAACAAAAACCTGGAGGGCGTTCTATGACCCGATAGACTGTGCCAACCTGGGCTGCTGCTCCTATTGCGATGTCCTGGCAAAAGAGCTGGATACACGGAAAGGAAATGTGTTTTTCGACCTGCGGAGGTCCTGGATTGTAAAAGGCGAGGGTCTGTTTCCAGACCAGCGGAAAACTATCGTGGAGAAGGGCCGCAAGCTGCTGGGCAGTACCGCGTCGCTGACACTGTGCGAGGCCATTGTCAAATATGGACGGGACCGTATCGA